>Ga0114922_10001762_pt1 | contig 20531 bp, 18 predicted proteins | sample AartaG_FD_100975 | JGI IMG/M metagenome (GOLD analysis project Ga0114922, IMG submission 100975) | Deep subsurface microbial communities from Aarhus Bay to uncover new lineages of life (NeLLi) - Aarhus_00045 metaG | ecosystem: Environmental > Aquatic > Marine > Oceanic > Sediment | place...
CGGCTCTTTGGGATGAACTTTGGACAAAATATCTCAAAATACATAAGCAGTTACGCTTTTCTAAATTGAGAGTTTCCTATGCATGGATTTGATGTTTCCCGTCACTTTGGGACAAAGCCAAATATTATGCTATCGGTGATAGTTTTTATCTTTTTTCCGCAAAACTTGATCGAACATTTACTAAACTGAAATTCATCTTAAGAAGATTTGAAGATGATCAATTTTCTAAGAGTAAGGAAACATTTAACTACGATTATCCTCCCGGATTTGAAGGTCCCGATTATGATTTTACTTGGTATAACTGGCTATTAATTTCAGATAACGGTGAATTTTATTTCCATGAAAATAATCTCAGAAAATATTCTATAATAAAATATAATAAAGAAGGTGAACCGAAATTAATATTTGGCAGAAAATATAATATGAAAGAATATTCTAAAGAAGCGAAGGATAGATTTTATTCGATTTATGAGCAGCAAATTAAAAAAGGAGATAAGAAATTTCCTCTGTCGCCCCCCATTGTAAGAAAAATGTTTCAAGATAATAAAAAAAATATATGGGTGATTTCAGGAGAAACATATGAAGATAATAGGAACCCTGACTATGAAAATACGATTGATATTTTTAATAAAAAAGGAGAATGGCTGTACTCTTTTAAATCTAAATTAATTTCGAGATATTGTTTTTATAATGATGGGAAAATATACAGAGTTTTGCCGATAAATCTGGATACATTTGACCAGTATATTGAGGTATACAAAATAAAATATTAGAAATGAGAACTAAAAAGCAACTAATTGTCCTTAAATATTTTATTATACCATTTAGCCTGTTTCTCTTGGCCCCAAGCATAGAGGTTCTTAATAAGAGACGGAAAAGGATTTACTCATTCATCCATAGTCATGGAGAGGTGCCGAATCAGCTGGATATTTTTGAAAAAAATAGACAGACTGCCTCCTTAGATGTTACAGGATATGCCCGGGCAGTTGACTCCCATGGCCGTTTTTATTTCACTGTGGAGGATCCCTTTCCTCGAGTTACAAGATACGTGGTCAAATAATTAGGCAGTAAGGCTAATTATCTCAGAGAATAAAACAGCTGAGAGAATTATTTTTTTTATAAGTGAGGAACTCTTTTATAGGAGGATAAAATGAAAAATAAAACTAAGGTTGTTTTATTCACTTTATTTCTTTCTGCCTTTATTATGGTTATTTCATCTGAAGGGCAAAAAGCTAAATGGAAAGGGACAATAGAAGAGGAAGATGGAGTTAAAGTTATAAAAAACCCGGGAAAGCCTCTGTATGGCGAGATTGAGCTTGAGTTAGAAGTGGACTTGGTTATTGGGGGAGAAGATGTTGATGAGAATTATATGTTCAGGCGAGTATCGGATATTGAAGTTGATGAGGAAGGAAATATTTATGTTTTAGACTCCAGAGAATGTCGAATCCAGATATATGATAAAAATGGCAAATATCTTAAGACAATAGGCCGGAAAGGTGAGGGACCCGGAGAGTTTCATCAAGCTTCCAGCATGTATTTAGATCCAGAGGACAATCTTTATGTCAATGAGTTCAGAAGAATTCACATTTTTAAAAAAAATAGCGTATTTAAAAAAACAATCATCCTAAAATCCTCACTTAGTAATTTTGGTGTAACAAAAAAAGGGAGTATATTTGGGCATTCGTATACCTCCACTGAAGAAGGCAGAACTATGGATATTATGATTATGGATTCAAAGGGAAAGAGATCATCTACAATCGTTAACTTTCCTGAACCCACTGTTTCTGTACAAGTAGGTAGAGGGGGAGTTGCGATAACCATTCCTCCGTATAGTCCAGAATTGTATTTTTGTCCTTTAAATAATGAGTCCGGAATATATGGTTACTCGGCTGAATACAAGTTATTTTTTTTAAAATCCTCAGGTGAAATTGTTTATAGAATTGATAAAGAGGAAAAACTCCACCGCACGTCAAAAAAAGAAGAAGATGAGTATATAAAGAAACAGGTTGAGAGACAGCAAACTCGAGGGGGCCCGTTGTCTGAAGGTGATTTAAGGAAGTTATATAAGTTTGCTAAATATAAACCTTTTTTTACACAGATAATAAATGATGATAAGGGACATATCTTTCTTGCTAAGCCAAAGTCGGTTTTAAAAGAAGAAATAGACACTTATTTTGATGTTTTTAGCATCGAAGGCTATTATCTCTACAAGATTAAAATACACGAGGTAAAATTATATATAATCAAAAAAGGATGTCTTTATACATATAAACAAGACGAAGATACCGGCTATTATAAAATTGAAAGATATAAAATTAAAAACTGGAGCCAAATTAAAGCTGGGATATAATCAAAAAAGGATTTTAACTGGCTCAAATCCAAAGCCCTAAAAGCCCCGGCTTCCCCAGGATTGAAAAAAAGCGCTGAAAGAATTATCATTTTAATAAGCGAGGAATTCTTTGATAGGGGAAATTATGAAAAACAAAACCAAGGCTGTTTCAATCGTTTTATTTCTTATTGTCTTGATTATGCTTGTTTCATGCGGGAGAAAAAAGGCTGAATGGAAAGGGAGTATTGAGCAAGAGAATGGAGTCACAGTCGTTAAGAATCCGAAAGAGCCTATTTACGGTGAAGATGTTTTTAGTCTGGAAGAAGAGTTATCCATTGGAGAAGCAGAAGGAAGAGAGGAATATATGTTTTCTCAGGTGGGAGGTATTGTTGTAGATGAGGAAGAAAGAATTTATGTTGCTGACTCGAAGGAAACTCATATAAAAGTTTTCACTCAGGATGGTGAATATTTAAAAACGATCGGAAGAAAAGGACAAGGGCCAGGAGAATTTGAGAGAGTTTCTGGAATCCAAATTACTTATCAAAAAGAACTGATTGTGTTTGATATGAATATTCGAAGATTATCATTTTTCTCTCCGAATGGAAAATTTATTAAGGCTTTATCTGTGAGCAAGCTAAATCCTTTCAGACTAAATTCTAATTCAAAAGGAAATTTCTTAGTCCAATCGGTTACATTAGATTTAATGAACAATCAATCAATAAGCGAGTTGAAGATTTATGATTCCAATCTGAATTATCTTTTGACAATAGGCGCTCCTGTTTCTGGCGATATTTTTAATCCTTTTGATCCGTTTTTTATCTGGAGATTGGGCAATAATAACAATATTGTCTACAGCTACAACAAAACATATGAATTGAGGATTTACGACTCTGAAGGGAAAATTATAAAAAAGATAGCAAAAGATTATGACCCGGTAAGAATCACAGAAGAAGAGAAAAAAGAGGCAATAGAAAAATTTTCTCCACCGAGTGGAACTGAGTTTCCTAAGTTCAAACCAGCATTCAATCAGTTCATTCTCGATGATGAGGGGAGGGTATTTGTCCAGACCTTTAAAAGGACAGAAGAAGGCAGTTATTACTATGATGTCTTTGATCCGGAAGGAAAATACATTGCTAAGGTTCTTTTTAGATGGAAACCCAGAGTCTGGAAAAATCACAAGCTATACATCATCGAAGAAGATGAAGACGGATTTCAGATGATCAAGAGATATAAGGTGATGTGGAAAGGCAAAAAATGAAAAAACTAATTTATCTTATTTTAGTGCTTTCCTTGTTTTTCTACTGTGGGCCTAAACAAGAGAAGGTAGAAAAGATTATGGTAGATGGGGTAGCCCATATCAAAAATCCTGAAAAACCTCTCAAAGAAGAAGTTTTGCTCGATATTGAACAAACTCTTAAAATCAATCCCTATCAACATGAAGAAGTGGACCTAGGATGGTTTGAGTTTGTCCGGGATACAGATGGCGAGGTGATTCTATTCAATCCGAATAATCCAGAAGCTCAGAGGTTCAACCGAGAAGGAGAGTATCTGGGGAGTTTGGTTCGAAAAGGCCAAGGACCAGGTGAATTCCCCGATCGTCAAATGTTTAGAGTATTTTTTATGAACGACCAAATTTGGGCGAGCGGCGCCATGAAAATGGCAAAGTATGATAAAAACGGTCAATTTCTATATGAACGGAGAATAGGTTACAGACCTGCTGTTTTTGTGGATGAAAACACTTTTTTCATAAACAAGAGGATAAATAATAAAGATGGGTGGTTAAATAAAATTTCATTGGTTAATCTATCTTCAGACAAAGATGGTGAAAGTTCTATTATTGATTTTTCTCAGGCTGAGAATGTAGGTATGATTCAAAGTAAGGATGGAAGAGCAAGATTCGCGGAAGCATGGGGTACGCCCGACACCGAGTATGCCTATGACCAGGAAAATCAAAAACTCTATTTCGCGTTGAATACAGAATACAAAATAAATGTGAAGAACCTGAAAGGAGAGACCCTTCACGTAATCGAGAAACCCTATAAACATGTGAAAGTGAGTTTGGAAGATAAAAAAGAGCTACTCTCATGGGCTTTAAGAGATGAATCTTGGAAGTGGGTGCTAACCGTTTATCCTGATACTTTAGTAGCAATAAAAGATATAAAAATTCTCCCTAAAGGATATCTTGCTGTTTATCGAGTTTCAGGCGCTAAGATTTGTGAAGTTGATGTTTTCGACCATGAGGGGAGATTTGTGTATATCATAAAACCTCCACAAGGAGTTTCGCTGGAAACGGCAAAATTTTATAATTTTGGATTCGCTGCCAGAGAAACTCAGGAGGACGAACTTTTAGTTTATACTGAGTATATAATTAAAAACCTTCCTGACATTTTTCAAAATTAAATGCAAGCCATGGTTTCCATGTGTTGAAAAAGATAGAAAATGGAATTATCATTTTAATAATAGAGGAACTCTTTGACAGGAGGAGGGAATGAAAAACAAAACTAAGGTTGTATTAATATTTTTATTTCTTTCAGTCTTTATTATGGCTATTTTGTCTGAAGGACAAAAAGCTAAATGGAAAGGGACAATAGAGGAAAAAGATGGAGTAAAAGTCATAAAAAATCCGAAAACGCCTCTGTATGGGGAGATTGAGCTTGAGCTGGAAGTGGATTTGAGTATCGGGGGAGAAGATGTTGATGAGAATTATATGTTCAGGCGAGTCTCGGATATTGAAGTTGATGAGGAGGGAAATATTTATGTTTTAGACTCCAGAGAATGTCGAATCCAGATATATGATAAAGACGGTAAATATCTTAAGACAATAGGCCGGAAAGGGGAGGGACCAGGAGAGTTTCAACGAGCTGGCAGAATGACTTTAGGCACAAAAGATAAATTATATGTTGATGAATATAAAAAAATTATTATTTTCGGTAATGATGGTACATTTGAGAAGAATGTTAACACTGACTTTCATATCAGTTCTTATCTAGTTACAAAAGAGGAAAATTTTTTAGGATGGTCTCGTATTCGTACAGAAAAAGGGACTTCATTTGATGTTATTCTTATTGATCCAAGCGGGAAAAGAATTGATACAATTGCAAGCTTTCCCGACCCAAGTGTTGTCCTGACAAAAGCTGTTTCAGGGGGAGGAGCCATTAGTGTAGGTGGCTCGCCACCTTATAGCCCGGGATTGTTTTTTTGTCCATTGAGTGATGAGTTAGGAATATACGGATATTCTGCTGAATACAAGCTATGTGTTGTTAACTCATCAGGAGAGATTGTTCATATAATAGAAAAAGATGAGAAACGCCAACCTACGTCACGAAAGGAAGAAAACGAGTACTTAGAAAAAATGATTGAAAGATCAAAAGAACGAGGAGGCATTCAATGGTCCATGGGAGATTTAAGGAAATTACATGGATTCGCTAAATATAAACCCTTTTTCTCCCTGATAATAAATGATGATGAGGGAAATATCTATCTTGCTAAGCCAAAGCCGGTTGTAAAAGAAGAGGAGGACACATATTTCGACTTTTTTAACAAGGAAGGATATTATCTCTATAAAATCAAAATACCGGAGATAAGCCCAAAAGTAATCAAAAAAGGATATCTTTATACATTTAGACAAGACGAAGATACAGGCTACTATAAAATTGAAAGATATAAAATCAAAAACTGGGGCCAGGTAAATAAAGGAATCTAAAACAAAGCGAGTGCAGACAGACTACCCTAAAGCCATGGCTTCCTGGTTATGAGGAGTAGTAAATGAAAGCAGGTTTTAAAAAATTTCGCGCACTCTTAATAACACTTGGGATTTTAGTTGTTTGGGTAGTATTGGAATTCCTTCTTTATACCATATTTGGAAAAGACCCTGCCACAACAATAATAGGCATTGGGATTGCTTTTGTAATTGGTGCTTATTTTTACCATGCAGTAAAAAAAGCATGGAAGAATTGAGCCAACTGGAAGCCAAAGACTCTAAGTATCTGGTTTCTTGAAGTTGACCTATATAACTGACAAACATCCCCTTTCTCTTAGCATCCTCAATCTCAATAAGGTGATCAAAGATTAGAGAGACGAAATGAAGTTTCGCTGCTTGCAGCTCTGGATAATGAGAGATCGTCACTTATACTTAGAGTATGATTTTGGGGATAGGATATTTATGGCTTATTTAATTTTTTAAAAAAAGCTAAGAAACAAGTCAGAAAAAGCGTGGAACTTAGCATCTCACTCTCTTCTTCCACTAATGATTTATATTTATAAGTGGAGCTTGTGTAGCCTTCCCACAATTCCAACCCGATGATAAACATCCACAAGAATATGGCCATAACAAATCCAGTAAATATCCAAGTATAAACTTTCAATTTTTTTAATAAAAACCAGGTGAAATAGATAATGGTCAAGACAATAAAAGGCGATAGCACTACAACCCAGTATTTATTTGAATTAAGGATAGAATCCAACGAAGGTACATTCCTTTTTAATAGCGGGATGAGCGATTCATGGAAACGGCCTGCTTCGTCCAAAGCAAGACAGAAGAAAACAAATGCAATGTACCACCCTCTTTTTGAGGCCTCATTGGATTTTCTCTGCAATTGGTAAATTGTGCCGACGACTAAGCTATTGGCAAAAAAAAGAAAAGCCGAAAAGTATGTCGCGAAAGTAAATTCCCTGTCTAAATCGAAAGCCAATATTCGCCTATAGAAGACAAGATGAAGACATCCCAAAATCGTCTCTATAAAAAGCAAGCTTAGAATGAATGCTAGAAAATATCTGTGGTTATAAGTCATTCTCCCAAGTAATGCGGATACAGATTTGCGAAAATCGGAAGAACTTACAAATTGAATCCCAATCAACAAGATAAGGAGAAGAATGGGAGTGCCTGACCTGTGTGAGGATAAGGTTATCTTTCCAATCTGAAATGTGAATCCTCCAGTTATCAACAAAATCACCAAATAAACACAGATGATAATTACCAAAAAATAATAAAGATTTTTAGGCATGAAATTTTCGAATTTTTATTATTTTTTATAGGAAATTCGTTTTATGGTTGGGACAATTTTATCTTCTTTAATTCTTCAGAGAAAATAAAAGTAGGCTTATTATTTGATTTAATAGGAAATTCTTCCCTTCCTGTTAGGACCACTTTGTCCCCCTACCGTGACTATTTTACTTATAGCACAAAGGAGGATTGTATTCAATAAAAGAAACAAACTTCATCCTCATAAGCCGAATACGCCACAAATTGTGGTTAAAAACGCCTAATAGCGTCTAAGAATGTTAAAAAAACTGATGGCGATATTAATAAGAAAGAAATTCAGAATCAGATTTTAGAAATATTTGAAGGCGACAAACTTGCACTAACAGAAAAGAGTCGGAAACTCGGCAACATTCTTGAGTAACTAGTATTATACAAATACATAATAGATACCCAAATTCACCATCACCATCCACATCTTTATCTATTCACAAAAATTCTCCAACAGAATCTAATATCACATTTCTTGTTTTTAGAACTCCAGTCGTTTAATATTTCTTCATAAGCATATGGATATTTTAATCCGTAAGGAGATGGGACTGAATATAAAAAAACACATTGTATTTTTCATTTTACAAAATGAGATTAGTTTGTTTAAAGAAAAACCCCGTCGTAAATCCGTCATTAATTTTATTTTAAGCTACATTTGTCACCCATTTTGGACAAATTATAATCAATTGACTTAAATGTTACCCCTGGAACTTGTTGGCACAAATTTTGCTTTTATATAAAGCAAAAAATATGGTGAAGTATAATTTAACCAATATTTAAAAATGAGCCAATTTGTTACATTTACATATCACCCCATTAAAATTTATAATATCAACAAATAAGGAGCCAAAAAAATAAAAAAGCAATTTTTTTTAATTTGTGCACTAACTTTAAGTTTAACCCTTTTTGCCCAGGAACTCGCTCACGAGACAATAGTCATCAATATAGAAGTTCCTGTCAGAGTGTTTAAAGGAAGTACATTCATTGACAACTTGACCATTGGCGATTTTGAAGTCTATGAAGATGGAAAACTCCAGAAAATAGAGGCCGTGTATCTGATAAAGAAAACGAAAATAGAGAGAGAAGAAGAAGTAACAAAGAAAAAATTTACTCCTGAGGTTTCAAGAAACTTTATTTTTGTTTTTGAAATACGCGATAACTTTCCAGAAATAGGTGAAGTTTTAGACTACTTTTTTAATAATGTTCTACTACCTGGGGATACCCTTGAAATTGTTACACCTATAAAAAGCTATAGTATTAAAAACAATGCTTTAGATATATTACCTAAACAAGAAATCGCAAATCAGCTACAGGGAAAATTAAGAAAGGATATTAAAATGGGAAGCGCAGATTACAGAAGTTTGTGTGGAGACCTTGAGAGAATTCTGAACACCGAAGGTCTTGAAGGCGAATTAAAAATATCCATGTCTATGGTAATTTTAAGAAAAATGAAAGAATTGAGATATTTTGACCAATCTAAACTCCTAAAATTATCAGATAATTTGAAACAAATTAAAGGACAAAAGCATGTTTTCTTATTCTACCAAAAAAAGATCATGCCAATTCCAACATTCCTTGAACCTCAGGATAGGTTAGATTTACAAAAAAATATATTCTTTGATGTTGAAACAATAAAAAGAGCTTATTCTGATTCCTCGATATCAAATCATTTTTTATTTCTTACAAAAACGCAAATGTATGTACTCGACATTACGAGAGGAACTTCTTTTGAGAATTCAGAAATACAGATGGAAGACCATTCTTATGAAATATTCAGTGCTTTTAGCGAAATGGCTAAGGCTACGGGAGGTTTGATAGAGAGTTCTGCAAATCCTGGTTTTTTATTTAAGCGAGCTGCTGAAGCTTCTGAGAATTACTATCTTCTCTATTATGCACCCTTAAATTACCAGAGAGACGGAAAATTTAAAAACATTAAAGTTATTGTTAAAGGTAAAAGATATAAAGTAACTCACCGTGCCGGATATTTTGCTAATTAATACACTGGGCTATTAAAAGCCAATATCCATAAAGCTATGGCTTCCTGATCTTGAAAAAGAAAGCTGAGCGAGTTAGCGGCTCAGGAAGACGAATAAGGGGAAGGGAAATTCTCAAAGAGGCTAATTATGACTTAACTGAAGGCGGAGTTTAATTTGGCAGCTTACATTAATGCTGGATAATATAGCCACGTTAGAAAGAGGAATAAAATTTAGTAAAGAAGTAAATTCACAACAAACAAGAATTATTTTATAATATAAAATATAAATAGGCATACAACTTAAGGGAAGGGAACATGTTCAGGCAAATATTCTTCCTTGGTATAGTTATTCTTATAATTTCAGGATGTGAGGATAATGCCTTATTGGAAGATAATACAGAGCCGTTCAGAGTAAAAGTTCTTTCCCCAGATTTGAAACCAGTTGAAGCTGCTACAATTAGTGGTGGGATTGACTGGGAAGCTTTTGAGGTGCAAACAGACAGTGAAGGCATTGCAATTCTCCCGGGCTTTGCACGTGGGGAATCAGTGCTGATTTACAGAAACAATTTCTTTCCCAAACGGGTCCATTTGTTACCTCTACCTTACAATTATATTTTTCCTCTTAAATATATCATTACACCCACACCAAAACAGTTTAGACTCATTGGCAGTATAGAGGGCTGGAGTATTCGATTTGATACATCAACTCTTATAACTGTAGATTATCATGGTGGTTATCACGTCTATTCATACAACAGCCAGGGAATCACCGAAATAGCCTTTGAACAAATTCCCATAGCCATAAGGGAAACTCAACTCCACGGAGACACACTTTGGTTCAGCACTCATGATGACGGAATTTATGCCTATTCATTGGCAGATCCGCTTAATCCGTATCAGCTCTTTCATCTGGATATTCCAGGATATCTTGGGTTATTCGCACTAAAAAATGGAATTATTGTTGTTGAAAATTCTTGGGAGGGTGATGCATTAAGGGTTTATTCCTATAACACCCGTGGTGAATGTCAAAAGATTTCCAGCTTTGGAAATTACTATGTTAAAAAGCTGGCTTTTATTGACAATTATCTCATCGTTATAGCCTATTCCGACTGTTTGCCAGGGATTTATGATTTGCAGGATCCAGCAAGCCCTTATCCTGTTTATAATGGTGAGGAACCTGAATTCCGGTCTGGATTTTTATATAAAAATTATTTAATCCTGAAACCCAGATCGTATCCCACAGAAGAAGAAACTAACTATAAGTTGATAGATTTATACAATCCAATCAATCCATTAACTGCTGGATTTTTTTTAGCAGATTCACAACTTCTTGAAATCATCAACGAAACAACAGCCATAGGGAGATATAATGTATGTCATGGAGCAATTTCTGTTCTCAGTGGGAACATAACTCAAGGCTTCAAGACCGTTGCAATAATTACTGACAATCCATACATCCAAATATTTCTACATGAATCTGAAGGATGTGCTCCTCCATATTTCATTATTGGAGAGTGCTTATACAAATTAGAAAATCGTTAAATTCAATGAAAAAAAGCATATTCAGAGTAACTGTTTCATTAACAGCTCACTCTGTTTGTAGATGTTCTATACTTTTTAAATTTTAGGAGATAAATGAATAAGCCTAAATCTTATAAAGAGCGCAAGGGATTTTTTTGAAATCATTTAAGAGGGAGAGATGAAAAAAATAATTAGCATTTTCACTTTATTTTTAATTTTTTTGGCCATTGTTGGGATTACATTCGCCGGCCCCATTAAGGGTAAGAAGTTTGAATTTTCTACATCCGCTTCAATGTGGAATGTTAAGTTCAAGGACGGAGAAACTGAGACTTTTATTAATTTGCCCGTCAGAATAGGTTTTTTTATTTTTAAAGGATTAGAAATTGAAACGGAATTGTTTTTAACAATTCCAGAAGGTGAAGAGCTCGGGTACCTCCTCCTGGCTAACCTTTCCTATAATTTTAGAGTTTCAGAGAAATTAATTCCTTTTATCCTTGGAGGCGCAGGTTTTGGCAATTCAGAGCAAAGCTTCTCATTAGCATTTGACTATGATACGAACATTTTTGCCTTAAATTTTGGAGCTGGAATAAAGTATATATTAGGAAACTCAGCCGCAATCAGAATTGAATATCGATTTGTAAAATATTCAGGAGAATATAATTGGCTTTATCGTACTGATAACAATTTCTTTGTAGGTCTCTCAGTTTTCTTTTAAGACATGTCAAATAACACTGTTATGTATATTTTAATCCGTAAGGAGGTGGGACTGAATATAAAAAACCACATTGTGTTTTTCATTTTACAAAATGAGATTAGATTGTATAAAGAAAAATCCCGCCAAAGACTGAATCCAAATGGAAGCCATAGGCCCTGAAGTCCTGGCTTCTCAGGATTGAAAAAGACAGATGAGCGGGTTTGTGTCTTTGTAAAAAAGATAATAAAATAAGATAGAGATACCCAATAAAAGGGGTAAAGTGAAAAATAAAAAGAAGGTTGTTTCAGTCCTTTTCTTTCTTTCAGCCTTTTTTATGCTCATTTCCGCAGTTTATGCTCAGGAAATTAAATTTATGTTAGGGGGAAACCTTTCAAAATACAATACATTGCCGGAAGTATATTTCGATTCTGCTTTGGGAGACAAGTACACCTATGAAATCGACAATAAAAAAGGATTTCTGTTAGGTAGCGGGATAGAATTTGCTCTGACCAGAAACGTGGCAATTGAAATTGATGGTTTGTATTTTCAAAAGGGAAGCAGGATTCAAAAAATCTATTCACTTTTAGAAATTGGTGTATTTCCACAGAATTACACTTTGCATGTCATTAGTATTCCTTTATTACTCAAAATTAAATTTCTTTCTGGTTCATCCCCTTATGTTTTAGGAGGAGGCGAATTTTCATACATCCTTTCTCATGGATGTAGATCCATTCTCGATGGCAGAACAGGAAATAGAATAAGCATAAAAGAATTCACAAAAAGTTTTGATTATGGGCTTGTTTTAGGTGGCGGATTTGAGGTGAATATGGAGGCAACCTCGTACTTTATCGAAGGAAGGTACTATCTCGGGCTAAGAAATATAATAAAAGGTTCAATTGATTGGGAATCAACAAAAACAAAAGCAGTGGTACTAATACTGGGATTAAAGATAAAATTTCGTAAATGAAAACTATAAAAATCAATAAAGCTCCAATTAAAATTACAATATTACTTATGACTGCATTTATATTACTGAACACAATTAACTGTGATTCAGTGGATGACCTGATGAACTTTCCTCTGGAGAATATTATCACAGCAGATTTCATTAAATACACTATAAGAATTGAAAAGAGTGTATTTGAAGTTGGAGAAAGTATTAATGTCGATTTTATAATAAAGAATATTGGCTTTAAAAAAATGGATGTTGGTTTATCAACGATAAGTTCAGATTTTGAAATATCCGTAAAAAAGGAGAATGAATTAGTTTTTTACTGGCCTCAGACTGTGTGGTGGGCCTGTTCAAGTCTTACACTTAAAAGACGTGAGTCTAAGGAATACAGCTTTACCTGGGATTCAAAAAACAATATTTATGACTCATTGAATTATGGTCAATATGTATCACCAGGTATTTATACCGTTACTATGGGGTTGATGTCATATACTCATCGGTGTCCAGGGGTTTCAGTGAATATAAATATAAAATATTAGAGGTTAAACAAGTTTCATAAAAAATAAGAGGGAGAGAAAAAAATGAACAGATTCAAACATCTACGTGGGGATATCTATATTCTTTTGAATATCTCAAGCAACCTACCTGAATAAAAAAGCCTTTATCAGTTAGGAAGCAGTTATTCGAAAAAGATTGAATCCAAATGGGAGTCATAGGCCCTGAAGTTTTGGCTTCCCTGGGTTGAAAAAAGATGCTGAGCGGATTTGTGTCTTTTTGTAAAAAGATAATAAAATAAAACAGATATACCCAATAAAGGGAGTAAGAATGAAAAATAAAACCAAGGTTATTTTAATCGTTCTATTTCTCTCAGTCATTTTAATGCTTGTTTCCTGTAAAAAACAAGAAACTGGATGGAAAGGGACGATTGAGAAAGTGGATGGAGTTACTGTTGTGAGAAATCCGAAGGAAGGGCTTTGGGATTCAAAAGAGAAAGCCAATGTTACAATCATTAAAGAACGGCAAATAGGAGAATTAGATGGGCCTGAAGAATTTCTCTTTGTTTATATTTCTGACATTACGGTGAATAGTAAGGGCGATATATATGTAGCAGACAGACAGTTGAACGAGGTTCGGAAATTCAACAAGAATGGCGAGCATCTCTTGACTCTCGGCCGAAAAGGTCAGGGACCTGGCGAGTTTCAAAGCGTTAATATTATTTCGGTTAATAGCCATGATGAGTTGATTGCTTTTGATAACATGTTACAGCGTGTTTCTATTTTTTCAGATAATGGAGAACATATAGAAACAACGAAAAAGTTGATGGGGAGTTCGTGGATTGAACCATCCAAAATATTCGTTACAAATAATAACTATGTAGTCTTCGGTAAGTTAAGCAATAGCCTCAAATTATTTCACGAGCTTGAGCAGGATTGGGATATAAGAGAATCATACATAGATTATAAATTTATTGATAATAAGGAATTCGAGGAGATCTGGCTATTTTTTAATCCCCCCGGAAATTGCTTTTTTCAAAACAATGGAGATATTCTTTATACAAAGTATTTTTACAATAATCAAATTCTTATCTGCAAAAATAAAAAATTAGTAAAAATAATAAGCAGAGAATCAGACATTAAAAAGCCATATGAAATTCTAGTCTTCCATGATGTGAATAAAGCTGTGAATATGCAAAGTGACCAAAAATATCAAGATTATGAGTCTAAATTATTTGGACGAGGAATAGCCTTTTTCGGTAAGTCTTTCCAAAATTCCCTGGGCATATTTCAATTGTCTGATGGTCACATTGTGAATTTTCTGAGTATTCGAAAATCAAAAGATATTCGGGATTTTGGAGTTGAGCTGTACGATTCAGAGGGAAAATTTTTATATTACTCAAAGCTCGGAGAAAATCTTGATTATGATATTCGCTGTATGGATTCAAGCGGCCTTTTCTACGCTATCGAGAGAAAAGACTATCATAAAGTCATTACTTTTCGATTAGAATACTGATAAACACCTTGGATTTAGTTGATTTAAATGAGCTTCTCCACTCCATTCAGAATCCAAATCCCCTAAGGCCCCGGCTTCCCTGGATTGAAAAAGGACGCTGAGCGAGTTAGAATTTGTAAGGGAGTATAATGGAAAACAAAACCAGTGTTGTTTTAATCGTTTCATTGCTTTTTATCTTTATTATGGTTGTTTCATTTGGCGGACAAAAAGCTAAATGGAAAGGAAAGGTTGAGGAAAAAGGTGGGATTATAGTCGTTAAGAATCCAAAAGAGCCGATGTATCGTGAGGATGTCTTTAGTTTGGAAGAATCGCAGGCTCTACACCATAGAAGAAGATGAAGACGGATTTCAGATCGTCAAGAGATATAAAGTGATCTGGAAGGTGAAAATATGAAACGGCTCATTCTACTATATTTATCTTTTTTTATTTTTATCTCTGTTATTTTTGCTCAAGAAGTTATAAATAATCCGGGAAAACCGTTGAACAAAAATGCTGGAAGAGTGGCAGAATTAAGAGAGGTAATGCAGATTAAGGATGTAGGCGGTGATTTTTATTTCAAGAGCCCGCGAAATCTCAAAGTCGATTCTGAGGGCAGTTTTTTCCTTATTGACGAAAATCAGATTTTGAAATTTTCCTCTGATGGAAGATTCCTCAAAAATCTGTTTAAAAAAGGGCAGGGACCGGGAGAAATATCGAGTCGTTCTCATAGCAGGTTGAGCTATTTTCTTTTAAAAAATGATATCTTTCTCTATGATCCCACAGGAAGCAAAATCATCCATATAGATGGGGATGGAAATCTGATTGAAGAAGTCAAAATAGAAGTCTCGCTTCTCAGTGAGCTGTATGGGCCTGCGAATGAAGGATTCATTTTTACAGATGAGGCTCCTTCTCCCATGGGTAAATCCGGATTCCATGATGTTGATATGTCAATCATTTGGATTTCCAGAGATGGAAGTTCTGGTAGAAAAGTTATGGTTTTTACGAAAGAATTATATATGGATAAAAATTTCGCGATGGATTGGGCCCCTTTTTATGGTTTACTCGAAAGTAAAGCCCAAAAGCTATTTATTTGCCATACCAGCGAGTATAAAATTGTTATTGCGGATTTGGGAAAAGGTCAAGTTATTAAAGAGTTCAATCGGAAATACCGCAGGGCTAAATATGTAATGACAGAAAGGCAAAAACAATTCTATGAAAGATCAAAGATTAAGTTACCAGAAAGAAAGTACAAAAACGATATACTTGGCTTATTTTTAAATAAAGGTAATCTCTGGGTCAAAACCTCTAAAAGTGACAAAAAGAAAGGTGTGTTGATTGATGTTTTTAACAAAGAAGGTAAATATGTTGATAATTTCTACCTAAATCTCGAGGGTAGTCTAATGGCTACTCACGGTGATTTCATCTTTGTAAAAGAGGCAGATGAGGATGAGAACATACAAATTGTTAAGTATGAAATTATTGAATAAAGAAAGGAGAAGAGACAAAAATACCCTATAAAGAGCTATTTGATTTTAGACAACCTGAAGCCAAAGACCCTGAAGTCCTGGCTTCCCGATTCCGAAAGAGACAGCTGAGTGGATTTGTGTCTTTTTGCAAAAGATAATAAAATAAAATAGATATAACCAATAAAGGGGGTAAGAATGAAAAATAAAACCAAAGTTATTTTAATCGTTCTATTTCTTTTTACCTTTTTTATGTTTGCTTCCTGTCAAAAACAAGGTACTGAATGGAAAGGGACCGTCGAAAAGGTAAATGGACTAACTGTTGTTAAGAATCCGAAGGAACCTGTGTATAGGAATGAGATATTCTCCATAGAAGAAGAATTAAAGATTGGTGAAGTTGAGGGCGACGAAAATTACATGTTTTCACAAATCAGAGATATTGCTGTTGATAAAAATGAAAATATCTATGTTGCTGATTTTAAAGAGACACATGTCAAAGTCTTCGATAAGGACGGTAAATTTCTAAGAGTATTTGGTAAAAAGGGGCAGGGTCCTGGAGAAATAGGCATGATCTACGGTATCCAGATTACTGAAAAAAATGAACTGATAGTAAATGACAGCAACCAAAGGAAGATCTTATATTTCTCGTTAGGAGGGGAGTTTATCCAGTCAAAGGAAATAAGAATTTCGCCCTTGAGGTTATATTGTGATTCCCAAAAGAATTATTATGCCGTCGATTTTATCCTTGAGCCTCCGGATTCCCGCTATGAATTATTAAAATACGATAGTGATATGAACCTTATCGCAACAATCGCCAAGACACCCGCGCCCGATCCACTAAAGACGTATATCCCTTTTATGCCGATATTTTATTGTCAAGTTATGGAAAATGATTGTCTTTTGTATGGATATCCTGAAAGTTATGAATTGCAGATATTTAATCCTGAGGGAAAAGTCATAAAGAAAATTTTAAGGGATTATGATCCTGTTCCGATCTCGGAGGAAGAAAAAGAAGAACGGCGGAAAGACATCCGCCATGGAAGAAAATTCGAGTTCCCACGCTATCATTCAGCATTCTACCGTTTTAAAGTGGATGATGAGGGAAGGATTTTTGTTCGAACGTGGGAGAAACCTGAAAGTGGAGAAGGATACTTCTTTGATATTTTTAATCCTGAAGGTAAGTATATCGCCAAAATTCCATTAAACATCAGACCTTATGTGTTGAAAAAAGGGAAGATATACACTATAGAAGAAGATGAGGATGGATTTCAGATGGTTAAGCGGTATAAAGTCACCTGGAAATATTAGAGGATTTAAGGCAAATGTAAGCCCAAGCCCATAAAGCCCTGTCTTTCCTTGATTTAGAAAGACTGCATAAAGGATTATCATATCAATAAGGAAGACAATTGAAGGAGGGAATATGAGAAATTTCAATTATATTTTGATTTCCTTCTTTATGATTACCTTAATCATATCCTGTAGCCCAAAACAAGAAAAAATAGAAAGATACATGAAAAACGGAGTAGAAGTCATTGTTAATCATTTAGAACCTTATAGGATTCAAGGAGAGCCAAGTACGCTTCATCTTGAGGAAGAATTTACTATTGATACAGAAAAAGATTATGTAGCAGAGAGGGGATTAGTTGATATAGATAACTTTGATGTTGATTCTAAGGGAAACATTTATTGTATATACAACAGAAGTAGAGAAAATTGCATTTTTAAGTTTGATAAAAATGGAAACTTTATAGATGCTTTCGGCAGAAGAGGTCGAGGTCCTGGCGAGCTTCATAATGCCGATGTTATGAGCATTAATAACCGTGATGAAATTATCATTCAAAATTTTTGGGAGCCAAAACTTCTTATCCTTAGTAGTGATGGGAATTTAATCAATGAGATATCTTCGCCTTCGAATTTACCTGACATAAAACAAATGGTAAATGAGAATTATTTTACTTATAAGGTATCTTCGTCAGGTCCTGGAACTGGACAAATCGTATGGAGTGTATTCAGTCCTAAATTTGAAAAAATTAAAGATGTTGAAAAACAAGAATTACAAGGAGATGGCTCTAAATTTGTTTATGAACTTCATAAATCTTATGCAACCAAAGAAAATATTTATATAGGAAAAAGAAGCTCATCATATGAAATTTGGGTGTATAACTCAGAAGGAAATTTGGAGAGGATAATCAAAAAAAAATATAAGCCCATAAAAATAAGCGACGAATATAAAAAAGAGAGGTTAAAAAAACGGGAGGAGATGAAAAAAAGGGGGCTTCCACCTCCGCCTGGAAAATCATATTTACCAGAGTACTGGCCAGCATTTCATGAACTCTTTGCTAATGAGATTGGGTGGCTTTTCGTTATGACTTATGAAAAAAACAAGAATCCTCGGGAATTTGTTTATGATATTTTCAATACCGGTGGCATTTTTATTTGCAAGATGAGTTTAGAAAATTATGGAGGGATGTACAAACCTCTGCCTGTAAAAGTCAAAAACAACTATTTCTACTGCCTCAGCGAAAAAGAGAGCGGACACAAAGAATTAGTTGTTTATAAATGGATGAAGTGGGATAATGAATAATTGAGCCCTGTAGAAACCAAAGACCCTAATGCCCTGGCTTCCCTGGAACGAAAAAGACACTGAACGAGTTAGAATTTTTGGAATAAGAAAAATGAAAAGAGCAATCTTTCCACTGGTCCTTATTGCATTTTTTATGACAGTTCATTCTATTCATGGACTACCAAAGGATAAAAATAAAAAATTCTCACTCAAAGAGGACCTTAGTATCGGGCTCGAATATGGAGATGAAAATTTTATGTTTGGCGGTATTTCAAAAATTAATCTGGATGCAGAGGAGAACATATATGTCTTAGACTGGAAAAACTTCAGGATTCAGAAATTTGACAGGATGGGAAATTTTTTAAAAAGCTTTGTGATTAAAAAAGGGCAAGGGCCCCAGGAAGTATCTCGTTTTTTCAAAATGGCGGTTACCTCTGAGGGAATAATCTCTATTCTGGATTACGGAGTAAACAAAATCTTAGTGCTTAATGAAAAGGGCGAGTTCCTTAAATCATTTAAAACAGGCTTTCAAGTATCAGACATTGCTCCCTATTCACCAGATAATATCGCTCTATTAGGATTGAAAGAAAACAAGATACTTCACGTTTATAACCTCGAGGGAAATCATCTCCTTTCATTCGGTAATCCATTTGAAATTCCATCAAAGTATTCTCGACACAAGAATATGCCAAATTTAAAGTTGCCAATGCGATTCGACAGTTCAAAAGACGGAAAACTATTTGTTCTTAATCCGCATAAATACGAAATTTTCGTCTATAAAAATACCAAGCTCGTTAAAAAAGTTAAAGGAAAAAATGAAGCCTTTAAGCCTTTGCTGATTGGCCAAACCAAGGAACAGATTTCAATTATCTTTCCTGTTGTTTACGTGCTTGAATATGGAGTCAGATTATATGTAACCGTCCGTGGACCCGGTCTATATCCTCAGAATCAACTGGAGATATTTGAAAATAACAAAGCGATTGCAGCTCTTACTGTATGGGGATTCGCCTATGCGGTAGATAAAAAAGGGCGGATCTATTTTGCAGAAGGGGAAGATTTTCCAAAAGTTGTGAGATATTCATTAATAGAAAAGTAAACAGAATAAATATTACCAAAAAGCTCATTTTCTTACGTGCAAAGGCCTTTGCACAGATTTTATATTTAATCGATATAACATGTTTTATATTTTTGACTTCAGATTTCTTATCTGCTATAAAATAAGTAGGGAATAAGTAGAAGTCATCAGCAAAATGAGAATAATGAGAATATTAAATTATTTACTCATTATGATTTTTCTCATTTTTATTTCTTATTCATGTTCACATTGCCCGGAAAGCAATTGGGGAAGCGACTATTTATGTTCTGAGTGCAAAAAAAATGCTTATACTACAGATGTAGGTACATGTGAAGTATGCGGAAGAGGTACAAGCAGCGGTGCTTATAAGCTATGCAATAGTTGCGCCTGTAAATTAAAACAGTGTCAAGTTTGCAGGAAAACTCTTCTATTTCACTGATATTTTTATAATATACATCTCTTTCTAAATCTTCTTTTCAAAATTACATCAGATGGTTTAAGAGAAATATTCTATATGCTTATCAATTTGACTCTTTTTTTATTAATTGTTATTCTTTTTCAGGATAATCAAAAGGAACTATATGGATGAAATGCCCTAACTGTAATTTTGAGAATCCTGACGGCAGCCTTTATTGCGGAAAGTGCGCAACGCCAATTCCTCCCTCTGAGGAAACTCCCATCCCCTCTACTAAAACCATTCAAGCATCTGTAGTGGAATTGACAAGAGGAGTCATGTTTGCAAAGAGATATGAGGTAATTGAGGAACTAGGAAAAGGAGGCATGGGCAAGGCCTATAGAGTGTTTGATAAGAAGATAGAAGAGGAAGTGGCCTTAAAGGTTTTATCTCATGAGATCGCTGCTGATAGGAAAACAATTGAGCGTTTTAGGAATGAACTAAAATTTACCCGTAAAATTGGACACAGGAATGTCTGTAAGATGTA
>Ga0114922_10001763_pt1 | contig 20526 bp, 12 predicted proteins | sample AartaG_FD_100975 | JGI IMG/M metagenome (GOLD analysis project Ga0114922, IMG submission 100975) | Deep subsurface microbial communities from Aarhus Bay to uncover new lineages of life (NeLLi) - Aarhus_00045 metaG | ecosystem: Environmental > Aquatic > Marine > Oceanic > Sediment | place...
GATGCGATGTTGATAATGTATCCCGCTTGCGATTTTTTTAACAGCGGCAGGGCTTCCCTGCAAAGGATAAACGGTGCACGGGCATTAATCTGCATACAGCGTTCCCAGTCTTCGGTTGTGGTCTGTTCTAATCCTGCTGAATGAGTAACGCCCGCGTTATTTACGAGGATGTCCAGTCGGCTGAATTTATCGCCGGTTACTTTGACGAGGTCCTTGATGGATTCTTCTTCGGTAAGCTCGGTAACGACAATCTCGGCTTTTCCGCCGGCCTCTGTCACTTTGTCGGCGGTTTCCTGCAATTTCCGGATTGAGCGTGCAGCCAGGACGACCGTTGCGGCCTCCTGTGCCAATGCAACGCTAATGGCTCTGCCAATCCCTCTGCTGGCCCCTGTTACTATCGCGACTTTTGAAGCTAATTGTTTTGCCATCCTTGTCAGCGTCGCCGGCCCCGAGGTCTGGGCTGATTCTGCTGTTCCATACGGCCGCGGATGCGCGGGTCCTGGGACTGTTGTAGTACTCGTTTTTCTTCTTCCATTTTCCTGAAAAATTCCTCGAACCGCATCTGCCTGTACAGCAGCAATCCGTCAATTGCTGCCTTCGTCTTTTTCGCTTCTTCTTCGACAGCAACATTTCGTATGGAAGTAAACTCTACCCGAATTTGCCCGTGCACCGCATTGGCCAGGTCTGCTCTGTTATCAATGGTTGCCTGGAGCCACTGACGTATCTCGTTTTCAGCTTCTATGTCTATCTGCTCAGATGGTCCCCTTGTTGTGCCTGGGTACCTGCTCGTTCCGGGCATAACAGAGCCGCGACCATAAAGCGGCTCTGTCATATCTCCTCCGTATGGCTGTCCTCTCTGTGGGTATCGGCCTCTCCCTCCCGTGCCTCTGCTTGGGGTTCGAGTTCGGCCGCGGCCACGGGTGGGCTGCTGCATCTGTCTCAGCGCTCTTTTCTGCGCCAGGAGCTCTTTGCTGACCTTTTTGAGCCGCTCCTGTCTTCCTGACAACGTACTGTCAATCGTCTCTGTTGTCTTTTTCGCCTTTTCTTCAACAGCAACTTTTCGTATGACACCAATCTCATCCTCGAATTGCCTTTGCACAGTTCTTATCAGTAATGTTCTGTTATCATATCTTTTCTGCTGCCACTGACGCATCTCGTTTTGACTTTTGTTAGCTACCTCCTCCAGCGCCTTCTGAAGGCCTTCGAACGTCTTAATCCTGGCTTTAATCTCGTTCGGGTCGGCAAGTATATCTACCTGAACAGGCGATTGACTAACGGTTCTGGTACCCCTAATGACTCCGGTTCCGCGCCGAATTGTGCCTTGCTCCTCATAACCCGGATATGGATTGTACCCTTCATAATACCTGTCTCCCATCAAGTCTTCGGGGCTGGGCTCTTTAGCGCCGTGCTTGAGCAATAAATCAACAATTTCTGTCTGCCTTCTCTTCTGCGCCAAAGACAGGGCGTTATCGCCCCGGCTCCCCATTACGTTGACATCAGCCCCCTTTGCAATCAGCAGCTCCACTACCTCTTTTTGTCCAAGGTTCACAGCAACATACAGAGGCGTCTGTCCACGCTTGTCCTTTGCATTAACATCGGCGCCTTTGGTAGTAAGCAGCTCAACAATCGCCTGCCGGCGGTTCTGTATTGCCGTGTGCAGTGGTGTCCAGCCCATCCTGTTTTGCATATTTACATCAGCGCCTTTTGAGATGAGTAACTTCACCTGGTCAACATCACCATTAACCACAGCCTGGTGCAGTGATCTGGTTGTCGTCTCCTGCCCTGCTCTTGGTCGAGCCGGCACATACTCTTCATCGTCTTCGATTAGATATGGCTGGGCTGCCGATCTTGCAAAAGTAGTGGCTCTGCGTTGAGGCCTTTCTGTTCGAGAGTATGGGGTTTCTCTACCCGAAGGCCTTTCTGCCATTTGCGGTTGCTCAACAGGCCAGAAGACCTGGTCGCCGCCTTCTTCGCCAGAGCCCCATTTGCTGTGCAGGCCACCATCATCATCGAAGTCCGCTCCGAAACTGTAGAGTGTGAAGCCCTGTCTGGTTTGCTTATAGACAAGAGGCTTATTACTGAATGGGTCTATTGGCAACTCTTTGAGATAGCCGGCTGATACAAGATGTGGGAGTGTCGCAGGATATCTGCCGCTATCAGCATTGTATCGTAAGACCGCAAGCGTTATTATTAGGGCCTGTTCATCTGCCCTGGTGCGATATTCAATCTCTATTACACTGGGAATTCCGGACCCGGCCGTTTCTATCAAGGGATTATCCTCGGTTATAGATTGTGTTTTTTCATTGTGTAACTGCCAGGTATTTTTTGCCGCTATCGTGTCGTAATATTCGAGTGTGCTGTTTAAATATGGCTTAAAGAAGCGGTATTTTGGGTCTGTTTCTATTTGTTCCTGCAGGCAAAGTTTTTCGCTGCGAATATCAAACGGCTCATTGTAATCTGTCACGAGCTGCTTAAATCTGTCCTCCAGACTTTTCATCAAATTGGCATTAACCATTTTTTTATCGAGGATGTTAAACGCAGTCCTTATAGGCAAGGCCTTTATAGCAATCCCCACCAGTTTCTCTACTAAAAATTTCGGCCCATCTGCAATGTGTGCCGCAAATTTATATAGGGTAACTATATCGTTGATAGCATTCGTAATTTTGCCATCTTCTGCCTGTAGCTTTGCCCGAGCCTGTAAGACGTAGGCTAATTGCCTTTCGGTTCTTAAGTGGAGCATTTCAGTCTTCTGTAGTGTCTGGCCGGTATGTTTGAACCAGCAATATGGTTTTTGGCTGCCAAGCTGTATTTGCTCAAGTGCCCTGTTATTATCCTGCACCCATTTTTTTAGTAACGTCTGTTGTTGTGCGGGCTGTTCTTTTGGCCAGCCGCTTGTTGATATCTTTAAGCTCTCGGGCTTTTTGACAAAAAGTTCTATTGCCTTTTCGTAGAAAGGGGCTGCGTTATCGCTTTCAGGGCGCCCGGCTATTCCCAGCTTATTTAGCTCAGCGACATAATTAGTTTTAGTGGTGTCGGATTCCTCATTTTCCGCGGCAAAGGTGGGGACGAGGCTGAAAGGCGCGAGCAGCAGCAAAATCGATATTGAAATAATAAGACGCTTCATAATATATCCTCCGGAACAACCGAAATTGAGAATTGAGAATTAAGAATGCAGAATTCGTTTTTCTCAATTCTAAATTCTACGTTCTACATTCTTAATTATACACCAATTTACCCGATTTCTAATATTAAAATTGCGGAAATTCAGTTTTTTTCCGCTCCGTCATTAACTAATCAACCAGTTAACTAATCAGCTAATCAACTAATTCTCTAATTCACTAATTCGCTTTCCCCACAGGCCAGGCCGATTCTTTCCGTGATGTTGTCGAATTCGTCCAGAGAGTAGAATTCGATAATTATCCTGCCTCTTTGCCCATTTTTTCGGGTCTCAATGTTGACCTTTGTGGTAAGCTGGCTGCTGAGTTTCCTTTCCAGGTCCAGGATGTGAGGCGGCTTTGAGCGGACGGTCGTCTTGGCCTGACTGGTGCCGGTAAGATACCTTCGTACCAGTCTTTCAACTTCGCGCACACTCAGCCGACCTACCAATGCCCGATTGGCTAACTTGCGGCGAAGCTCGTCGGTCGGCAGCGCAAGTATCGCACGGGCGTGGCCCATAGTCAACTGACCGTCAGCTAACATTTGCTTGATTTCCTGCGGTAAGTCAAGTAGCCGCAAGTAGTTAGCGACGACAGAGCGGTCTTCGCCAAGTCGTTCAGCCCCCTGTGCCTGAGTTAAAGAGAAGGTGCTTAGATAATCCTGATAGGCCTTTGCACGCTCTATGGGATTGAGATCTACTCGTTGTATGTTCTCAACCAATGACCATTCGAGTAATTGCTTATCGCTTGCGGGGCGAACCAGAGCGGGTATGGTTGTCATGGATGCTAATTGAGCAGCTCGGAATCGGCGCTCCCCGGCAATCAACTGATACCGCGACCCGGCAGGGCGGACAATTATCGGCTGAATAACACCGTTGGCCCTGATAGACTCAGCTAAATCTGCTAATTCCTCTTCGTTCCATACAGTTCGTGGCTGATAAGGATTCGGCGATATAGCATCAATGCTGAGGTCATGCAGGGAATCGCGTAACTCTTTGTCTGGAGGGAAGTTAGAGACTGCTACTGGGATCGATGGTAGTTCTTTTGCTTCTGTTGTCTCGGATATTATCGGACTCAAAAGCGACTGAAGCCCCCTGCCGAGACGTTTTGGTTTTTCTTTTCTTTTGGTCATATACATGCTCCTTCACAAACCATGTTAATCCTTGTTTCCTTTTCTAAGCTACTTGTAAAAAGTTCTTGGACAATAAAGGTGTCCTGCGCACACCCAGAGATTGCTTCCCCTTCGACTCCCCCCTTCGGCTTCCCCTTCAGCTTCCCCCAGGGCCTCGGCTAATTCAGGGCTAAAGGCTGGTTTCGCTCGCAATGATGGGGAAGAATGTTCGCAATGTCATAATCGTTGTGTCATTGCGAGCACCTCACCTGATTCTCAGGATGTATGCAAAATAAACTAAGATATTGGCCGAATCGCGCTAACATCTTTCTATTACAATACTTACAGATACTATTGTGCCGAATGCGATTTCTTAGTTCATTAGGAGGAGCCCTTCGGCGGAGTTTACCCTGAGCGTAGCCGAATGGGCTCAGGGTAAACTCCGCTACGAAGCAATCTTTCAATGTCTCAAATTTTTCTCAGGGAAATTTAGCTCTTAAACAACGTTTGGGGATTCGCCCCAATAGTATTTCGGGTTTTTTACTAAAAATTCTGCAGTTTTGCCAGGCAAAAAAGGGCTTTTTGTAAAAAATGTTTCACGTGAAACAATAGTGAAGAATGAATGATGAGCAAGAGATAATTGTCTTTATGAAGATCAAATTTGCTTGGTAATCTGTCGCTGCCCAAACGATTATAGTCGTCGCCGTCAACAATTAAGTGAGAGTCTAAGATTAGATGTTGTGGGTCAAGAAAGTAAGAAACGTTAAAGAGCTTGTTGATTAAATGTTTTTGGCTCTCATCCATTAGTTTTCTATGGGTAGATTTGCAATGGGGTTTGATGAGGGTAGATTTGCAATGGGGTTTGATGACTCAGGTTGTTCAAGTTCAAGAGGGAATGTTTCACGTGGAACATCAACAAAGAAAAAGTGTAAGCGAAAAGCATAAGGCTGAAAAAGAAAAATTGTAGTAGAAATCTGAGGCAAATAAGAGAGAAAAAGAAAAGAAATTCAGAATCTCTACAATCTGGAATAAAGTTTGTTGTAATTATACCAGAATTTATATAGTGTTAAATTATTAGGCGATTAGATGATTGGTTTTTTGAGGCTTTAAGTAGGAATTCCCAGGGCGAGCGTGGGAACCAGGCGCGACAATATAAGTTGCAGCCTATTCTCCAACGCTAAGCGAGTAGATTCTCAGATAGATTTATCTGATTTTTTTTCAGACCTGGCGATTATAATCAAACTCGCTCTGGTACAACGAACGGCTTGCGGTAGTCTCTTGTCAAAAGTTTGTTCGCCCGCTTTGAGAACTTGCCGAAGAACCTTTCTTTCCTCGAATTCATCTTGAGCCAGGGACCAAGGACGGCTGGCGTCTTTTTAAGGGTCACCCCATTAGCGGCAAGATGGTCCTGAAAACGCTCGAAGGCTTCCAGCGAATCTTTGTCCCCCCGGATTACTTCTCTGATATGCTCATTCGAGGATTCTGCACCGATTCGGTAGGAGATATTCCCCATATGACAGAGAGCGGTGGAGAGGTGTCCTTCGAGGATATCGGTCCTGATATCACTGATTTTTCGGCTGCGAACCGCTTTGATGAAGCTGGACTGCGATCCGGGGCTGTCTGGTTTGAAGCGTTTGATTTCTTTGCCCTTATTATCGTAGAACACACCCTTCGTGAGGTCAGCGTAGCCATTCTCACACTGAACCACCACGCCGGTGTTGGGCGAAGGGCCCGGCTTTCCACTTCGCATAACCACGCCGGCAGCGCTGACCGCGCGGTAGATGTCCATCGTCGAACCACCTTTCTTAGTTGGCAGGCCTCGCACCTCATATATTATCGGAGCTGGCTCGTAATCAAAAATAGCTATCTGAGTATTCGGCGTTTCGCCGTCATCGTCGTATCCGAAACGCCCGCCGATGCTCATCACCCGTTTAGGCAATTTGGTTTGGCCCAAAACCCAGCGACATACGTCTAATTGGTGTGGGCCGTTGTTGCCGATTTCGCCGCACCCGGTCGCCCATACCCAGTGCCAGTCGTAATGCAGATTTTTGCGCATTAAAGGTCCCATCGGGGCCGGCCCGCACCACAAATTATAATCCACAGACTCAGGAACCTTCTGCGGCCCATCTACCTTTCCCATACTTTTGCGTCGTTTGTAGCAAAAACCCCGCACAACCACGATATTGCCGAGTTGTCCCTGCTGGATGTACCGGACCGCCTCGACCAGTCCTTCATCGGAGCGAAGGTCAAGGTCGGCCTGCACAATGCGTTTATACTTGCGCGCCGCCTCGACCATCTTACGGCCTTCGAAGATATTCTGCGAAACCGGCTTCTCGACACAGACATCCTTACCCGCCTGGCACGACCAAACGGTTACCAGTGCGTGCCAGTGATTGGGCGTTGCGGTCGAAACGGCGTCGATGTTCTTATCCTCCAGGAGTTCACGAATATCAACGTAGGCATCAACCTTTTCATTGCGGGCCTTAAATTCCGCTACTCCGCGGGCCAGAATATCTCTATCCGCATCGCACAGCGCCACCACCCGCACGCCGGGGATTTTAAGATATGCGTTGATGTGTGTCCTGCCGTGGCCTCGAAAACCCACCACAGCCACGCGAATGTCGTCGTTCGCACCCCGGATACGGGAAAACGGCTGTGCCTGCACTGCACGGCCCGGCAGCGCCAGCGCAAGACCAGCAGCCATCGAACTCTTCATAAAATCTCGGCGTGTAATCTGTTTCATCATTAAGCTCCTGTTATTGTAACTTATACACTATCGGCGCAAAGGCACATACTCACGGCGCAAAGGCACACACTCAGCTAAAAACTAAGTGAAACAGCAACTGCAAGCCCCGCTGGAAATCTCCCATTTTGTAAGGTGTTCGGTGCTCGTAGAAATTCCCCGCAGTGCAAAGATAGATGACTATATCTCCGTTTGTTCCTGAAGAAACAGCTTTTACAGTTTACGCTCTGCCAAGGGTCTTTAGGTATTTCTTTGACTTGCGCAGTCCCATTCTGGAGGCCTTCTTTTTTACCGCATCGTTTGGCCGTCCCAGATTTGCTGCTATTTGGGCAGTGGGATTATTTGGGAAAAGTTTCTTGAGCAGAGCCAACTCGCTCTTAGACCATAGACCCTTGATGAGCTTTTTTTTCTTCTTTTTTTTGGCCATTGTATGACTCCTTTCGTATTAACCGGACTTATGGCTTGCAATGCGCTTTGGGGATATTTTAACGAGTGAAGCGGTAACAATCAAACATTTTTCATTTTCAAGGCCAAAAAATTAGCTCTTCCCCGGTCGTTTTTTTCCTCCTTACAAATAGGTGCTTTCTTTTCGCTTAATACAGGGATTTGACTTAAAGCTTATCCGAATAACCGGGTCGTTATGAGGCCGAGCGAAAAGTTCGAGGCCAAGGCGGAAGGCAAAAAATGCTCAGAGGCGTGGTTTGCTCCACGTTGAGAACGTTTTTTCACCGACAACGCAGGCATCGGGCTTTGCAGCCGGCCGCAATAGAGCGGGTTATCCGGATAGGCTCTTAGGCTACGGTCTTTCTAACCGTTTTTATCGTTATGTAAGTTGCTGTTTGTAACGTAGTTATTAAATTCTCACAGATTCTGGTTGCTTTTGAGTTGCGTATTTGGTGCAAAATTCGATGCTGGAACTCTCTACCCATCTCCCAAACGAGCGTCACTCAGAGCCAAGGCCGATTCATGCTGTTCTGGTAAAGTGTGCTTTTTCCCCTAATCAGCAGGGAACTTCGTGTATTCTATTGAATTCCGTTGAACCGCGAGTAACGACAAGATGAGGGGACGCCTCTAGGCGGTACCCTCAATTGCCTGGTTCTGTTTAGATTTCTTTCATTGATTTTGGTCGCAATCTCTTTCCACTTGCAACATCTTCAAGGATATCAGTTATAGATTGGGTAAGTTGATTGTTCTGATCTATGCTCAAGGATTGGTCTATGCAAGCCTTTGCTTCGGAGTCTCGGCCTGCAAACATGAGAGCAAGAGCCTTGCTGCGATAAAGAGTGGCATCTTGTGGATTACATTTAATTGCATTGTCCAAAATGTCAATTGCCATCTTGAAATCCCCTGAATTCATTGCTGAAAGGCTTTCTTCTCTATACGCATCTTTGTCCTCAATCGAAGATAAAAATAGACCAACTCCAAAAAGTGTACGAACATCGGGTCGTGTGAGCACCCGATACTGCCAGAAAGACAATAGAAACAAGATGACAGCTATAGCTAAGCCAAACTCTTTTGAGACGTGTCCGACCGTCTGGCCAAAAACTTTGAAATCCAGGGGCTGAGAGTAGCCAAGCATGAGGATAGCGATGATGGGGATACCAATCATTGCTATCCAGAGGAACACGAGGGCACACGTCCGCCAGCCGCGGCTGAAGCGGAGCAGCCCCAGGCCTATGAATAACCCCAGCACACCAAAGTTAATGTTGATATGGCTGTGCATGAGGGAAACGACGACCTCGATGGCCGAATAGATGCCTCCCAGAATGAACAGGATTGCCACGGCCTTCAGAGATGCCGGTATCTGCCGGTTTTCATCCATCGCTATCTCCTGCCGAACTATGTATATATGGTTTCCGTATAAAACTCCTTACCTCTCCGAGCCTCAGTATAACACCCCTTTGCCCAAAGTCCATAAGTAATCCCTTGGAAACGACTTACTAATTCCGGGGACACCATACTTAATTCCAGCCGATGTCTGCGTCCCAAAGCTCCGCAGTAATTCAGCCCAGCCGCTGTCCTCTATCAAAACCTGTCATTAGCAAGCACAACTCATCGAAAAATGTACCCCTTATGGGGCAGGCGTACCCCTTTAATTCCCCTGATAGGATTCTCCAGTCGTTGAACGATTGGCATCACCTGCAGAAAATGGCGCAGCTAATTTTTGTCAGGTGGATTCTTTTGTTCGACATTCTGAATCGCTATTTTCTGAGACGTATTCGTCATGATTATTTTCAATCTTTGATTCTTCTTTTTCTAATTGTGTGTTTCAGAAAAATGGAGTAATTGACCTGGTTTGGTGTTTAAGGTCACAAGTCCTTTTGGACCAATGGCGGTTTCCTTATCATTAACATAAATTGTTTTCCATGGGCTAAGAAGCTGGAGCTGTTTGCCGACAGCGCTTTCTATCGTTGCTGACGCCACTCGACCATCAGCAAATTCTGCCGATACAATAAAACCACCCTGGGCGCGAAGGCGGATGAATCTTGCATCCTTATCGCTTGGCCAACATGGAAATAAGCGGATCTTATTCTGGACGCTTTGCAGTAAAAACTCGTTAATGAGACCAGCAACACCGATCATTTCCGACATAAATGTACCATGCGCGTGGCCTTGCCATACAAACAATCCATTTGGCAACTCACGGGAAATAAACCACTTTCTTGCCTCAGTGAAACCTTCCGGCATAGAAAGACGGGCTTTGGCGATGTTGAACATAACGTGAGAGTTATTACCATTGAAGCGCGTATCCATAATCGTACGCCTGAACAGTTCTTTTTCAGGCTCCGGAGAAAACCAGGTCACCTGATCCCCAGGGAAAACGGGTGAAGCAGGAACTGTTATGTTGTGCACAGGAATCTGCTTGTATTTGCAGCCTTTCCAATCTACCACAATTGGTTTTCCACTTTTGTTCATTGCAGTAGGATAGTTCCCCAATAGTGCTTTGTATTTGCGGCATTGTACGACAAGATCCTTGTCCACCTGCATTTCAGTAGCAGCCTGAATCAAGGCATCGAAGGTGTAGTGAACATAAGCGATATCAAAAGGACAGTTGAAGATTCCCATCGGTCCATGCTCGGGGCTATAGGATGGTCCTAAAAGAATTTTACCTTTGTCATCTTTCTTACATTTGCTCATGAAGGAAACATAGAATCGAGCACTTTCGCGTACGATAGGATAAATCTTAGTTCTTAGATAAACAGGGTCCGGGTCGCAAAGATGTTTTTGCCATGCGTTTTGTGCTGTCATCCCGACCATGCCAATTGTCAAACCATAGGGATTCATTGAAAGCTGGCGCTTGTTCTTACTCTTACATTTGGCCGGGTCAGGTTCGTGTAAGAAAGACGATATCGGGTAACAAATCCCTTCACAGTCATACGTTTCTTTGGCCAGGAACTTGAATCTCGGAAGCATGTCGTTCACGTAGGAAATCCATGGATCTGCCAGTTCAGATTGGTTCGATGCCGGGAGCGGCCAAAAAGCCTGCCAGCTGTTGTAGTTGAAATGATAGTCGGCATGCCAGGGCGTCGCATCAGTGGCAAGAGGGGGCATTAGCCCGACCGGTGCTGCACCGGGCCTGGACACTGTATGTGCGAAGTAAAGCATGCGGTACCACCAGCGTTGCAGAACCTTGTCTTCCAATTGCAGGCCGCTCCGGGACCAGTACTTCTGCCAGGCTTGCTCATGTTCCGAAATGAGCTTTGTTTCTTGTTGAGCGATCGTTTTCCCGGCCAGGGCAATAGCATGTTTGAGAACTTCACCGGTTTTAATATCAAAAGAAGTAACCAGGGAAATGGTCTTTAGATCCCCCTTTGTGGCAACTGCCAGGGCATAGTCCATCCCTTTGTAATCGATATCGCCGGGCATTTTCATTAACAACCAGGAGACACCGCCGGATGTTCCAAGCGCGGCGTCGGGCAATGTCCCGGCCTTGATCGCTTCCAGGGTTACTGCGTGCGGGCTCTTGACGAGAAGCACATTTCTATCATGCAAAATGCGGAGCGTTGTATTCAGCCTGTCGGCTGAATTGACTGAAACAGAGGCTCTTCTTAAGTCAAGGTGTGCACTCATCGATTTGGGAGCCGGTCCGAGACGCAGCGCCGCTGCACAACGAGGCTGGGGGTAGACGTTGTTGTAACTTACCGGCTGTCGATTTCTTATCCTGGATGAGCCCGTGATCTTGTTGTTGACGACATCAACCCGGGGCAGTTCTCCATCTTTCGAGGTATCTACGCGGGCATCCCATATATCGTTCTTTGTAATGCGCATGAACAGGCCGCCGCCTCTTTCCCAGACAATTCCATAAAGGTCGCCATTGCCGAGTATCAAGCTCTCACGTTGGCCATTTTGCATCGTAGCGAGTGTCACATTGGCTTCTTTTAAAGAATCTTCAAAAGGAATGCCATCCTGGGCTGAGCTACTGCAACAGCAGAGAAGGTTTAGCAGTATGGCGGAAAATGCTACAATCAGTTTCTGAGACTTCATTCGTGCCTCCTATTGGATTAAAGATTAATTGCTCAGCGGCTTTAGAATACTCCCTGTGTCGAACCATGTATATATGGTTTCCGTATAAAACTCCTGACCTCTCCGAGTGTCGGTATAACACCCCTTTGCCCGAAGTCAATAAGTAATCCCTTGAAAACGACTTAGGCCATTTCTCCTTCTTGTTAGGGGTTTTGTATGGTTTCCGTATAACATCCCGGACTTTTCGCCAAGGGAATCCTAGCCGCTGTTGTACCCTCATAAAATACAAAAAAATCTGATTTGTCAAGAAAGAAAAGATAAATAAATAGGTGGTTTCTTTGCGCTTAATAAAGTGATTTGACTTAGGCAACGGTCTTTCTAACCGTTTTTATCGTTATGTAAGTTGGTGTTTATAACGTAGTTATTAAATTCTCACAGATTCTGGTTGCTTTTGAGTTGCGTATTTCGTGCAAAATTCGACGCTGGAACTCTCTACCCATCTCCCAAACGAGCGTCACTCAGAGCCAAGGCCGAGTGTGGATATACTTGAACAAACCTCCCTCGTCCAAGTGATAAGACCATGGTATCATTAAGAGGACTTGGAGTAAGTTAAGTGACTCCTCGTCAAAGTCGTCTTCCTCCTTCGCAAGCACGGGGCCAAAGAATAACCAGCCCAAATGGCCCCATTTTCGTCAGTTGACCAATACAACCCCGCTACAACCCAACAACCCGTTATCTGCCAAATCAGCGAAAACACCCATCTCATAAACTATTGAATATTAAGGATTTACAAAAACACCAAAATTTGGCATCGGTTTCAATGAACGTTGTCAGTTGGGGATTGGCTGTAAGTAGTGAACATTGGCTGATACGTCGTAAGAGGATGCCTCAAAAAATTTGTAGCAACAGGGATTTTATTATTTGACTTTGAACTCTTCATAGGTGTCCAATTCCAAACAGAAAGAGCTGATAACTCTCTCGGGCTGCCGGTCTTTTGAGTATTCTGGGCGTTTTGTTTCGTTCGCAAATACTCAAACGTCTCTGAAGGGAAAGACTCTATTGTTGCATTGGCTGCAAAGCGATGGTGGCTTTGATGAGATAGCTACAGACGCATCGATTGGACGCTTCAGGAACAAGGAGCAGTCCAGAGGCAGGAATGGTATTAATCCAACAACCGGGTCTGATACCGCCATAGTTGACGGTTCCTTTGCCGGACAGGAGATCTCTGTATCCAAGGGTAGCCGAACGGAAAGCCAATAAATGCTTAGAACCGGCAATGGTGCCGCAACCGTAAGAGCGTTCAAAATGAAATATTTTTCCCCTGCCTGTAATCAGATCCCACGCACCGGGCTGGGCGTAGATAGTGGAATCATTTAGTATAGGTCGAGAGGCATAGCGCGCTTTCACATCCCACAGCCGTTCTCCATTTGAGGCTCGAAAGGCGGCCATTCTGCCGCCGACTTCTGAAATCAGCTTGAAGCGTGTGTTCTGATAGGCCATCAGCAATACGTCATACTTCTCACTCACAGCCAGCATCGTGCCATAGATATTGTCGAATGACTCCCAGCGAACTTCACCATTGTCTATGTTTAGCGCAACAAGCGTCCCCATTGGTTGTGAATAGCTTTTTAAATTCTCCTTTTCTCCCGATTCTTGATCTTTGTCGAGAATCTGAAAGCGGTCGCATAAGGCCAATGGCCTATCGATGAGATAAACCGTGCCATCCCCAATGGCGATCGTGTTGTTCCGGATAGAATGTTGTGGTGCGTAGCTCCATTTCAGCTTACCTGTCATCGCGTCCATCGCGAACAGGAGCACCGATTCCGTAAACTGCGTTTGCATATCACTCTTTCCATAGCGATATTTCACGATGTGTTCTGTATCGGCCAACGTGCCAAACAACGTGCGATTCTTACACGCAATATAAGCCCAAGTCTTCTCCTTGCCTTTCGGATGCTCCGGAGCATCGAACTCCGTGAGGAGTTTGCCTGTACCGGGATCAAGTTGCAAGCATTTATCCCCTGTTCGTAAATAGAGGCCTTCAATAGTTACGCAAAAGTTACTGCCGGTCCCCGCTGTTCCCATCAGGTGTTCCTGGTCATATGCCTTCAAAATATTTTTGAGGGGATATTCCCAGATGACATGTCCGTTGTATGCGTCAAGCGCACGTAGGCCATGCAAACCTTCAACGAATAACCGCCCATGGTGGCAAAGCGGCGCGGGACCGCGGCCATGTCGAGAAGGCATTTCAAAATCATTGTCAACAAACCACAGCATTCCCAGCGGTTCTCTGACCAGCTCATCGGTAGAGCAGTTCGTGTTTGCGGGATCGCAATACTGGTGTGTCCAACTGCCGGCGCCTTCGAGGGGACCGCGAACAGTCAAACGCATTTCGTTTAGTTTACCCAGACATGCTGAGCCGCCATAAGGACGTAGAATACGATCTATCTCTTTCTGTGGAATACTATCGGCACCATTCTCCACAGAAGCCCCGGATACAATCAGGTTGGCAAAGTAGTTGGGAAGCTCCGTCTCGGTGAGGTTCCGCTGCAGGACGGTTACCCGTGTGCCATACAGCCGGCTTCATCGAGCAGTTTCCGCGCCTTGGCAGCCTTCGCAGGATCTGATTCAACAGCGTAAATATTTAGATCTGTAAGTTTGGCCAGCTCATAAGCAAGCTGGCCCGTGCCACAGCCAAGATCGAGGCAGTAACCCTTGGTTATTCCGGTCCTATTGACAATCTCTTTGGCCGCTTTGGCGAATGGCTTGTTCTTGCCATAGGTAGATGATTTTGGTTTTGGACTTATTTCAACTGTTTGATCCGTAGTTCTTTTTCCGAAGCAGTAGATGGTGCCCTGACCCGTGCTGACGATCAGATAACCTTCCGCGGCAGCAAGCCCCAAGGGCTCACCGTCCACATCAGCGGTCATAACAACAGATTGGGTTTCCACACTCGCAGTGATGACCTTGTGGTTCTTCGTCCCTACGACGATTGTCTCGCCGGCACCTATGAGAGACACCCCCATCGGTTCTGAGCAGAGGATAGACCAGGATGGAGAACTCAGAACGGTTCGTTTCTCGACATTTCCGTCCGAATCTTTTATCTGCTGTTCTTCAAGAAGTTTTGACCGATTAATGCCTTTAATTCTGTTTCCCTGAGCAAAAACGACATGTTCCGGGAAAACAGCGATGGCTGAGCCGGGCGTTCCCTTGAGCAGTAACTTGCCACTTTCGGAGCGAAATAATTCATTCCTGCTAAATATGAAGCCGCTCATAAGGACAGTGAACGGGCCCGGCCGTACTTGACCGTACCTCTGGAGGTGAAAGTACCGGAATGTGCCGTCGCTTCTATTGAAGGCAGCGGGTATCGCTCGACCTGTGGGTAACAGTAATGTGTCGCCGGCAGCCGTTATGTAACCTTGTGCTGAAACTCCGCTCCTGGCTTGTGCCCCCGAATGAGGCTGGTCCATGAGTATATCACCGGACGAGTCGTTCAGCCAAAGAGCCTTGCCTGTCTTGGGCTCGAGTGCATGGAGATAAATCCCTTCTGAAGGCCAAATGCCGGCACAAAAATAGACGATATCGTCTATAATAGTTGCAGCGCCTCTCGCAGGCCATCGCGAAATCATACGCCCATTTCCAAGCACCATATCTCCCGCCGGCCCTCCACGCTTGCGCCAGATGAGTTCTCCGGTCTTGGCCCGAAGACAATACAGATACCCGTCATCACTGGACACATACAACCGACCTTGCCAAAAAACCGGGGCAAAACGAATGGGACTGTCGGCGAAAAACACCCAGCGTTCTCTGCCGCTGGCAGCATCCAGGGCATACGCCTTGTTATTTGCCGAACTACCGAAGAAAACCAAACCTTCGGCAATGACCGCTTGATAGACGTAGTCGAAGGACATACGTGTATCGTCTCCTTGCCAGGCTGGTTGAGGCGGGCGAGCCGGCTTGTATACCCACTGCAACGAGAGATTGGCGGGCAATGACTCCGGTGTATAGCCACTTCTCGCGGCATCGGCACGAAACTGATGCCAACCATTTCCTCGTAAAGTCTGCCAACATGGAAACAGTAAAATAACGATGAACAGTCCTTTCATTTTAGTAGTCATGAGTGATTCCTTTTTTATACATCTAAGAATAGGGTCTATTGCATCCAAGTAAAAGTGCTTACCGTACGCCACGTTGGATTCTTTAAATGCCGTGACAACGATGTTGCTGGCCCCATAATATCAATTCTACTTTGTGGAGGCACGTGCATTTTCTACGTGTTAGTATAACACACCTTTGCCCAAAGTCCATAAGTAATCCCTTGAAAACGACTTACTAATTCCGGGGGCACCATACTTAATTCCAGCCGTCCTCTGCGTCCCAAAGCTCCCCAGTAATTCAGCCCCCCCCCAGTCACTGACTCAAAACCAAGTATAAACCATGGACAATCTTAGCGATATTATCATAATGGAGTTTCTCGGTAGTGTCCGTTGGTTTGTGTATATGTTTTGTACACCCATCTTCGGTAATCTCAATGGCTTTGAAGCCGTTATTCCAAAAATTACCATGATCATCACGCCACATTGTCTTTGCTTTCTGAAGCGGATAGGGAAATTGTTCTTTTAATTGTTTAATGACTCCCATTGAATTTTTGTCAGTCACATAATTCACAGGACATGTTTTTGATAGCGGCCCTTTCCAAGTGCCTATCGTGTCGATGTTGATCATGTAGTCGATTTTCCAATGATTGTCCCTGTATTTATTGGATAAATGTTTGCTACCGAATGTGCCAATTTCTTCGCAATTAGAAAAGACAAACTCGAAATTCTTTTGAATACGATGTTTTCTCAAGATCCTGGCCAATTCAAGGAGTGCAGCAACACCGGAGGAATTGTCATCAGCGCCGGGTGCTTGTGATGATAGTTTGCCATTGACTGCGGATGTTGAATCAAAGTGCGCCGATAACAGTATTACGGGTTTCTTTTTATCTGAACTATCCAGAAATGACATTATGACATGTCATATTTTTGGCTTGAAACGAATCCGTATTAGGAGAGTATCCATATTTTTTCAATTCATGGATGATATATTCCCCCGCTTTTTTGTTGCCCGGATGTGTAATGTGTCTGCTTTCGAGTGCGGTGAGATGTTGGATATGCTTTATCAAATTGCTTTAGTAATAAAATACTGACCATCAATTTGTTCAACTTTTTCGGCATCATAAACTGCTGTCCACCCTGTAAATCTGTCATTAGTAGTAGTTCCATCTCGATAGAATTGATTCTGAGCCTTGATAATTTCCCATTTCAAACAATTATAATCCAAATCAGGTGATATCCATGCTTTTACAACCCCATACTTTGTATCCGCCTCGATAAGATAGGTATCATAGCCTATTATTTTTGTGACTTTATCATGTAATGTTAAATTCGGTGCCCCTTTAAGCAGATCATAAATAGATTGTCCATTACTACCATCTAATTTGCCCTTTAGGGGTGCACCACGTGAAGTCGTCTCGTTTAAATCTTGCAAAACTTTTTCACGTGAACTGCGTTGTATAAAGGCCCTCGGAGGATTCTTACTTTTCAACTCAGGATTATAACTATGAAGAACAATGCACCTCTTATCATCAAAAATATCTACAATTAGAGAGGAACCTTGTTGGTCGATAGTCCCGTCTTTTTTGTAACTTTTATAGCCACCAATCCATTGCATTTTTTCCTGATTAGAGCAATGTTTGAATGAGTAAACATATTTTTTACTTCTAACCTGTACAGTACTTTCAAGGTCGTAATAAATAGTCTCAAACTTTTTGTTGCATGAGTTATATTTGTCTATAAGCACTTCAGGATCAAGTTCTTGGCTAACAGATCCCCATAGTACCCCAACTAATACGACTTGCAGGCAGAAGCTTACACATAATTTCATCTCTTATTCTCCAATTGTACTAATCTGATATAATCATTTTAAATTTCCTTCCAAGAACTCCGCCACTGTTGATTACGCTTGCCAACGTGCTGGTTGGGCAGACATCTATTTGCCGCCATCGCTGCTATCGATAACGATCATCTCGCCTGTAGTTTCATCGATCAGCACTTGGCTCTTGGTGGCTGAGCCGTCGGGCTGTTCACTGACATACCAAAGCTCGTCCTCTCCGGTGATATAGAGATCCTCGTTGTCGCCCATGGATATTTTTTCGAGGTCTTTCGAGCCTTCAGACTTGCCGCCGCTGGTATCGATAACGATCATCTCGCCTGTAGTTTCATCGATCAGCACTTGGCTCTTGGTGGCTGAGCCATCGGGCTGTTCACTGACATACCAAAGCTCGCCCTCTCCGGTGATATAGAGATCCTCGTTGTCGCCCATGGATATTTTTTCGAGGCCCTTCGAGCCCTTGGACTTGGCGTAGTCGCCCTTGAACGATTTGGTCATTGAGACGGCTTTGCCGTCTTTGCCCGAGTCGGTATGCGCTTCGGAGTGTTCGTCGGATGGCGTCTCCTTATCCGACTCCGACGCATAGGCGTACTGTGGATCAAGTTCGGCATCGACTGTGTGTGAGTCGGCCGGGTCATGGTCCGGTTTGGCCTCGGCGATGACAGGGCTTTCGACGGTCCTGGCCCGGTGGACGCTGAAGCGGACATGGCGGATGCCGAGGGACGCGACGGTAACCAGGGCCAGAATGAATGCCGCGATTACCAGTTGTTTCGTTATTGGCTTCATGTTTTGCTCCATCTGACATTTCCCATCTAACATTCTATAACTGGGATTTCCCATATACGTCTCACTGAAACACTGCCGCAAGCTTCAAATCTCATAATACCGTAATCTCATCTCAATTTCAACAATATTCTGGCCGGTAAACCTCATTTAAGCGACAACCTTGAACAGCCTCTCCTTCCCATGCACCGGCACTTTAGTCACTTTAGGCGCTTTAGGCAATTTACTCACTCCTCACTAACGAGCGTCCAGAATACAGTGCCGTGTCTCGGACATTTATTTAAAATCTACTTGAAATCAAACTCAAAATTTGGTATAATACGCCTATGTTAGCCAGCAGGCGACAGATATAGCGGAGAACCGCACGTTTTCGTATCAGCAGATACACGCCAAAAAGCATTATTTTTCAAGCCAGACAAGGTTTTTAAAATTTAAATTTGTATAATTTGGATTTGTTTAGGATTTAGAGCTTAGGATTTCGGATTTCAGACTACCAGATAACTCCTTATGAAACAATATCTTATCATCAATCGTCTATCTTCTATCCTCTATCGTCAGTCTTCTGTCGTCTGCCCTCTACATCTGTCGAGAACCCTCTACAAATCAGCTCTTTTATGCAAAACAAACCCAATTTCCGAAAAAGTCAAATGAACGTAAGCATCTTTTCAAAAATGGCTTATGAAAATAAATCCAATTGGACACTTGGTGAAAACAAACCCAATTCAAACCCAAACAAACCCAATTTCCCAAAGGGTAAAATTGATGCAAAGTGTGTATTTACAAAGGATTATGAAGAAAAATGCGGATAGGGGCTATGAAAAAGCAAACCCAAACAAACCCAATTTCAAACCCGGTAAAAATCTTCTTGAATCTACCCGAAATCCTGAATCAGATTGTAAGAATTACTTCTCAGTTGGCAAAATTGGGTGCTTGGGTTAGTATCATAACAATGCTTATATTCAGCGAATCATTTATGAATCGCCAATATGAATGTGATGGTAAAGCTATGCTCGAATCATCTTTATTTGAAAAATCATCTCTAAGATATCAACCTAAACCGGCTACGCATTTCAATCCTGATACAATTATAATAACTAAAGGCAGCTTTCAAACCAAGCAACGGCGGGAGCTGGTAGAAGAAATTTGTGGTGTATACCCCCAGGCCACAGTTATTGAAAAATTTGACCTGCCCCACAACCGCATCGAATTCAATAATGCAGACCCTTTGGAGCTTCATTATCAGGGAAAAAAGACGCTCGTTTTTGGGATACATAAAAGTGCTCTCCGCTACAGCGATGAAGATGATAATACCTGTCCGAATTATTGGCATTTTTCGCCATACGGTTTTTGCCCATACGATTGCCAGTATTGCTACTTAGCAGGCACTCCGGGAGTTAAATACTCACCAACGGTGAAAATCTTTTTAAATCTTCCCGAAATCTTGAATCAGATAGGTGGAGTTGCTTCGAAGTTAGACAAAACCACATCTTTTTATTTAGGCAAACTTCAGGACGGTTTGGCCCTTGATCCTATAACCGGCTATTCCCTTAAGATGATTCCTTTTTTCGCCAGACAAAGATATGCCCGACTAATTTTATTAACTAAAAGTATTAATGTTGAGAATCTGCTGGATTTAGACCACAAACAACATACGATTCTCTCCTGGAGTTTGAATCATCCTGAAGTTTCATCCGTTTTTGAGCGAAATGTGCCTTCCCCTGATGAAAGAATTGCCGCTATGCAAAAATGTAACAAGGTCGGCTACCCTGTACGTGCGGTTATTATGCCCATCATCCCTCTCGAAGGCTGGCAAAATATATATTCTAAATTTTTAGAGAATCTTTTGGAATCAACGCCACTCGACCGAGTTACTCTCGGCCAGATTTGCAGTTATTCAGGCGCGCTGAAACTTACCGAGCTAAAATTGGGCAAGACAAATCCTATCTCAAATCGACTTGAAAAAGTGAAATCTAATGATGGCCGTGTTCGGTTCCCCATTAAACTACGAATCGAAGTTTACAGGTACTTCATTGATACACTCAAAAAGCTCAAACCTCAGTTACCTATTGGATTATGTATGGAGGAACACCAAATCTTCGAAGCACTGAACATGGAAAGCACAATCGGCTGTTGTAATTGTGTGATTTGATACTCATTGTGATACACTTTTGTAAATAATGGCCTGCCATGAGCGAGCACAGCGAGTCGAATGGAGGCGGGGGGATTCGAACCCCCGTCCCGAGATGTTTCAAGGCAAGCGTCTACATGCTTAGTCGCTTTATTGTTTTTTCGCCTTGCTAAGCGCCAAAACGACAGGCTCTTAACTCAGCTATTTCGGA
>Ga0114922_10001764_pt1 | contig 20518 bp, 14 predicted proteins | sample AartaG_FD_100975 | JGI IMG/M metagenome (GOLD analysis project Ga0114922, IMG submission 100975) | Deep subsurface microbial communities from Aarhus Bay to uncover new lineages of life (NeLLi) - Aarhus_00045 metaG | ecosystem: Environmental > Aquatic > Marine > Oceanic > Sediment | place...
ATTGAATTTTCTTCACATGGTAGAATATTGTGACACTCTTGAGATCGAAAGACAAGAGAAACAGGGAATACAAAGGATACCTAAATGAAGAAACTATATTATGTTTACTCGACGAAATGTCAGCTAAGGTTTCTGGAATAAGAGGGCAAATGAGATGAAGTTATCCTGCCAAAGCGTATTTTTGGGATTTTGGGGAATATTGGCAATCATGCTATTGGTTAGTCCTCACACGATGCACGCGGAACAGTCAATGTCCACCGTAACAGAGAAAGAGGCACGGAAGAACCTGCAGGAACTACAACGTCGCTTTGAGGAACGGCTACCGTATCAGTTCTCTTTCTTGTCGGAATTCGAACTCCTTAGCGGTACCGTAGCCCGGATTAGCGTCAATCAGGGCGAAAAGCCGGTTACTTATCATACGGTGGAAGGCCTTGTCCGACTCAGTGGAGAGAAACTTGAGACTTACAGCGTCAGCGCCAGCCTGAACAATAACTTTCAGAAAGGCACCGAGAAGCATTCAGTATGGCAAGACGGACGTGCATTTGAACTCCGGAAAAACCTTGAATCAGGCCGCGAAGAGGCTGTTACAACGCGCGTGAAGCTTCACGACGAGATCCGGCCCGATGAAATAGGCTGGTTTGCCGATGGCGTTTTCATCGGATCAAATCACTATAGTGAGGACTTGCTTGGTGTGCCTGAACTGAAGATCGCGCGCGAAACCACAATCGAGGGTGATGAGCTGCTGCGCATTGAAGGCGAGATCCCGTCTGGAACAATGACAGCCTGGCTCAACCTCGAGGAACCCGTCACACTCAGACGAGCCTCATTCGAAGCAAGTTCTGAGTATTTGGCATCAGAAGTCTCAGGTTTGGAAGCATTTGAACTTGACGTGGCTGTACTCCAGTACACAAGAATCGACGACGTAGCGTTCCCAACCAAAGCCACTGCAACATATACATATCAGATCCCAGGCGAGCCGGTGAAGCTTGTAAAACGGCTAACCACGACGCGTAGTGAGATACAGGTCAATCCTGATTTTGATTCGATGAATGCCTTTCAAATCGATTTTCCAGAGGGCACAATCCTTCAAGATTACAGCCAGGTAGGTGCTATATATATATGGAAGAACGGCGAACTCAATCCCTATATTCGGGGTCCTGATCTGAACGGATTTGTCATTGGCCCCAAGGACAACGCGCTACCAGGGGCAACCGTTTACATCTACACCGCAAAGGTAAAAGAGGGCACCAGTCCTTATTGTCCGTCCTGCTACATCGATTGTGGAAAGAAGGCTACTACTGATTCAAACGGATTTTTCAGGATTCAATCGCTTGATCCGGAACTCACGTTCAGAATACTGACCGTATGTGAGGGCTACGAACCAGTTTTTGTCGATGATGTGGATCCAATGAAAGGTCCGATTCGTGTCGCATTGAATCAGATGCCTGACAAACGGTTGGCTGCTGAGCACACCATTAAGGGTGTGGTTTTGAATCCTGACGGGAAGCCGGTTGTTACGGCGACCGTCGAACCCTACGGCCTAAGATATGGAGAATTGAAGGGCGTGGACCCGTTAGCGGTCACAAACGAGCGCGGTGAGTTCATCATTACTTCAGAAGAGCCGAATATTACATTGCACGCAACAGTACGGGCCCGCGGACTTGCGGCAGGGAAATTTAGGAACCTGGTAGCTGGAACCAGAGTTCACGAGCTGAAGCTCGGATACGGTGCGACCGTGCGAGGTCGGGTTCTGGATAGTGGTGCACCGGTTTCCGGCATAGCCGTTGGTGTGGTTCAGCAGGACCGCGCTGCCGATGGTTTCTATGGAGAGTATACAATTGGCACGAATAAGAATGGATACTTCGCACTAGCGAATCTCCCACCGAACCAAAAGTATTGTATCTACGGAAAGATGAATAGTCTGCAAGGGAAGGGGGCACTGAAAACTCATCACTTCATAGCGGGTGGTCGTGATACGGAGGTCGACGTGGGGGAGCTTTCCCTAGAACCAGGCTATCACGTTAGAGGACGTGTTGTGCTTAGTGACGGGAAACCAGTCCCCACAAAAACGCGTCTTATGCTAAGCCGACAAGATGCTTGGGACAGTCTATTTTGCGAGCTTGATAGTCATGGACGATTCAAGGCCGATGATCTACCAGGCGGAACATACAGCATCATCGTTCGGGTTCCGGATTATCAAATATCCCAGAGTGACTATCGTCTGGATCCACAGAACAAGAGGGTGGTGACGAGCGCAATTATGCAAGACGTTGATGATTTCATAATTATCCTGGAGCCGGAGAAAGCCGAATAAATAAAAACTTTGTGCTCCGTAGAAAACCTATAGAAGTTCTTGTTTTGATCCCTAAATCACGTTTCTGGCACCGATTGTGCTCATCCTTCGGGTATGAGCAAAACAACAAAATCTCCTTTACTTAAATCAATCTCTACACTTTTGCCGCTTTCATCGATAATATGGATTTAAGATATATATCGTATGCACGGGCATTTCCAAGGCGTTTCTTGACATGTAGGGGGTTTTTTGTCATACTGTGGCTGTATGAGCAAGAAGATAGCGATATTGGGTTCGACCGGTTCAATCGGGACTAACGCTCTTAGGGTGATAGAAGCACTTGGGCCGGGCTACGAAGTTGTTGCCCTTACCGCGCACAGCAATACCGAGATGTTGGCTAAGCAGGTTTTACGCTTCGACCCAAAGTTCGTAGGGTTGACCAATCCTGAAAAAGCCGGCGACCTGCGCGAAAAATTAGGTGACTGGACTGGTGAAATATTTATCGGGCCTGCGAGCCTGATTACAATTGCGGGGCTTGACGAAGCAGATATCGTAATTACCGCTGTCGTGGGTGCGGCGGGATTGGGGGCGGTGCTTGAGGCGGCGAAAAAGGGCAAGACCCTGGCTATTGCCAACAAAGAGCCTCTTGTTATTGCGGGGCAGTTTCTTACAGAAACCGCCGGGGCAAATGGGGCGACTATTTTACCGATAGACAGCGAGCATTCGGCGATATTTCAGGCGCTGCAAGCGGGCCGGCCCGAGGAGGTAACCAGGATTATTTTGACTGCTTCGGGTGGTCCGTTTCGCAATGCTACCACCGGCCAGATGGAAAACGCCACCATCGAGCAGGCATTGGCACATCCAACGTGGGAGATGGGACGCAAGGTAACGGTGGATTCGGCTACGATGATGAATAAGGCGCTTGAGGTGATAGAGACCAGGTGGCTTTTTGACGTTAGTACCGATAAGATCGACGTTCTGGTGCATCCCGAGTCGGTAGTTCACTCGATGGTGGAATTTGTCGATGGTTCTGTAGTGGCTGTGCTCGGCCGGCCGGACATGTGTATGCCGATTCAGTATGCGCTTACGTATCCGAGGCGTGTCAAAGGTATCGCCGAGCGATTGAAACTTAGCGAATTAGGGAAGCTGACGTTTGAGAAGCCGAACCGGAAGGTTTTCAGGGCGCTCGATTTAGGCTTTGCCGTAGCGGCCGAAGGCGGGTCGGCACCGGTGGTTCTTAACGCTGCAAACGAGGTCGCAGTCGAAGAATTTCTGGCGGGGCGGATAAGATTTGGTATGATTGTAAGAGCTATCGAGCATTGTGTGAATAAACATGAGGTTTGCCCGAGTGTATCGCTTGAAGAATTATTGGCTGTGGACGCGTGGGCGAGAGGCCAGGCCCGCGACTACCTGAAAAAAAGTCGAGCAAATCGCTCACTGAGTTGCCCGGCTCAAGGCAGCAGATGAGGGAAAGGTTATTAGATGCCTGAAGCAAAAAGTGCCGTGAAAAAACGGTTGAATATGCTGATTTTTGTGATTGTTGCAGGGGCAATCATTTATTTTGCGGTTCGCAATTTTGATGCCTTCATTCGCGTCCTGATTGTTGCGATTGGTTTTGGGGCGGTGGTGATAATCCACGAATTCGGGCATTTTGTAGTTGCGAAGCTGAGCGGCATAAAAGTTGAGGCCTTTTCAATCGGCTTTCCTCCGACCCTTCTGGGTATCCAAAGAACAGAAACGGGGATTCACTTTCGAGTTCTGCCGAAGCTTTTTGCAAAAGAGCAGCAGCAAGCCGATGACCGGGCCGGCGAAAAAGGCGAAAGGCGAACTTTGACGTCTCAAGTCGTCCAAAAACTTGCGAGGAAGAAGAAGTATAAGGGGTCCGACACGGAGTATCGCATCGGGGCGATACCCTTTGGCGGATTTGTGAAGATGTTAGGTCAGGAGGATGCGGGCCCGGCCGAAGAAACGGACGACCCGCGTTCCTTTTCGAACAAGCCGATACTAATCAGAATTGCAGTGGTCGCTGCCGGCGTGATATTTAACGCGATAAGTGCGGTCCTGATATTTATGGTGGTATTTCTTATTGGGGTGGATTTACCGCCTGCGGTTGTTGGGAGCGTTCGGCCGAATTCACCTGCCCATCGCGCCGGATTGCGTCCCGGTGACCGGTTGGTGGAAGTTAACGGCGAAAAGTTTGTTGATTTTACGAGCCTGCCTTTGGCGGCGGCCCTTTCACCCGAGGGTGAAGCAGTATCACTGGTGGTCGAGCACGCCGACAAAACCACCGATGAACTGGAGATCATCGCAGAGGAATCACCCGGCATGAACCTGCGTACTTTTGGAGTCTATCAGGCTGAAACTCTCACAGTTGCTCAGCTTTCAGGCCCGGAAGATATCGCGCAACTTTATGATACGACGGGCCTGCGACCGGCCGATGTGGTGACGGGCTTTGACGGCAGGTGCGTTGAAAGTGTACATCAATTGACTGAGTTGATTAATGAGTCACTCCAGCCGCAGGGTGTTTTGACAGTTGAGCGAACTGAGGCACAGACAAGAGCCAAAAAGATAGTCGACGTTAAGTTGCCGCTGTATTTGGATGCCGTGCAAGACGACTTCAAAACCGGCTATGAACTTGCTCATATCTATTCGATTGTCCCGAGACTTAAGATTATTTCCACGAAGGACAAAACACAACCTGCGTCTTTTAAGGACAGGTTCGTCGAGTGGCGGGACAAGATTCGTGGGAAATCGCCGCGCGATGAAACGGGGCCGTTTTTGGAAGTTGGTGACATCATCGTAAAGATCGCCGATACCGATTACCCCACATATTCCCAACTGCGCGCCCTTACCGAAGGTCATGAAAATAAAGCTATGCCGATAACGGTTCTGCGTCGAATGGCTGATGGTAGCGAATCTCTGATAACCGTTACCAAGATTCCCAAGCGACAACCGGGTAGTGACCGAGTTGTTATCGACATCTTTCCGGCCCTCGATGCCGAGCATCCGGTTGTGGCTGATACTATCAACCTTGAGAACGGGCCTGGGCCCTTGGAGATACCGCAAGGTGCAACGATAGTAGCCGTTGATGGCGCCCAGGTGTCGAACTTTTACGACATTATGCGTATTATACGCAAGAACCGCGGACAGCGTATAAGTCTGGATTACCGTTTAGGTGAAGATGGAGGCGGTGTCGGTCTTGTTATTGGGGCTGATGATGACTATATCACCACCGAGGCGGATTTTGCTCCACCGGTTCCGGCGGGATTTGTGCCGACTGCATACGTGCCTTTCGAGTACTTAAAGGAACCCTACAAGGCCGCCGGTGCGGCGGCGGCGATTAAGATGGGCTTAAAGAAGACATCTATGTTTATCGTCCAGACGTACATTACGCTTCGCCGACTGATTAGTCGTGAGGTCAGCCCGAAGACCCTTGTCGGGCCTGTCGGCATCGTGACAATGAGCTACAGAATCGTGTCCAGCCAGTCGCTGACGTATTACGTCTATTTCCTTGGTTTGATAAGCTCGGTTATTGCGGTAATGAACCTTCTGCCGCTTCCTATCGTGGACGGCGGCGTTATTATCCTTTTGATTGTTGAGAAGATAAAAGGTTCGCCTCTGAGCCGGGCGGCGCAGGAAATCCTCGGCTATGCCGGCCTGGTCTTCATCCTGGCACTTTTTCTATGGCTTACTTATAACGACATTCTGAATCTGCTGTTTGGCTGATTAGGGATGAGCGTGGCGAACCCTGAGATGACCATGACCATAGGTGTAGTCATACCGGCGTACAACTCGGCCAAACATATCCGCAGGGCGCTTGACAGCGTTTTGGCGCAGACGCGCAGTCCTGAGGAGATTATCGTGGCCGATGACGGCTCGACTGATGACACCGCGACTGTGGTGGAAGGTTACGGTTCCCGGGTAAAATTAATTCGGCAGACCAACGCCGGCGCAAGTGTCGCACGAAATACGGGCATAAATGCGGCAACCAGCGAGTGGATAGCCTTTCTTGACAGCGACGATGAATGGCTGCCTGAGAAGCTGCAGTTGCAGAGTGAACTTTTGAGCCGCAATCCCCGGTTAGTCTGGACGACGGCCAACTTTATCTATTGTCACTGCGGGCGGAACCTCCATAGTCAAAAGCTTGCCGAGGCCAAAGGCCGGGCACTACTTAGCGGAAGGGATTTTTTTGAAGATTACTTTGATGCATTCACTAAAGCCGCCGCCGGCTGGACAGGCACGATGATTGTCAAACGCAGCGTACTGATAGAAGCGGGCCTTTTTCGGCCCGGTCAGTTAAGGTTCAATGACGAGGATATGTGGTGGCGGATAGCGTACCGGTATCCTGAGATAGGGTATAATAGTAAGCCTTTGGCGATTTATCACATGTATGTGCCCGACAGTCTTACGAAAAAACATGAGGTTCCGAAGAGTTTGGATGAGCTTATTGCCAATCACATACAGATTGCGAGCGAGTGCGGCAAATTGGAGCGGTTCAAGCCGTGTGCCGAGCGCATGCTGCGGTACTGGATACATCGCTATTGGTTCGATGAGCGTATAATGCACATCAGGGAAATGACGGACCGCTTCAGCCGGGTTCTGCCGCCGTTTTATAAATCAGCCTTGCGGATTTTAACGATATTTCCTCGCATTACGTCGGCTTGTATGCCGATACTGTCACGTATAAACAAAGTTTTGCGTTTGCCGCTATAAGTTTTACCGGGAAGACCAAATATTGAGCACATTCGCGAATAATAAACGAGACATGAGTATCAGCGTTGTTATCCCCGCCTACAATGCCGACAAAACCATTGTCCGAGCCATCGACAGTGTCTTGGCTCAGACTCGCCGGGCGGACGAGGTGATTGTTGTTGACGATGGCTCAACGGACGAGACCGCGCGGAGGATTAAGAGGTACGGCTCGCAGGTTCGCTGTATTTATCAGGAAAACGCAGGTCCAAGTGTTGCCCGCAACAAAGGTATCGAAGCTGCTAACAGTGAATGGATAGCATTTCTTGACGCTGATGATGAATGGCTTCCGGAAAAAATCGGCCTTCAGTGCGCAGTGTTGGGTCGAAATGAGCATCTTGTTTGGGTTACCGGCAATTTTTACCGCTGCCTGTGCGATGAGAATCGCCGCAGAGCCGATGTCAATCCCAGCCGGGCAGTGAAGGCGCTCGGAGGGAAGGAGTATTTTGACGATTTCTTCCGTACTTCACTGCCTCATGGGTGCGGCTGGACGGGGACGATGCTGATAAAGAAAGAGGTTCTCCAGGAAGCGCAGTTGTTCGATACGGACCTTCACATAGCCGAAGATACCGACCTTTGGTTTCGGATTGCGTGTCGCCGTCCTCAGATTGGATATGTCGCAGAACCGTTGGCGGTTTACCACATGACCACAGCGGCAAGTCTTATGCAAAAGCACAAGCAGTTGAAATTTCAAAGTGATCTGATCGAGCGCCAGTTACAGTTCGCTTCCGAACACGCTCGGCTTGATGCGTTTAAGCCATGTGTGGGCCGGGCTGTAAGTTCACATATACGCGGACTGCTTTTTGAGAACAGGCCGGCCGAAATTCACCGGTTGTTGGAGCGCTTCGGTGAGTTGCTAACTCCGCGTTTCAAAATAATTATTCGCCTGCTGGTCGTATTTCCGCGGGCAACGGCGGCAGTGTGTCATTCGATTTCAAAAATAGTGAGGGCGCTGCATTTGCGCCGCGAGGCCGTGCGACGGCCGGGGCAAATCAGGAAAACTTTAGAGGAGTGAACTCTTCGGCCCGATTAAGAGCGTTATGGATACAACAGAACATAAAGATAGACCTTTCACTGTCAGCGTAGTGATACCCGCTTATAATATCGGCGAGTTGGTTAGTCGTGCGATTGACAGTGTTCTGGCCCAGACTCATCAGCCGGATGAAATCATTGTGGTCGATGACGGCTCGGCCGATGACACCGCGGACGTAATAAAAAGCTACGGCCCAAAGGTAATATACATCTATCAGGAAAATCTCGGCCTGGCGGGCGCACGCAATACCGGCATCAAAGCTGCAACTTCTCAGTGGATAGCGTTTCTTGACGGCGACGACGAGTGGCTGCCGGATAATCTCAGGCTCCACGCCGACGTTCTGAAGCGAAATCCGGACCTTGTCTGGAGCGCAGGCAATTTCGACAACTTTTTAGCCGGCGATAATCGCCGCCGGCCTTATATCAGACCTGAAAAAGGGCTCAAGCTGTTGGGGGGCAAAGATTACTTCGACGATTTTTTCGATGCATATATGAATGACGCCGCCGGTAACGCCAACACGATGATTATAAAACGTGGGATTTTACACGAAGCGGGATTGTTTCGTCAGGAACTGCCCTTCGCAGAGGATACCGATTTATGGTTCCGAATCGCTATGCGATGGCCGCAGATTGGCTTTGTCCCTCAGCCGGTGGCGGTATATCATCTTCAAAGGCCAGGCAGCTTAATGGATTTTACAAAATCCGCTAAACGGCTTGAAGTCATCTGCAATATCGTAGAACGTTCTGTTGCTTTGGCAAAGGAACATGACCGGATGGATAAGTTCGCACCGTGCGCGGATTTTCTTTTGCGAAGGGTCATACGCAGCAGCCTGTTCGAGTACAGGATGTCGAATTTGGTGGAAGATATGTTACGGCGTTTCGACCCGTTGTTTTCGTCCGGCTATAAAACCTTTATACGGATTCTTACAAGATTTCCGCGGGCGGCCGCTTTCGTTTTGCACCTGATTTCAAGAACAGTCCGGGCCCTTAATCTCCGCCGTCGTGTGGTCCGTCCCCCGAGAAGCAGCCGATAGCAAATTTCAGTTGCCGGCTATTTGTTGTCGCCGGCGTATTTGTCGTAAAACCAGTTCCATGTCCTTTTGATTCCATTCTCGAAGGAAACGGCCGGTTTCCAGCCGGTTTCGTTATTCAGCTTTGTGCTGTCGAGTATGTTGACAGGAACGTCAAAGGGGCGCTGTGGCAGTGTCTTTACTCGAACTTCAAGACCTTCGGATTCGGCAAGTGGTGCAATCGCCGCCAAGACGTCCTTATTGGTTCTGCCGACGCCGGTGCCGATGTTGTAACTTGAATTTGGTCTGCCATGTTCCAGGGCGGCAATAACGCCGTCGGCAATATCAACAACGTGGATGTAGTCTCTGACTGTTCCGGCCTCTCCGAAGATGGTAACCTCCCGTCCTTTTAGAATAGAGGCGATTGCGGTGCTGATAAAGCCCTGTCCAGCGAAAGGTTTTTGACCTTCACCGTAGGCGTTGCCGGGCCTTACGCAAATGACGGGCAGTCCTTTCAGTGAGCTATACATCATGGCGTATTTCTCTGTGGCCAGTTTTGTGATGCCGTAAGGTGATATGGGATTAGTCGGGTGGTCTTCACTTATCGGGAGCCGGTCAACTTTTCCATAGACGGTGCCACCTGACGACATCAAGATGAACTTATCGACTCCGATGGTGCTTGCGGCCTCCAGCAGGGCCACTGTTGCGGGCAGATTGTTGCGAATATCTTCGACCGGGTCGTCAAAACTTGTCTTGGGTACGGTCGAATAGGCAAGGTGAATTATTTCGTTGACGCCCTGCAGGGCCTCGGCCAAGAGGCTCCTTTGGCCGTAATCAGCGGCGATGTAACGTGCAGATTCCGGGTGACTCCTTACAGGCTGGGGATTTATATCAATTATGGTAACTTTTCTGTCATGCTCAACAAGTCTGTCAACAAGCCAGGTTCCGATGAAACCATCTCCTCCGATGACACAGCAATGTTTCATTCAATCTGCTCCTTTAGCATATCCTAATCACTTCCTTGTATCAGTTGCCGGAAGATTTTTTTATAATCCTCGATAATTTTACCGATACTGTGATTTTCGTCAACATATTTGCGGCCGTTTTGACCGTAGAGTCCGGCGGTCTCCGGCTCTAACAGTGTGTTGAGCATCTCGCCGAATTTGTCCCAATTGTCATCGGCACACATTCCACACTGATACCTGCTGATGAAATTGTCGGGGTTGACCTTCAGCGTCAGAATTGGTGTGGCGCACTTACATGCGTGGAGATAGGTATTTGGGAATCCCTCGGAGCTGCTGGTACTGACGAACACCCTGGCACGGGCGAAATAATTATCCAGCTCGTCAAAGGGCACGCCGCCGATGAACTCAAGGTTATGAACCTGTTTTGCCTTTTCAACAAGCTCGTCGTATCGGTCGTCATCCGTTGCCCTTGGGCATATCATTGTGAAGTGTTTATCAGGCATCTGACGGGCCAGTTCGATAAACAGTTCAGGCTGTTTGAAGGAGGCACTTCGCGCCGCCCATAAAATTGTCTCTCGAGGATTCTCATCCAACGGTTTTAGCACTTGTGCTCCTCTAATAACGTCCGCCCGGACACCAATAGTCTCATATAGTTGCCTGACATCGTCAGTGTTCTGGGTGATGACTTTATCTGCATACCGCAACGCCCGGGCAAACGCCCTGCCTCTGAACCAGTGCTCCCGCAGGTAGGTGCCGTCACATTCTCTGGTGTGGGCGGTCCGATAGACAAGCTTGCGTCTGTATAACTGTGTAAAGATCGCACACTCGACCGTAACCAGCGACGAAAGCTCCCTCACGTAGATTTGAGCGTCTGCTTTGCGCAAAGCCCGCCAGAGGTGCCATGCGTCACGCAGCCTGTATTTTTGCAGATTCTTCACGCTGCTTATTAATGTAACGTCCTGGCGGACTTCAACTCTCGGCTGACCGTAGTCGGCAACAATACAACTGACGTCGTAGTCTTTGTCTTTGGCCAATTCCGTTGCCAGGTAGTAAAAATCAACCTCGGCACCACCGAAGATTTCTTTTACTTCCCGATTAAAGACAGGGTAGGCCTTGAGCATCACAAAACAAACTCGGATCGGCTTGTTCACGACGGGTTCATTCATTGGCCCCGCTCCTGTTGTTGATTACGGTACGATAACAGTCAAGGTATTGGTTTGCGACCCGTGACCAGGTGAATTGCTTTGCCCGGTTGACCGATGCATCACACATCTTTTCGTACCTGACAGGGTCATCCACCAAAGATTTGATCGCCTCAGCCATCGAGGCCGGGCTTGGCTGTTCAACAACAATCCCGTTATCGGCTATCAGCTCCTCGACTCCTTCACATCGAGTTGTAACTATCGGCAAACCACATGCCATTGCTTCTAACATCGCGTTGCTCATGCCCTCATGCGCACTGCTCATAATAAAGATGTCATTATCCCTGTAAAGGGTGGGAATTTTATCAGCCGGGACCCGGCCCAGAAAATTCACACACGCCGCGACACCGACCTTTTCGGTAAGTCTTTTCAGCTTGGCCGTCAAATTACCCTCACCTGCAATATTCAACTCAATATCGACGCCGATGGCCTTGGCGCCGGCGACGGTCTCTATCAATAAGTCGATTCTTTTTCTGCTGATTAGCCTGCAGACAGTCAAAACCTTTACAGGCCGAGCTAAGCCCCTGTCGGGAGAGGGATAAAATGTTTCAGTGTCAATGCCGTTGTTGATTACGCCGATATCCAGGTCCGGCGTAAACTTTTTTGCTAACTCGGCAAGTCCCTGACTGTTGGCCGCCACTGCCGCCGCTGACCTCCAAATCCTGCGAAACAGCGGCGCCAGCAACTTGTAATCGGCCTGCAGGCGCACATTATAACCGGGCACGTCCGAGCCGCGCAGCGATATGATGTAGGGTAGCTTCGGCGCGCTGCGCAGGCAAAGGTACGCCGTGGGAAAGGCAAAAAAAGCATGAGCCAAATCATAATCGTTTGCCTTCAGCAGGCTGCGATAATGGCCCGCAGCCTTGATGAGCCACTCAATCACCTCGACCTTGCGCCAGAAGTGCAGGTTCTTTTTGTGCACTCCCACCTTGTAGATGGTGATATTGTCGGCAAATTTGGCGATGCTAAAGCCGGGTTTCGGGGCGGAAGTGAGGACATCTATCACCAAGTCATCCCTGCCGGCGTACTGTTTCAACAGACAAAGATTGGCCTTGCCGGCTCCTCCGCCGATTGGCGGAAACTCGTAATTTGCCATCAGTATTCTCATGGTTCTTTCTGAAGTTTTGCAAAAGTTTTCTTCTTTGTATAAATTTGCAGTTTTTCTGATGTCGTCCTTTATGATTCGCCTTCCCGGCTGCTGTCTTTGCGTCGAAAGACATATATTCCCGTCCGCAGAGGAATGGGCTGGTAGTTGGCCATGACAAACTCGCTCAACGGATACATTTTCTCGTGCCTCCTCCGCTCAGTGACGGCCATTTGCCGGGCCTTTTCGGCTTCTACGGCGCCGCCCTTGCGATTCGGATGTGTTAAGATTGCATATGTGAGATCTTCAACTTGCCTCAAGTACACCTCACGGGATTTCGCCGACTCCTCAGCAGATAACAATTTTGTTTTTTCGGCTGGCTGATACAGATTATAACGAAAATGAAAACTCCCTCTCTTTCCATCCGCCCAACGCGGCCACAGGTCAAAATTCGGGTGGTCGTAGTAAGGATAGTGAAATTTCTGGGTGTCAACTATGTACAATGGCGGCTTTGCTTCGAGTTTTTCAAGCAGCCTTAGGATTTCATGGCGAACTTGCCTCACCCGGTCTGAGTGCATGTTGCTGTAAGAGGGTTTGAGGGCCGGGCTGAATCGCTGAGCCTGGACATAAATCCCGGGTATCCAGCCCCAGACGTAAAGGCCGTCATCGGGTGCCGAATTCTGTCTGATGTATCCGGCCACTTGTTCCCACTCTGGTATGCGATTTTCTTTACGGTCTTGGCTGAGGCGACGGACCCTCTGGTTGAAAAGTTTTATATTTCCTGTATTCCACGAGAAAAACATTCCGAAGCAAATCAGGGCTGTGATAATCGCGCAAGCCGGGCGGAGGTTCTTCTTTCTCATAAGCAGGTAAATCACTATTGCCGCCGCTAACGGTATGCATTGCATGACGAACTTGCCCCAGTACGGGCCTACCATATTAGCGGCGCGGCAGGCAAAAAAAGGAAATGATTCAGCGGGGATGACCCAGACTAAGAACAAATCGATGACAAGCCACCCGGCCAGCAGAACTACCAGACCAACCGGTTTTTTACCGCACCTGTAAACCGCGTAAGCAGCTAATATGGCCCCTGAGCCGCCCAGAGGCAAAAAGTATTCTACGTAGCTGCGGGGCGAAACCCACACAAACGCCATGTCCAGTAACCACCAAAGACCTAAAAGCAGCACGAAACTATCAACTTGCTTTTCATAAGCTCCGGCGGTCATCTCCGGTTGTGTGCTGGCATTATCTTTGCAGGGAAGGAGTCGCCGCAGACGCCAAAGGATCGCCGGCAGACATAAACCTATGGGCACGACAAAGGAACGATAATAACTAACAACGAAGTCGTACTGGGTCCTGAAGATAGAAACCAGCTTACTGCCTTCGATATATTCACCACCACCTGCAATTTTGGAAGCCACGGCGGTAGATTGTCCCTGCAAGGATACTACAAGGTAGTTCAAAACGGGAATCCCCCTCAAGAAAGCCAACAACCGGCCCTGCCAGGCAAAGAAGATAATCAGCGGCAACAGGCCGATAACTCCACCGGCGAATAAGAGTAGTATGTCCGAGCCAAACCGGCTCCACTTTCGGTTTCGCAAAATCGGCTGGGCCAGTACATATATACCGACTGCGATTATCACAGATGCGCCGGTCTGTTTGAAAAAGAATGCACTAACTGCGGCTGCGCCGGAGATGAGCAGCCACCACCGCGCACCTCCGAGATGGTGTAGCATAACACCGCACACCGCCGTAATCGCACAGGCAATCATGAATTGCTCTTTGACATTGCCGAACTTGGCGTACGGAGGACAACTTAGGTAAAACGCCGCCAGGATCAGCGCCACCGCTGCCGGCAGCAACCCATATACCTTGCGCAGCGTGTAAAACATCAAAACCAGCGCCCCCAGTTGCATCAGCATCTGTATCAGTTTGGGTCCGACTTCGCTAAAGCCGAACAGTGCCACACCGATGACATTTACCAGCAGCGTAGCGGGCCGGGCGCTGGGCCACACCTCCACGCCTAACTTTTCACCGTTGACGATACATTGGGCACTATAAACGTTCAAGCTGCCGTCGAAGGGCCCCTTGCTTCCGAATTCGAAATATTTGCCGTAGCAAAACGGTATCGCCGCCAGAACCGAAGCGAGGATAATGATTGCCACCTGCTTACCTTTGCCCGCACCCTTTTTAGCCTCGTCTCTGCGGTGTTTCTTACGCCTCATTGACTTTATCGTCCGATTCAAATATCTTCTCAATCACATAAATGGGTCTGTCCTGCGATTCATGATACGTTCGCACGAGTATCTCTGCCAACAAGCCCATAAGAATAAATTGGATGGAAGCGGTAATAAGCATGGCGGTCAGAACCAAAAGTGGATTTTTGTTCATTGACAAATGTGAGGCTGATATGAACTTCTGGTAAAGCACCGCGGCCCCCGACAGGAACGCACCAAGCGTGCTCAGTACCCCCAAACCGCCGAAAACATAAATCGGCTTGGTCGAAAACGACATCAAAAATTTAATTGTGATAAGATCAAGCAGCACCTTCAAAGTACGACCTAAGCCGTATTTGGGCAACCCCTTGGTTCGCCGGCGATGATTGACAACGAGTTCGGTCACTTTCTCACCGCTCCAACTGGCCAGTGCCGGAATGAACCGGTGCATCTCACCGTAAAGTCGAATCTCCTTTAGTGAGGTGGCGCGATAAGCCTTAAGGGTACAACCAAAGTCGTGCAGTTCCACGCCTGTTATTCTGGCAATCAGCCAGTTCGCCGCCCATGAGGGCAGCTTTCTGGTCAAAACATTGTCATGCCTCTTTCGGCGCCACCCGCTGACAATGTCGTAGCCTTCATTCAGCTTTTCCATCAGCTTGGGGATATCCGCAGGGTCATTCTGACCATCAGCATCCAGCGGTATAATTATCTGGCCGCGAGCGTGCTCAAATCCCGCCGACAGGGCGGCCGTCTGACCGAAGTTTCTGCGGAAACGGATGATGCGCACCTTGGGGTGATTTTGCAGGATTTCACTCAAAATAGCAAAGCTATTGTCGGTGCTTCCATCATCGATGAATATTATTTCATAACTGTAGCGGCCACCTGCCGCGTGGCGGATTTCCTCATACAACCGCCGGAGGTTATCGGCCTCGTTCAGGACCGGTACTACAATTGACAGTTCGATACCCTGCCCGTTCGCCATGATTTACTCCCAATGAACAACAAATTGTATCGGGTAAATTCTAAACCTAAATTACTGAACTGTAAAGCCATAACCAGCGTAAGCCGAAATAGTTGTTGATTATACATCTGCCATCTGCTAAACTATAGACTTTGTATGTTACTAAGTGGGACACGGGTGCCATCCCGATTTCATCCCCGAGGTGTCCCCGATGTATCGGGACAGGCGGGATAGGCGGGATTTGGCCGTGTAAAAAATGCCTTATTTAGGCTTCTCAAGTAACACCTTGTTCCATTTTTTACCAAAAAATCGATAAATTGTCGGCAAAATACGGCAAAAATCGTTTCTGAAACTTGGTATTGGGAGTGTAAATAATGAAATCAACCTGGACCATTCTACTCATTGTAATCCTCGCGTTGCTGCTGAACGCCCAATCAGGGTGCCAGGAGGCACAAACGGACCCCCAGCTCCGGCAGACAATAAGCGCACCGCCAACTGAGACGCCAAAGGTTGTTGAAGACAAAAAGCCGAAAAGTGAGAAAACTACGAAATCTCCGATCCAGGCTCAAGCCCCACCCACAGAGAAGAAAAGCCGGGGGGCACCTGTAATCAAGGTCGAAAACCGCTCTCATGACTTTGGTAAGGTGGCGCCGAACAAGAAATACGACTGTGAATTCACATTTAATAATGTTGGCGACGCCACGCTGAAAATTACGAGGATTCAGAGTACCTGCGGGTGCACGGTACCACAGTTGAAAAAGAAAAGCTATGTACCGGGTGAATCCGGGACGATCAAGGTTACATTTCGAACCCCAACGCGCCAGGGCGCGACATCCAAACGCCTGTACATACTTAGTAATGATAAAAAGACTCCCAAGCTGGGGCTGACCTTAAAGGCAACTGTTGAGTTGAAAGTCGCCTTCGAACCTAAATCACTGAAGCTGTCTCTTAAAGCCGAAAATGCCGACGCCAAGCCTATTACCATAACGAGTAAGGACAGCCAAGCCTTTGCCATAAAGAGTATCACTTCCACACGCGAGGTCATAACCGCCGATTTCGACTCTGCAGTCGAAGCTACGGAATTTGTGCTCGAGCCGAAAATCAATATAGAGAAACTGAAGACAAACCTCAAAGGAAATGTCAGAATTAATGTAACTCATCCCGGCTCCGGCAACATCAACATACCATATTCGACGATGGCTATGTTCGACATTTCACGTCCGAGAGTTGTCATTCAAAACGCCGACCCTGAAAAACCGGTGGTAAAGGAAATCTGGATAACAAGCAACTACGGGGACAAAATCGAAATCGAGTCCATATCTTCGTCGAAAGGCTATATGAAAGTGCTGAGCCGGGAGAATGAAGAAAACAGTGTTAAACTTAAGGTTCAGATTACCCCACCGGTCCAGGCCGAAAAATCAAAGAGGTATTTCAGGGATGAAATGAAGATAAAAATCAAAGATAATAAGGATGATTTGAGTATTAACTGTAATGGGTGGTATCCGCGAAAACCGGCCAAGACTAAATGAGTGACAACAAGGGTTGTAAATTGCGAACTACGAGGCGATTAGAAATCGCGGTTTGTATCGCGGTGGTTTGTATCGGCTGCCTGTTCACGGTAGTCGTAAAAAGTGCTTTATCAGTTAATGACAGAACAAGCCGGTCCCCTGATGTAAGGACGGTAACGATATTCCTGACCGGAGATGTACTGGGCGAGCTAAAACCGTGCGGATGCGCATCCGGGCAGCTCGGGGGTCTTGACAGAAGAACCGCAATTTTCGAGGAGGTCGCTCACGACAGGAGACTTATTATCGATACCGGTAACTTCATCGGCGACGAGACCGAGCAGGATATCATAAAGTTTGGCATCGTCATGCAGGCGCTGGCCATGCTTGGATACGATATCGTAAACTTAAGCGAAAATGATATTAGAATCGCCCGGGACCTTGGGCTGCTTGAGGGGACTTCTTTCGACATTATCACTCCTGCCTCTGATACAGAAGCCAAAGTCCACACAAGCCGGACAAGAGAATTACAGATTAGCGACCAATGCCTGCTTGTTGCTGTTGCAAGTGTAAAGGCCGGATCACGCCAAATTGAGTCTGTGCAGGAATTGTTCCCTAAAAAACACAATGGGCATGACGGGCCGATACTCAAAATCCTTATAACAGACAATTGCCAAGAGCCCCTCATCGAACATATTTCTGATATGGCCGTTGTTGATGTACTCATTTGCCCGGCTTCGGCTGACGAGCCGGGGATTATCGAGAAGGAAAGAGCAAAGCCGCTGGTCTTAACGGTAGGCCGGTTGGGTAAGTACGTCGGCAGACTAACGGCCCGGGTTGGCGAAGAGCAAAAGTTTCAGTTCGACTATGCAAATGTGCCGGTCGATGAGGAGTTGCCCGCCGATGAGCAAATTGTGCAGTTGTATAAAGACTACCAGCTTATGGTAAAGGAAGATAATCTTCTCGAAAAAGTGGTAAAGGTTCCGCTGCCGAACGGCCTGGAGTATCTTGGCTCAACCAGTTGCGGCTTCGGCGGTTCCTGCCACCAATACGAATACGAAAAATGGTCCACCAAAGATCACGCAAAGGCTTACCAGACACTTGTCGAGGCAGGCTCGCAGTATGATCCTGAATGCATAAAGTGCCACGTCGTAGGCTTAGACTATGAGACCGGTTTTGTGTCGGAAAAAAGCCCGGAAGACCTCAGAAATGTTGGGTGTGAGGTCTGCCATGGCCCGGGCTCAAAACACATGATGGCTGTCTTAAACCATGGAAAAGACACGCAAACTACCGAACCGAAATCTACATGTAGTGATTGTCACACCCCCGAGCACAGTAATTATCAGGGTCGAGAAGACGAATACCTGGCCAAAATTGTCCATTGGAAGGAACCAAAACAGGACGCAGATGTCAAAGAGTAGGGACGCTCCTGACATAGAATAGACATCCGCTGTGCATTGTCCCCCTGTAATATTAGTGACTTTACCTTTTTGATAGGTTGCGTCCGGATTGTGGAGCCAAAATGATGAAGACGCTCAAAGTTGCGAGCATACTGGTGGCAATGTGTGCAGTCGGCTCTGTTGGGTTCGTCGTTTTTCTTGGTATGCAAGGCGACCAACAAATAGAGGAGTTGCTCAAGGCCCCCGGGGCCATCGAGGAATTCCGAAAGTTTGCCAAGACAGCAGACCAGAGCCGGGACCAGGTCTCACCGCTCGTGAAATTTGCAAAAGATTTCGCACTCAGAATAAACCCACCCCCACCACCTAAGCCACCGAAAACTGCTCCGAAACCGCGGGTAGCCAGGAAAGGGAAACCTGCCCCGCCAAAACCCAAAGCCCCTGTAAGGGCCAAATTCAAACTTTTAGCGACCTGCAGGTATGAGCAGCAGCCCGAACGTTCACTGGCTCTGCTGGATATGCCCGTCAAAGGGATAAAATGGTACCGTCAGGGGGACGATGTCGGACATTTGACGATCCAGGATGTCAAAGATGGAAGCGTTGTTTGCAATGATGGTCAAGAGTTGTTTGTGCCTGTAAGCAAGAAAAAGACAAAAACCCTGCTCAAAAGTGAAGTGGCGGATTCGAGCAGGCCGCAGGCAAGCATCTCAACTCCTCTGGAGGTGGTAGAAAGTGTTGTCGATGCAGAAAAACCAGCCACTCCCCAAGCTCTACCGGTTACTGTAGGTGCCCGGCCCGGTCGAGAAGGTCAGCCGGTAGGTGCTTCGCTGGCTAAGCCAAAGGGCGATTCGGCAAGGAGACGGCGTGTCCGTCGGCTACCGCCGAGAAAACCGCGCAAACCGCCCCCTGCAGACCCGACTCCTGAGGAAAGAAAAGAGGCGCTTAACGAAAGTATTGCGACCATCAGGGAAATGATGGCGAATCCCACTCCCTCGCTGGTAGACGAGGAACAGGCCGAAGAGCTGAAGATTTGGGAACAGATGCTCAATAAACTCGAACAGGAGCGGGCGAAGACGGAAGAAAGCGGCAAATGAAAAAGACACGAGTTGGGCTGTCTAAAAAAGTAGCGACCGGCTGACACGAAAACACAGAATCTTCCCGCGAAAAAGATTGTGTAAACGTGGATTTCAGGGCGTTAAGAACGGGAACTTCCCCGTTACTTTCTTGTCTTAATGAATAGATATGCAATTACAAGTAGGTATGGAGTAAAACATGCAGTCAGGTTGTTTTCAGGGCCATCAAGGAAAATGGAAGTTTTTTGCAGGCTTTTTTTGCTTAATCGGCGTTTTTTTGGCTGTTAAGTGCACCTGTGTAGCGCAGGAGTCCGATAAGCAGCTGGTTTTGCGCAACAGGGTCTATAAATTCAGGCACATATCGGCCAAGGATGCTAAAGAGCGTCTCACCAGCCTCGGGATAGGCCGAAACATAAATGAGCTTCCTCACAATTCACTCATAGTAGAGTCCGATAAGCCCGGCGACCTGGTCAAAGCCTCCAGCTTGTTGGACATGATTGACTCGGAGCAGCCGTTTGTGATAAAGACTATTTTGGCGTCGCCGGATATCCAGAAACTGCCTCGAAATGACGAAATTGCCGCCGAACTCGGCAATATTATCATTGGAACTTTCAAGGAACTACCGACCGATTCAACCAAACCTTCAGCCATTGTTGACATACACAATGGTGATCTGATAGCAATTGCTCCGGAGCCTTTATTTACCAGCATCGCTAATGTTGTACACAGGTTGCAAGCAACTCGCCCGACGGTGGAAGCGGCGCGACCGGGCGAGTTTGCTGAGCCGAATGCCGTGTCTGTTTCGCAGCCTCATGCGGTAGCCGAGTCGGCTGAAGCGGATGTCGCGCTCGGTGTACCTGCTGGGGACATAGCGCAGGCCGGTGACGTTGAAGAGACAAAGGATTTATCCGAGGTCCGGTTTTTGGAAATGAAGGCTCAAATCGATGACAAAACGGATGGCGAGGTCAAAGAGGAATCGGCTGCGTTTGCGCCGCGTCGCAGCGGGCAAGAAGACCTTTTCGGCGATGAGC
>Ga0114922_10001765_pt1 | contig 20517 bp, 22 predicted proteins | sample AartaG_FD_100975 | JGI IMG/M metagenome (GOLD analysis project Ga0114922, IMG submission 100975) | Deep subsurface microbial communities from Aarhus Bay to uncover new lineages of life (NeLLi) - Aarhus_00045 metaG | ecosystem: Environmental > Aquatic > Marine > Oceanic > Sediment | place...
CTGGCCACGGTGCGATACTCCTCTAAACGAACCTAAACAGCACGGATGATATAATCCGCTCTACTTCAAAACTCAGGATAATGTTGTGACTGATCTTGTATTGTTCATCGTAGTACTAGGAACGTTATTGCTTGTTCATGAGCTTGGCCACTTCCTCGCCGCACGTCTGCGAGGGGTAAAAGTAGATGAGTTCGGTATCGGTTTTCCACCCCGAATACTAACCCTCTTCGAAGCAGGAGGCACCAAATACACGTTGAACTGGATCCCTCTCGGAGGATTCGTTCGTCCTGCAGGTGAGGACGATCCAGATGTCCCTGGTGGCTTGGCAGCATCCAGTAAGACCACTCGTGCTCTTGTCTTGACTGCTGGCCCGGCGGCAAATGTAATCCTCGCATTCTTCGCATTTCTTTTCGCCTTCCGTTTCGCAGCGCCAAACCTGGATCAAGTGATCATAGCGGAAGTCGAACCTAATACACCAGCTTACGAAGCCGGTATCCTTGAGGGCGATCTCGTCATGGAAGTTTCCGGGATTGCCGCAGAGAACTTTCGGGTTATTCAGGAGCGAATTGCCGATAGCCTTGGCGAGGAACTCGTGTTTTCCCTTGAGCGAGATGGTCACATGATCGAAGTCTCGTTGATCCCGCGCATTAAATGGCCAGAGGACCAGGGCCCAGTTGGAGTCACACTTGGATATCCACCAGCTGATTTAACCTGGGGCGAATCAGCTCGAATTAGCCTCGATTCGATGCAATCACAGGTAGTTGGCCTTCTTCAATTGCCCGGTCGTCTCATCGCAGGAGAAGCATCAGAAGAAGAGGCGCGAATATCTGGATTGAAGGGGATTCACGACATGCTTGCCTGGGCAAGCTCAGTAGATAGGAGTTCTGATCGCCCCTTCATCACACTGAACATTGTTGGCGTTATCAGCCTTGGTTTGGCTCTTGCCAATCTACTCCCTATTCCTGCGTTAGATGGTGGACGACTGATGTTTGTATTTATCGAAGCATTCATTGGTCGTAGAATATCTCCACAGTTCGAGGGACTCGCTCACGCCATCGGCTTCGCATTTTTACTTATATTGATGGTGTACTTTAACTTGCAGGATTTTATCAATCCGATTACTCTGCCATAGCATAATCCCATGAACGAAGAAGCACTGTTTGAGCGTCTTTTAGAGATCCTATCGACTCAAAGCGAAGCGCCCCCTCTTAGCGAACTTTCGCCTCTTTCCGATTTAGATCTATCACAATTCAGTCGTTTCGAGCCTGTTTGGTGCACATTGAACAACAAGCAACGCCAGAAACTGCTCACCAATCTAGGAAAACTTGCCGATGATCAGATCGAATTCCAATTCGATCGGATCAACCAGAATGCCGTGAGCGATAGTGATGCTGAAGTTCGCAGATTAGCGATCGAAAATTTATGGGAATCACAGGATCAAAAGCTAATCCCAATTTACCTGGACACAGTGGCATCAGATCCATCAAATGACGTGAGGGATTCTGCAATCCGAGCCCTTGGTCGCTTCATCCTCCTTGGGCAATATAGCAAGATCAGTTCCGATAATCTCAACATGATTGAAGACAACCTCCTGGCATTAGTCGCGGAGGATGATAATCTAGAAATCCAGCGGTCTTGCATCGAGGCCCTTGGTTTCTCGTCCCGACCAGGCGTTGAAGAGATCATCAACACGGCCTACTTATCCAGTAAAGAGAAGCTTCGTCAATCGGCGCTTACAGCTATGGGCCGGTCGGCCAATGAGATGTGGGCTGAAATCATTATCAAAGAACTGGATAGCCCCTCCCCCTACCTACGCATTGAGGCTGCCCGGGCTACTGGTGAGCTAGAGATTAGATCAGCTGTCGGTAATCTGGTAGAACTACTCGACGACGTAAGCGATGATGTTCGAACAAATGCGATTTGGTCACTTGGTCAAATCGGGGGATCGATTGCCCGGGAAGCCCTGGAGACATTCCAAACGACGAATGAGGGCAAGCAGGCTATCGAACAGGTCGAGGAAGCGCTTGAGCATATCGCTTTCCTTGAAGGAACGCCTGACTTTCTTCTTTATAATTTTGATGAAGAAGAGGATGAACTCGCTTGAGTTCCTTATTCTCGCTTTTTGCAGAAAACATCTTTCCGATCATAGCAGTTGCTGCCATCGGTTTTACACTACAACGCCGCTTTAATCTCGACCCCAGACCGCTATCGATAATGATCTTCAACGCGCTTACACCTGCGTTGATTTTTCAATTAACCACTCGAAATACGGCAAACGGGATTGATAGTCTAAAGATAGTCGGTCTTGTCATCAGCCTTGTCCTCGTGCTTACCCTAATAAGCTTTCTGATCTCACGCCAATTAAAACTCTCTCCTATCACAGCATCTGGCTTCTTCCTGAGTGTTGCCTTCATGAATGCAGGTAATTATGGTTTATCCCTCAACCAATTTGCATTAGGTGAAGAAGGATTAATCTGGGCTAGTCTTTTCTACATCACTGCTTCAATGCTTATGAACTCATTCGGAGTATTCTTTGCTAGCTCAGGGAAGATGAGAATCCAGGATGCCTTAAAAGGATTACTGCGCGTACCCGCCTTGTATTCTTTCTTCCTCGCCATGATCTTTCGGTTGACAGGAACTGCCATTCCCGGTGCCATCATGAAACCGATTGACCTAGTTGGGGCGGCAACAATCCCGGCCATGCTTTTGGTGTTAGGCATGCAGATCGGACGTGCCGGACTACCCAAGAACATTGGCCTTGTTGGCCTAGCCTCATCTATCCGTCTGATCCTGTCTCCTGCCCTTGCATGGGTGCTCACGCTAGCTTTTAGGTTGCCAACTCTCGGCTCACAGGCTGGAATTCTAGAGGCTGGTATGCCCTCCGCGGTGTTAGCCATAATCATCAGCCTCGAATACGACACAGATCCTGGTTTCGTGAGCTCGGTCGTGCTCCTCTCCACTATCCTCAGTCCAATTACCTTGACGCTCATCCTGGGGCTTATTGGCATATGAGGAGATTACTCGCATTCCTTATCCTTTGCACGTCCCTCGCTTATACAATCCCAGCTATGGCGCAAGATGGCTCCTACGATTTTCAAAGTAACGTTGATATCCAATATGGCGCAAGTATTGATATCACGGCGAGTATTAGCAGCTCCGTTCCTCTAGTCCGAGCATCCGTTTTCCTGAGACCTACGAGCGGCGAGGATACGACGGTATTGGAGGCTGACATATCACGTGAGCTGGATGATTATCAACTTGTCGTAGCACTCGCCATGCAACCAGCCCTTTTTTCTCCCTTTGAGTTGCTAACGATATGGTGGCAATTCGATTTTGAAAATGGGACAAGCTGGTCGAGTCCTGCTGAGATGTTTCGCTACGAAGATACGCGCTTCCCATGGCAATCGAAATCGGACGGTATCATTACCATCCATTGGGTGGAGGGTGGAGCTGGTCGGGGAGAGGAAATCTACACTCTAACCAATAGCGCGCTTGAATCTATCAGCCAGTCACTTGGACTCATCGCTCCACATTCCATCGCGGTCTACGTTTATCCCTCAACGGGTGATCTGCAATCTGGTTTGCATATAGGAGGGGCACCCTGGGTAGAAGGTCAAACCTTACCTGAGCTTGGTGTTATCCTGCTGGCTGCTCCTGATTCTCCAGAATCGACTATCCTGCTTGAGCGCGACATCCCGCATGAACTCACTCACCTTCTCCTTCATGAGCGGATGCAATCTAGCTACACACGTTTACCGACATGGCTGAGTGAAGGATTGGCAACTCTGCAGGAGCGACAAGCAAATCCGGCGTATCGCTTCGAGCTTGAGCAAGCACTCAACGCGAATGCGTTATTAACGATGGAATCGCTCTGTGCATCGTTCCCAATTTCAGAAAATGATGCTTTGCTTGCATATGCTCAAAGCGCATCCTTCACACAATACCTCTTGGATGTATACGGCATGGGTGGCATCCTCCAACTCCTGGATGCGTACCAGGAAGGAACTACCTGCACTGGTGGTATTCAACGTATTTACCAGCGATCATTGTCACAATTGGAGAGTGAATGGAAGACCCTCCACCTACAGGTTCCGACTATGTGGCAACGAATACGTCCCATCCTACCCTGGGGACTAATTCTCCTTCTGGTTATCATTCTGATCCTGATCGGCCTAACAGCTCAAAAACGCCGCTACCTAATTAATGAGGACGAGCACCTGTGACAGGAACAGTGATATTCGATCTTGAAACGAAGCGTTTAGCCGCTGACGTAGGTGGATGGTCCAATATTGAAAAAATGGGTTTCGCCGCTGGCGTAACATACAATGAGGTCTTGGATGAGTACGTAAGATATTCGGAGAATGAGGTTGAATTGCTGCTTGACACTATCCATCGAGCTGAGTTAATCGTTGGGTTCAACCTGCTCCGTTTTGATTATGTCGTATTACGGCCATATGGCCTGCGAGTAGATCAATCCTTGCGTCGGAAAAGCCTTGACCTACTCCTTGAGATCCATAACGCTCTGGGCTTTAGACTTGGATTAGGAAATCTTGCAGAGGCTACGCTTGGTGTTTCGAAATCTGCAGATGGTATTCAATCCGTACAATGGTATCGAGAGGGTGAGATCGAAAAAATCTTAGACTACTGCGAGCAAGATGTTCGGGTGACGTATGATCTCTGGAAGTACGGCTCTCAGCATGGTCATGTTCTCTATCGTGATCGGCTAAATCGCGTAACTCGTGTAAGCGTCGATTGGTAGTCGCCCCCTGCTCATCCGATCCTTCAATCCTTGTCAGCCTTCAACGGACGAAGCCAATCCATAACACTTTCTTCCTTCCTGTTTAAAGAAAACGCCAATTGGTCATCGTCAGAAGTAATGGCGTACATGAATGCAGCACCGACACCATTTTCTTTCCGAAGCATGCGAAGATATTCATGATATTGTTCAGCTCGTTGTTTTGCAGTTAATTGGATTGCAGGATTATTAAATTCGGTAATGAAAAGCAATTTTTCAGGATAGCGTCGTTGATACTCCTCATAAATCCTTCCACCCGATGGTGCGCGCATACCAAGATTATCTAACCAGTATGCGTGGATTCCAATCCAATCCGCTTCTGCTATCGCTTCTTCTGCCTCGCTTAGAAAATGAAAACTTTCTCCACGCCAGCCCGAGAGATCGCCGCCAGGCGAGAGCCCTGGAAACCCGAACTTGGCCTCTTTATACTTTGAGCGTAATTTCTCAAGCACGGCGAGAAACCAATTAGCAAATTCTGCCCCGTTTCGCCAGGAACGCCCATAGCCAAAATTCTGAACATTGGGTTCAGAGTTTATCTCAAAGTAACGAATGCCGAGTTTGTAATGCACCCGAATATGGGGTTCAGTCATCCCTATGAATTGCTCAACGGTCACGCGATCTCCCGAGAATTCGCTTTTAAGGCTGGTTAACATGAAGATGCCAGGAATCTTCTCCTTGAGAGCTGCTATCGTGGCTGCTTCTTCCCTGATAGATAGCATGAGTGCTTCAGGTCCAAGCTCAACGACCAGATCGACATCTTCATCCGTCATGTTGCCCGTCGTGCGGGCATGAACACCCATAAGGCATTTATTCATTGGCCAATAGGATTGAGGCATAGATTTTCGGGAACGTTCCGGCCACACCATAAATGGCGTAGGGTCAATAACATCTTTTGGATAGATGGTCTCTCCACGCTCTGTAGCGCCATCGCGCTTCAGCGTTAGATGAAGATGCGATCCAGTAGACGCCCCCGTTGAATCGGCTTTTCCAATTACTTGCCCTGCTGATACCTCCTGATCAATCTTTACGAGAGGTTGAGCGAGGTGTGCATATACCGTCTTGTATCCATCCTTGTGGCGGATACGAACATGAATTCCATAAGCATGTGTTCTAGGATCCGTATGAACTAGGTAAACTTCGCCATCCGCACAGCAATAAATGTTCGTGTTATTCAAAGCACGTATATCAAGCCCTTCATGTCCGGGCATACCAAAGCGAGTGTAAATTTGTGGATTAGCCCCAAATGGCTGAGTAACCACAGAATAATCTGTTGGCCACAATAGGTAGAAAGGTCGTCGTTTCTGCCCATACCGATCAGTCTGTTCAATCCTGAGCTCTAGTTCTGCTCCCATGTCTTCCGGATTAGCTGCGATAATTGGATCAAGCCGGATCCCAGGGTGATGTTGTTGAAGCCAATCCTCAATGTCACCCTGCTCAGGATATCCACCTGGAACAACGGGAAAACTAATCACCTGTGCGGGAGACATATAGCGTGCAGCCGTGCCTGGATCATGGGTCAAATTAGGGCCATAGTGCTTGACATAGCCACTGCAAGCTCGCACCCAGTCCCAGTAATTCTCACGTGGAAGCAAAATGATTTGATATTCCATCAAGTCTCCTTTCAACTAAAACCCAATCCTCGCGCCTTTAACGACACGAAGCAATTGCGACCAATTATGAGATGATCTAATAGCTCAATATCAAGCAAGCTGCCCGCTTCAACCAAGATCTTTGTTACTGCAACATCCTCAGGACTTGGCGTTGGGTCGCCAGAAGGGTGATTGTGCGCGACGATGATTGCCGCCGCCCCAATACGTACTGCATCACGGAAGACTTCACCCACGCGTATTTATGAACTGTTTAACGTGCCCCGATATACTTCAGCAATTTTCAATAATCGATTACGAGTTTCTAAAAGCATAGTCCTTAAGTGTTCCTGCTCAAGAACACCCATCTCGAATTGAAGGTACTCAGCCGCGTCATCTGGCGATTGAATTTGTGGTCTATCGATGGGTGTTCTACTGGCCAATCTGCGACCCAGCTCAATGGCTGCCTTGATCTGTATCGCCTTGGCTCGACCTATGCCTCTTACCTGCTGCATCTCCAGGATACTACAGTGGTGCAGCTTATCCAGACCTGATAATGCTGTCAGCAGGCGCTGGCCTAGCTGTACAGCATTTACCCCGGGCATCCCACTCCCTAAGAGAATACCGATGAGTTCAGCATTTGACAGTGATCCTGCTCCAACATTTACCAGTCGTTCGCGCGGTCGATCTTCTCTGCAGATATCCTTAATTCGATAAACCGGATCCATGATTAATTCTCCCCCTAGCTATGAATTTTCCTTGTTTTTGGCAATATACTGTAGTGCCTGCGCTCTGTCAAAGCGGTCTAAAAATTGCACACCCCAGTCATGGCCATGCTATAATCCGCGACCCAGGAGTACAGATGGATACGATACTCGGTGCAACCTCCCTCAGCAGAATGTTTACCTATCTGACCGCCTTCGTAGGCGCATTCCTTGCTGCCTTGTGGTTGAGCCTAATCTTCTGGACTTTACGTGATATCCGCAGCCGCTCCCAAGATCGCCTTGTGCACTACCTGGCTACGTTTGTCGTTGCGATCCTCAATTTACCTGGTTTATTGATTTATTTCATCCTTCGACCACCCCAAACTTTGGAGCAAGCCTACCAAGAAGCCCTTGAAGAAGAGGCGCTATTAGCGACTATAGAGGAATTACGACAGTGTCCTGGATGTGGCAGGAGAGTTGAGAAGGACTGGCAAGCGTGTGCTCATTGTCACACGCGACTTCGTAAGGTTTGTCAGCACTGCAACCAACTCTTAGAATTGCCATGGCAAATTTGTCCTTTCTGTACTCAACGCGTCCCTATTGTGGAGAACCACAAGGAAGCAGAACCAGTGTGATTTCCTGACCTTTAGTGAAATAAAAGCGACATGCACATGGCATGTCGCTTTTGTATAAATTTTATCCGTGCAATTTTATGAGGTTTTATTCGCCAAGGCACTCCAACCTGCATACCTTGCAGCATCACCGAGCTCATCCTCGATTCGTAGCAGTTGATTATATTTAGCAACTCGGTCTGAGCGGGCAGGTGCTCCAGTTTTAATCTGTCCGCTATTGACGGCAACGGCAAGGTCAGCGATTGTCGCATCTTCTGTCTCTCCCGACCGATGGGAGGTCACGGTTCGCCATCCTTCTGCACTACAGAGGTTTATCGCATCCAGAGTCTCTGTAAGCGATCCTATTTGATTAACCTTAACCAGCAGCGCATTACAGGCTTTGCGCTCGATAGCAGTTAGAACACGATCCACATTTGTAACCAGCAAATCATCGCCCACGATTTGCAGGCGATCGCCCAGCTTTTCAGTCATCAGGATCCAGCTATCCCAATCATCTTGTGCAAGACCATCTTCGATTGAGACAATCGGATACTGATCAACCCATGACATCCAGAATTCAACCAATTCGGCGCCAGTGAGTTCCTTTCCCTCGGTTCGCAATATATACGTCTTGCTATCCGCCTGGTAGAACTCAGATGCAGCTGGATCGAGAGCTAAGGCGATATCTTGACCCGCCTTGAACCCTGCCTTCTCGATTGCTTCAAGAATGACTTCGACTGCTTCAGCATTCGCCTTCAGCGCAGGAGCATATCCCCCCTCATCTCCTACTAGGGCAGTGTATCCTTTATCGATTAGAACTGGTTTCAGTGCATGATAAATCTCTGCACCCCAACGAATTGCTTCTTTAAACGATGGCGCTCCTAGCGGCATAATCATAAATTCTTGTGCATCGGTTGACTGCCATCCAGTATGTGCTCCACCATTCAGAATATTCAGCATAGGAACAGGAAGCACATGGGCATTTGTGCCACCTAAATAACGATAAAGCGGGAGGAGTGTTGAATTTGCAGCAGCCTTAGCTGTGGCCAGGCTTACACCCAAGATGGCATTTGCGCCAAGGCGAGATTTATTCGGCGTACCATCGAGAGCCAGCATAGCATGGTCAAGCGAACGCTGATCGGATGCGTCCCAACCTAATAATGCGTCGGCTATTTCAGTATTTACATGTTCAACAGCTTTGAGAACCCCTTTTCCCCCGTATCTTCGCTTCTCCCCATCGCGCAACTCCAGTGCTTCATGAACCCCGGTGGAAGCTCCAGAAGGGACGATCGCCCTCCCCCAGCTACCGTCAAAGAGAGCAACTTCAACTTCAACTGTGGGATTACCTCTTGAATCGAGCACTTCACGCGCATGGATGGCTTCAATTGTTAATTGCATTGCACCATGCCTCCTTTATCGACCGTATCAAATAATTATAACCTCACCAAATAGCACATATTGTATTATCTGCATACATTTCTCTGCGTGATAGAATCCACGCCATGCCAAAAGAAGTTGCATATTTTGATTATGCTGCGACAACACCACTAGATCCAGATGTTCTTAAAGCCATGCTTCCGTTCTTCAGTGATAGCTTTGGAAATCCTTCATCAATCCATTATGCAGGACAAAGAGCGGAAGCAGCTGTAGAACAAGCTAGATCTGAAGTATCGACATTGCTGAACGCAAATCAGTACGAAATCACATTCACGAGTGGTGCAACGGAAAGCAATAACCTCGTTTTACGCGGTCTTGCGCACCAGCGCAAAGCACAAACTGGTGCTACCCGCTTACTAACAACAGCGGTAGAACACATCTCTGTACTCCGTACCTGTCGCCAACTTGAAACTCAAGAAGGCTATATCGTCGAGCTCCTACCCATTGACTCCGAAGGTCAAGTAGATGTAAAGCAGCTCTCCGAGTACTTACGGGAAGATACCGCTCTGGTTTCAGCTGTTTATGCCAATAACGAGATCGGTACAATTAATCCCATCGCAAAAATAGGCACTCTTTGCCGTGAACGAGGAATACCTTTTCACACGGATGCAGCGCAGGCAGCAAATCATTTAGATTTGGATGTTGATGAGCTTAATGTGGATTTCATGACCCTTGGAGCTCATAAATTTTATGGCCCTAAAGGCGTTGGGGTTCTGTATCATCGGAAATACGATCCAATAATTTCAGGCCAAACGGGTGGAAGCCAAGAATTTGGTACCCGTGCGGGAACTCACAACGTACCATCGATTATTGGTTTTTCAGAATCACTCCAAATCGCGCGATCCATGATGTCTGATTTCACGGCTCAAATTATTCCTTTGCGGGATAAGATCATCGATACCGTTCTGTCCCAAATCCCCGAGGTTAGATTATCAGGACATCGACACCATCGACTACCCAATCACGCATCATTTGTTTTTAAGAATGTTGATACCAATCAACTTCTTGCCGCTCTAGATGTGGCCGGTTTCGCATGCTCCTCTGGTTCGGCGTGCAAGACAGGAAATCCTGAGCCTTCCCCAATTCTACTTTCTCTGGGCTATACGCCAGATTGGGCACTTGGCGCTCTCCGAGTCACGCTAGGTCGAAAATCAAGCAAGATTGAAGTTGATGCATTTCTCCTGGCACTTCCAAGCATCCTTGAACGTCTTCGCTCCGAACACTTATCCTAAATATGGACGAGCCTACTCGTATAGCGGTCGCCATGAGTGGCGGCATAGATAGCTCGGTAACAGCAGGTTTGCTTAAATCAGAGGGCTACGATCTTTTTGGACTTATGCTCCGTTTATGGAGTCCAAGCCCAGAGATCGATAACCGCTGTTGCTCCCCCGCTGATCTTGCCTTGGCTCAAAGTGTCGCAGCCCATCTTGACATCCCCCTCTATACATTAGACGTAAAACAATACTTCAAAGCAACAGTTGTGGATCCATTTATTGATGGCTATACGAAAGGGCAAACGCCAAATCCCTGCCTCAACTGCAACCGACTTATCCGCTGGGGCTTCCTTCTTGACCGGGCATTAGCCATGGGGGCTTCACATATGGCGACAGGCCATTATTCCCGGGTCCAGGAAGATGAACACGGCTATAAACTCCTGCGGGCAGTTGATCGAAGTAAGGATCAATCCTATGTCCTCAGCATCCTGAACCAAAAACAACTGTCTCATGCACTCTTTCCCCTCGGAAATTACACGAAGGATTATGTCCGTCAACTCGCCGTAGCATTTGAACTACCTGTCGCGTATCGAGGCGAGAGTCAGGATCTTTGCTTCCTTGGAGGGATGGATTATCGAGCCTTTCTTGAGCAACAACATGTCGAGCTCCCTCCCCCTGGTCCGATCATGAACACGGAAGGAGATCTACTTGGTCAGCACCAAGGATTAGCTGGGTACACTATCGGCCAAAGAAAAGGTATTCGCATTTCGTCATCAGACGCATATTACGTCATACAGAAAGTTCCCTCGAAGAACCTCTTAGTCATTGGGACACGTGATGAGCTTGGAAGAAGTGAGTTTATTGTTAAGGACCCAAACTGGATTTCAGGGAAATCCCCTGAGAAGCCATTCCAGGCAATGGTTCGCATCCGCTATAAATCCCGAGAAGTTCAGAGTACACTCATACCGAATAGAAATAAAAATCTGCGGGTCGAGTTACATGAACCCTTACCTGATATCACACCAGGACAAGCTGCGGTCTTTTATCAAGATGAGCAATGCCTGGGCGGTGGGATAATCAGCCTATGACGATCCATTCCATCCTTCTCGGATTTGTGCTCGCAATCCTGATCGGTGCGGGATTTCATCTTCTTCGAGGGGGATCATTACAACGACTTGTACTTCATCTCCTCGCTGCCAACCTCTCGTTCTTTATTGGCCAGTGGTTGAGCGAACTCATTCATTGGCAATTCCTACGTGTTGGCGCGATCAACCTATTCCCTTCAATTCTAGCGACTGCAATCGGTCTCGTACTTACCACCACTCTTGCCGGTGAAGAGCCCGAGAAGAATGGGAAAAAGAAGCCGCGACGGAAGCGACGAAAATAAATAGTTGATGCTCGCTATGCTATAATCACTCAACATGAACGAAGATCTGCAGACTGAATCAAATGATACACTTGAACCCGGTCAGACAAGCGACATTAACATCCGGCTGTGGGTGTTTTTGGCGAGCCTGTTTCTGATCATTCTCATTGCTGGCGTTGTCCTGGCAGTGATTGCCATGGTTCAAAATCCAGCGACAACTGAGAATATACGAGACATTGTAATTATCTTTATGGCCATCGAATCGCTACTTATCGGAGTGGCGTTAATCGTACTCATCATTCAGCTCGCCCGGCTCACCGACCTACTTGTAAACGACGTTAAACCGATATTGGATTCGACAAACGACACACTTGGTACAATCAGAGGCACGACGCATTTCTTGAGCAAGAATTTGGTCCAACCGGTTGTGAAAATGAATAGTTCCTTCGCCGCCATCCGACGTGCAACAGAACTACTTCGCTTCCGGCGGCGTTCATCAAGCAAATAATCAGAATGAAGGAGAGTGAAGATATGTCCGATCGCAATGGTGATTTTGGTGCATTTGTTTCTGGGTTCGTTATTGGTGGTCTGGTTGGGGCAGCTGTGGCGCTGCTTATGGCTCCACAATCAGGCGAAGAAACACGCACACTGATTCGCGATAAAGGTATCGAGTTAAAAGATCAGGTCGAACAAACCGCATCTGAAACACGTGCAAAAGCCGAAGAATTAGCGAAAGAAGCACGCACTAAAGCAGAAGATCTCCAGAAGCGTGGCCAGGTCATCCTCGATGATCAAAAGACGAAAATTGAAAAGGCTGTTGAGAGTGGGAAGAAAGCCGCACGAAAGAAGAAAGATGAGATAGCGAAAGAGTAAATAAATCCACACTTGATAAAAAAAGCGCATCGTATGATGCGCTTTTTTCGTTTCATATTTCTGCTTTACTTTCGCCTCACGAAGTAAGAAGGTCTGCAAAAACCTCGGGTAGTGTGTCTGCTACATCACCTGCCATTACACTTACTGTAGATTCAAAGATTTCAGCTGCGATCAGCCCTGCCCGACCGTGAAGATATGCCCCCAGAGCGGCAGCCATATAGGGCTTCAAACCCTGCGCGAGTAGGCTGGCGATAACCCCGGCAAGTACGTCTCCCGTTCCAGCTTTTGCAAGCGCGGGCGAAGCGATTGGGATCACCATAGTCGATCCCCCTGGGCTCGCAATAACTGTGTTGGCACCTTTCAAAACTAGGACATGTCCCCATTGTCGCGCCCAATGCTGCGCGGTACCGATTCGATCAGACTGTATCTGTTCAACAGGAAGACCACACAAGACACTCATCTCTCCGGGGTGAGGTGTCAATACACTTTTCTCAGGAAGGATTCCTGCCCAGTCCTCAAATTCGGCAAGCAGTTTTAATGCGTCTGCATCAAGCACAAGGGGGGGAAGTTGAATATTGCTGCTCTGCAGTTGCGAATCGATAAAACCTAATCGTTCCCCGGCTTCTGCACCTGTAAAAAGTCTACGCAAGAACTGCTGACTTTGACGCTCCAAGCCAAATCCCGGTCCCACGAGTAAGGAATCGGCACGAGACAGGGTCTCTGTTAATACTTCGGCAGCGCTGCTGGTAATGGCTCCCTGGTCGTTTGGCAAAATGACCCAGGTTGCCTCGGGCAGCACGCCGACAAGCGGCTGGTAAATTGGCTCAGGAACCGCAAGTGTTACCAATCCAGCTCCACTCCGGTATGCTCCCTTTGCAGCCAATACTGCCGCGCCCGGATAGTTTACAGAACCTGCAACTATGAGCACCTGGCCGAAAGTTCCCTTATGCGCGTGAGATGGTCTGGGAGGAATCCAGGCCCGAGCGATTTCCGGATCCATCATCTCCAGCTGAATACTCTCCATCTCAGAGTCGATATTCTTTAAACCGATATCACCTACGACTATCTCCCCTGTGAAATCAGTGCCGGGATAACTCAAAAGCCCAAGCTTAATTGCAGCCAAGGTCACAGTTAGGTCAGCTGGAAAACTCTCAGAGGCTACCTCCCCACTATCACAATCGATCCCAGAGGGACAATCGATCGCAACAATCCTGATATATCTCTCACTTTGTAAGAGCCTCTTCTTGACTTTTTCCAATAGCTTTGCCGCATCCCCTTTTAAAGGCAGCTTTAAACCAGTCCCTAATAATCCATCGACGATAATATCGGCGGTTCCAATCAAAGCATTCAAGGTCTTATTGCGTTCATCCTCGGGGAAGACAGTAATTTGCGCTTGTGTTTCTAGGACTCTCTTAAAATTAACGTCATCTGGCAATCTTTCTTTCAAAAGGTAATAAGACACCTTCGAGCCTGCCTTGGAGAGATAGTAGCCTGCAACAAGGCCATCTCCCCCATTATTACCAGGCCCCACCAGGATTAGAATCTGGCATTTATCAGAGTCCGACCATTTTGAAAGAATGTGATCGGCTACCGATTTTCCGGCGTGCTCCATCATCTGATCGTAGGTGAGCCCAGCTGCGTCCGCCGTCTTTTCAATTGCGATCATCTCTTCGACAGCAACGATTTTTGCCACTTCTTATCCTCACTTACCCTAATTAATCGGGGCCCAAATACTGATCAAGCCCCAAACGCGATATCGTATTTCTGTTCGGAATCCCCGTGGAAAAATCCCATCCTCTCGCTTCATAATACGCCGTGAGCATTTCTTCAAGTGGAACAACGTATCCAGCCGCGCCTCCGTCACCCAATGGCTTCATGAGTTTAGTGGGTAAGCGATCATCCTCGCGCGTAGCTCCAAGGCGATGATTTACCATCCGCTTCAAATTCCAGATTCGCTCGCCGGCAAGGAGTGCTTCTTCTAGTGTGTAATCCCAACCTGTGGCGTGATTCATCAAGCTCACCGTATCTGACACTGGGACATTGGCCAGGATACACATAACAAGTGAATTAAGGAGAGAGGTCCAGTCCTGATGACGGGCTACATTGACGGGCTTGCGCTCGAACTCCTGTCGAGAAAGCATTTCAACACCAATAGATTCTATCGTTTGCCCAAATTCAACGAGGTAATAATGACCTTGATTGTGGCAAGCTCCTCTTGGTGAGGTTGCATACACAAGCCCAACCCCATACGCACCACGTGGATCGTGATAGGGGAGCTCAAGCCCTTTCACATCAGCCGAATATTCCGGTGCTCCTATTTCCTCTGCAAGCGCTTTAGCGCCAAGAGCAAGCCGGGCGCCGAAACCCTCTTTGCGTGCGGTTGCGTCGATCATTCGTAATATCAACGATGAATCTCCCCAATTTAGAACCTCTCCGCCCGTATCGGCTTTTGTTAGAACGCCCTCCTGGAAAAGAAGGCAGCTCATCGCTAGTGTATTTGAGAAAGAGATCGTATCCATCCCCAATTGATCGCAACGCTCACCCATCAATGTGATCGCGTCCAGATCCGTCAATCCGAGATTCGGGCCGAAGCCGATAGTGGTCTCATACTCAGGACCTTTTCGCTCTTTGCCATTGTCTAATTTAACCTTCCTTCCACAGGCGATAACACAACCATGGCACGTGCTAACCCCTGAGAGTAAGGTTTCACTCAACGTCGGTCCGGATACTTTCTCGGTTCCATCGAGTGTTCCACAGGAGAAATATTTCTTCGGCATCATGCCAAAGTAATCGAAAATATCGCTTGCACTGGCTGTCCCAAAATCTCGAAGTCCTTCGCTTACAAGATCGACGCGCAACTCACGGTTGGTCTTGCTGCGCAATGGATCAAATAAGGCAGGATGCTTGATGGGTATTGGATTTGTCCCCTGAATAGCTATGGCCTTTAGGTTTTTTGCACCCATCAATGCGCCCATGCCAGTGCGCCCAGCGACGCGCCCATGGTCGGAGAGGATAAGCCCAAATGGGATTTTATTTTCACCTGCTATCCCGATCGTCAAAACCCGGGCGTTGCTTTGAGCCATTTCAGATCGAATCGCACTTTGCGTTTCGTATGTGTCAGTAACTCCCCATAAGTGATCGGCAGAGCGCATCTCTACCGAGCCATCACATATCCAGAGATAAACCGGCGCATCGGCTCGACCTGTTATCCACAAACCATCAAAACCCGCGGCACGCAATTCGGGACCTGCCTGACCCCCGATATTCGATTCTCCCCATAGACCAGTCGATGGTGATTTGCCACATAGGGTGAATCGCCCAACTGAAGGACCCCGAGTACCTGTTAAAGGGCCAGTGGACAATAAAAGTGGCGCTACGGATGTATAGGGATCTAGATCTTTCCTAAGGATGGGATAGAGTAATGCCGCACCAATGCCGGATCCACCGATGAAGTCTCGGTAGAGATCATCGGGAACAGGTACTTCCTCCAATGTCCCCTGTGATAGATCGAACTTACCCAGACGATATTTCATCAACACGTTCCAAACAGAAATCAGAGATTGAGGCGGGTGATATCATGTCTCTCCCAATCTCCCCCGGAAATCGAAACCATCCTTCGGTGGAATTTGGTTTATTGCAAACTCGGCCAAAGCGGTGATCGTCAGGCTCGGGTTCAGCCCAGGATTGGCTGGAACCACAGATCCATCGATGATGTATAGGCCGGGATAGCCATGGATTTGAAAATCCATCCCAACTACGCCCTTGCTCGAGGCCTCGCCAATTGGGCATCCTCCCAGAATGTGTGCAGTTATGGGCATGTTTAAAAGACCCTCTGCAATGTTGCCAACAGGGTCTCCTTCTAGTTCGTCAGCCATCATCCGGGTCACATCATGACTTACGGGTATCTCGACCGGGATGGGTTGAGATACATCCCGGCTCGATAAAAGACCACGCCTGAAGAGTGTCCGAAGATTACGGCCATAGTGCACTTTCATCTTGTTGTCCTCTGTTTGCATAACGAGAAGACCGAAAGTCTGTCTACCCCAACTAGGTGAGAGCTTCGATGCGAGAAAAGCAACTGGTTTTTTTCCGATTTCAAGAGCCATCAGCAGAAACCTTTTAATCAACCCCGATTCCCCGGCATCTGTGAGGGGTGCCCCGAGAAGGCGGTAAAGAAAGGCGGACCGCTCAGGGAAGCGGAAAGGCTCAATATGTGTTCCCTCAATGGGTTCAAAAACAGAGGCGATGGCAACTCCCTTGGTGTGATTGCTTTCAGGATCCGAGTCCGCAACCCCAAGCAGTGCTTCGCTGTTTGTGCGTACATTCTCTCCAAGCCTTTGCGAGATATTGGGGAGCGACCTGGCTACATCCCGGCAATGAAAAAGAAGCTTCAACGTGCCAAGCACACCAGCAGAAACGATGACGTTCTGCGCCAGGACATACTTGTCCTTGCCCAATAATCGAGTTGAATGCCGATAGCGTATGCGATAGTTACCATCGCTATCACTGGATTGCTGTACCGGGATAATGTCGAGCACATGTGCGAGCGATCGTACCTCGACGCCTCTTTTCTCTGAAAAGAATAGGTAATTCTTGGGTAAAGAGTTTTTAGCGTTGTACCTACAGCCAATCATACAGGCGCCACAATAGATACACCCCGTTCGCGCAGGCCCTTCCCCTTCAAAATATGGATCAGGCACTTCTTCGCCTGCATTACCGAAATACACACCAACGTTTACGGGTGAAAAGGTGGCACCGCGATCAAGTTTTTCAGCGACCTTACGCATGACCTCATCAGCTGGCGTTAGTCGAGGGACAAGATTCCTGCCCAGCATGCGCTTGGCGAGCGCATAATGCGTGCGTAGAAGTTTTCGCCAATCACCCAAATCTCGCCAGGCTGGATTCTCAAACATCATGTCGTCTGGTTCAACCAGCACATTGGCATATCCAAGGCTACCGCCACCAACACCGCACCACCGCATAACGAGCACGTCTGGGAGAAGCGATAATTCCATGAAACCCCTTAAACCGATCCCCGGCATCCACAAATATTTCCACAGCTGCCAGTTCGTCTTGGGGAAATCTTCATCCTCAATCCGCATTCCCCGTTCAAGGACAAGAACGTTGTATCCTTTTTCAGACAAACGCATGGCAGATACACTGCCACCGAATCCCGATCCAATTACGACATAGTCATAAACCTCGGGTGGTAAATTTGGTTGGGGTGTCATAGGGTTAGTGGCCATTCTTTTCCATAGAAATCTCGCTTGAATTACTCGTTGCCCTCATCCAGCCAGGCTGCATCAAATAATACAACCTCACTCGACGATAAAACTGGAACGATGGCTAGAAGTTCCTCTGAAAGGCAGGCCATTATAGATTCGATATCAGGTGCATCCCATTCGCAGTACATCTTACGAGTGCTCGGCTCATAAAAGCTATGCAGCCACTCAGCCTGGCCACATGCCTTCTCTCGCAAACTGCGCCACATCTCAATCCAGTCATCCTGGGATTCAGGGTACTCTAAAACATCATGAACTAATAAATATTGAGGCATCGTTTGTCTCTCCTTCGTTAAGCTGCTTTGCCTGGAGATGGAGGTTCCGTTGGTACCAGTCGGCAACACCGGATGAAATCCAGCACTGTTGGTATATTCCTAAGCAGATAGGCCATATTCCCAACAACTTTAAGTCGGCGAGTTAGCATGGCTTGAATAGGGTCAAGCTCACCGCTAAATATCTTCAGAATATTCCCCATCGTAGTTTGAAATGTGAAGGTGGCTTCAGGACCATCATCTGGTATGCTTTCAAAGAAACTGGCGTCACGACATGAGCCATGCCATAAGTCTAGGTAATAAGCAATGGTTTCTACTTGATCCTTGCTTGAGCCGTCTGGATCGATGGCGACGCAAATATCACCTTCCCAGTTCTTTGCTACCTGACCATATCGTTCGTCCGAATTTAATATTTCAACTAACGCATCTAACCAAGCTAAGCTCGGGAATGGAAAAACCATTGCGCCTCCTAACTAGAATAGTTCTTAGATTATCCGCCAACAGTCCATTTGGAGTCAAAGGGCTTCATTGACAGCCCTTCTAGCCGTCGGTTAAACTGCACGCAACCTAGAATGACAAACCATGTACCGTCTGCGTGAAGAACTTGAGCATTTTGAAGATACATCGCTAGCCCCTTTTGGATATCGCAGCAGGGATTCCCGAGGTCGCGCCTACCCGGATAAAGAATCAAATTATCGGACGGTTTTTCAACGTGACCGTGACCGCATTATACATACCACTGCATTTCGACGACTCGAATATAAAACCCAGGTCTTTGTAATCACTGAAGGTGATTACTACAGAACTCGCCTGACACATACATTGGAAGTTGCACAAATTGGTAGGACAATCGCACGTGCGCTTGGGGCTAACGAAGACCTTGTCGAGGCGATCTGTCTAGCTCACGACCTTGGACATACACCCTTTGGCCATGCAGGCGAGCACATGCTCAATGAGCTCATGAAAGATCACGGTGGCTTTAATCACAACCGTCATTCATTCCGTATCGTTACGGAATTGGAAAGGCGCTATCCCGATTTTCCCGGGCTCAACCTTAGTTGGGAAGTCCGTGAAGGCATCGTCAAGCATGAAACGGAATATGACATCTCCGATGCAGAAGGCTACGAGCCCGAAAAAAGAGGCCACATCGAGGCACAGATTGCGAATGTGGCCGATGAACTTGCTTATACAGCGCATGATCTCGACGATGGCCTGCGTTCAGGATTGATTGACGCAACTCAACTCACCGATCTGGAGCTATGGAAAATTGTAGTTGAAAGCGTTGGTCTCTTTGATAGCGCTCAATCCGACCTAGCTCGACATCAAATCATCCGGCGCCTTATCGGCATCGAGATCAGTGATGTCCTAGAGACCTCAGCTGCTCAAGTAGAGATGCATAACATTTTATCAGTCGAGGATGCGCAGCTCCTTGACCACAGCATTGTGAAATTCTCTGAGACACTTGCACTATACAATCGTGAACTAAAGGACTTCCTCTACGAAAATATGTACCAACATCTTCGCGTTTACCGCATGCAGGTAAAAGCTGAGCGGATCTTAAAAGAATTATTCAGAGCGTATTTTAGCCAGACAAAAATATTGCCCGAAGAAGTTCAGGGACGGTTTGAGTTCATTGGTGAAGCACGGGCAATAAGTGATTATATTGCCGGTATGACAGATCGCTTCGCCCTTGCTGAACATAGTCGTCTCTTTGATCCAAAAACTCCCACATAAATAGGTAACGAGAAGGTAAAACCATGAGCAAGAATGATATCTATCTAACCCAGGAAGGATCCGATAAACTTCGCGTTGAACTCGACCATCTCATTAATGTTAAGCGCCCAGAACTTTCCAAGCGTTTGCGCCACGCAATATCCATGGGTGACTTATCAGAAAATGCCGATTACATTGTCACAAAAGAGGAGCAGGCTTTTTTAGAAGGTAAGATCCAGGAGCTTGAAGCAACGCTTAGAGCGGCAACAATCATTACGAAATCTGGAAGAAGTGATCGGATTGAGCTTGGCAGTGTAGTTCGAATATCCGCTGAAGAAGGCGAACCACTTCAGTACCGCATCGTCGGTGCAAAAGAAGCCGATCCCCGCAACGGGATGATCTCAAATGAATCACCTATTGGACAAGCACTTATGGGAAAGGAAGAGGGTGAAGTTGCTGTGGCTATTACCCCAACGGGAGATATTGCCTTTAAGATACTTGAGATTCTGGACGAGTAATTCCACCCGAGTTGATCGAATCAAAAAGGGGCCGTCCAAAAAGAATGTATGGACGGCTCCTTTTCGTATTCTGGACTGGATAAGAAAAAAAGACGGCTGTCAGGCAGCCGCCACTTTGGCTAAATTGTGGGCGATGCTGAGCAATC
>Ga0114922_10001766_pt1 | contig 20511 bp, 18 predicted proteins | sample AartaG_FD_100975 | JGI IMG/M metagenome (GOLD analysis project Ga0114922, IMG submission 100975) | Deep subsurface microbial communities from Aarhus Bay to uncover new lineages of life (NeLLi) - Aarhus_00045 metaG | ecosystem: Environmental > Aquatic > Marine > Oceanic > Sediment | place...
AGATCGCGAATGTGGTGTGCAACGGCAGGTACATGCCGATGGCGATCAGCATCGGGCTCGGGCTCTTGATCAGGATCAAGCCCATGGAGAAGACCATGCCGAGGATCACCAGCGGCCAGTTCATATCGCCGCCGATGATGCCCTTGCTGAGCATCGCCATAAGCCCCGCCTGCGGTGCCGGCAGGTCACTGCCGCCGATGCCTCCGGTGTCTGCATATGCCTCATGAAGCAAGATCAACGGAATGGCCATCACCAACGCCGCAAAGAAGACGCCGGTCAATTTGCCGATCTCCATGCGCCAGGGCGTGCCGCCGAGGATGTGGCCCACCTTGAGGTCCTGCAGCATGTCGCCCGCCACGCCGCAGGCGCAGCAGATGACCGATGCAACCCCCAGCACAGCCGCAATAGCGAAGAACGTGCCCATCTCGGGATAAGCCTGCGCCAGGCGCTCAGGCACGCCGAGGGCAACCAGCAGCACCGCCGCCAGGATCAGCGTACTCAACGTCAGGCCTGAAATCGGGTTGTTTGAGCTGCCGATCAGGCCGACGAGGTAGCCCGCAACCGCCGCGAAGAAGAATCCCGCGACGGTCATCACGATCGCCGCAGTGATAGCAGCGGTGATGTCCTGGCTAAAGAAGTAGTAGATAACCGACATCAGGATGACCAGAATGCCGATGACGCCGAAGATCACCCCGAACGGCAAGTCGGTCTGCGTGCGGGCCAGTTTCTCCTTCTGGCCGGCAGACTTAAACAGGTCGGTGACGGCGCGGCCGATGCCGGTTATGAGCTGCTTGCGCATGTTCCAAAGCGTATAAGCGGCACCGACGAGCATTGCCCCGACCGCGAACGGCCGCACCACAAAGGTCCAGATTCCCTTCGCGAGGTAGATGAACTGATCTCCTTTCGTTGAATCCAGCGCTCCGGCGAGCACTTCAGGCTTACCGACGGCCGTGAGCAGGTCCGGAGCGAACATCATTACCAGCGGCACGAACAGGGCCCAGCCGAGCAGGCCGCCGCTAAACGCGATCGACGCCAGGCGTGGGCCGATGATGTAGCCGACGCCCCATAGCGCCGGACTAGCCGCCGGAGATTCGAACAGCCAGCCTCCGCCGATCGTCACCTCCGCCGCGCCGCGCCCGGTTTGCGGATCGGGATAGAGCGCCAGCTTGCTCTTCTCACTCGCCAGGGTGGCGAACGACTGGTAGTTGGCGAACGCCAACAGACCCTTGCTGTTCTTGAACAATTCGATCAGAGCGGAGAGTCCCATCGCGCCGAAAACGTAGCCGGCACCCGTGCCGCCTCCCTGACCGGCCTTGTGGATCTCGGCCGCAGCTACGGACTCGGGGAACGGCAGGCCCGACTCCTCCACCAAGATTCGCCGGAGAAGGATGACGAACATCGCCCCCAGCACGCCGCCCACAAGCATCAGGATCGTCGCTTCGACGTATCTGATCTGTTCCCAGACGCCTGCGATTACGAAGGCGGGGATGGTGAAGATCGCGCCGGCAGCCAGCGCCTCTCCGACAGCACCGGTGGTTCGCGAGACGTTCTCTTCGAGGATCGTGCCCCCGAACAGGCGCAACGCCGCCATACCGACGACCGCTGCGGGGAACGTCGCCGCCACCGTGATGCCGGCCTTCAGTCCTAGGTAGGCGTTGGCGGAACCCAGAATAATAGCCATGATCACGCCGATGAAGAGCGCCTTGAAGGTCAACTCCTTCAGGTCGGTCTCCTCGGGCACGTACGGCTTATACTCGTAGGTCTTTCCCAACCCTTCTTGGTCACCCGTTACAGCCATATATAGCCCCCATGATTATGTTTTACGACTCTTCAGGTTGAAGCCGAATTGTAACTGCCCACGGCGCTTTGTTCAACAACGATAAAGCTATGCTCAAAACTGGCGCAGATTGGCAACCCCCCCAGGGCCTGCGCGAGCTTAATTGAGGATAAATTAGCGATATAGGCAAATATTGCATGTAAAATCCCGTTTTAAGAGGTTGAATTACGCTTGAAATGGCGATATTATTAACAATGAATGGGACTGAGTGTCACCCCAGGTGATTCCAATGCCGAGATGCAAAGGAATCAAAGGGCGTGAGTTGATCACGTCGGCTGCCTGGTAAGGCGCAGAAGGTGAACCTCAACGGGTCATACAGTTCCGGGATTACTAGAACGTTGCAACATTTTCACATGTGGAGGCATCATGAAAAAACTGTTACTCAGCCTAGGGTTTTTCGCCTTGGCGACGGTGGCCATGCTCGCAGTCACGCTGGCCGAGGAGGGTACGACCATCATCGGTCCGTACACACCGGAGAATTACGACTACGCACTGCCGGAAGCCGAGAGTCCGGAGGGCTGCCTTAACTGCGGACATCAGAGGGATGGATATCACCTCTATCGCGCAGTAGGCCTGACTGAGCCGACCGGCGAAGCCCATTCCCCTGCGGAACTTGAGATCACTGGCAAGGGATGGCTCAGCAGCAAGCACGCACAGTCGATCACCGCTCCGACCAACAACAACACCTACTGTGCCTGGTGTCATCAGCCGACGCTGGAGACAGCCAGCTCCGACAACAACAAGGTTAGTGTTGTCAAGGCCGGCAAGTGGCATGGCATGAGCTGCCAGGGTTGCCACACAACCCACACCATCGCTGCGGAATTCGGCACACGTTACACCAACCTCTATCCCGGCTCTGACTTGGAGGAGGCTGAAAGCTACATTCCGCGTCACTCCGAGGACGCCAAGGCAGCCAACAACCAGTGCTTGTTCTGCCACGGCTCCTTCCATGGCTTCTCGAGCAAGGTCAAGACGGCTCTCTACGAGTCCGACGCGATCCGCTGCATCGACTGCCACATGCCCGGCTACCGGGTCGGCAGCACCGGAATGACCGAGCGCTACCACAACATGAAGGTTGTCGACAACCTGCCTCTTTCCTGCAACGGCAGGTTCGGCGCCCTGATCCAGTGCCACACCCGCGTAACCAAGAAGTGGAGCCGGTTCGTAGTGCCGAAGATCTTGGGACCGCACACCAGGGTCAGCCGCGGCCTACCCGGCCAGTAAGACTTACCAGAGAAGAGAAAACCAAAAGGCGCGCCGCCAAGGCGCGCCTTTTTCACGTCGGTAGGTTGTAGAGTTTATCTCGAGTCCCGCTTGCGGTAGTCGGGCACGCCGTCCAACGGCACGAAACGGCACATCTCGTAGAGGCGGCTCATTAACCGCTCGCCGATCTGAGAAACCAATCCTTTCGAGCTTTCGGTCTCGGTGATACTCGACATTAATAACTTCTTCTCCAGTTTGACAGATTCTTCAGGTGAAAGCCTAACCTTGATGTTTTTGATCTCTTCCCTCAGGGCTTCGATTTGTTTTATCAATTTTTGTTCAACGTTCTGGCTCTCAACCGGGTAGTTTGAGGTGAAAATGGTCAGCTTCTCATTGCTATAGCGATTGTTGATGATGTAGGTGATTGTGTCGTGGATCCACTGTGTCGGTCGGAGCGCGCCAAGCTCGTCCATCACAAGCAGTTCGGTCTGGAGGACGGGCTTGATAATCGACAGCTCGGTGGCTTCGGTGTTCGGATTGTAGGAATCCTGAATCGAGCGGATCAGCCTGGTGTATTCGCAGAACAAACCTTTTATCCCGCTTTTCATAACTGCGGCCGTCAGCACCGCAACCGCCAGGTGGGTCTTGCCGGTGCCCGGGGGGCCAACAAACAACAATCCTTTATCACACCCGGGAAATGATTCGATGAACTCGGTGGCAATCTTCTTCGCCGCCTTCAGTGTCGGATTTGGTGTTTCGAAGTTATCAAGTCCCTTTTCAATATATCTTGCGGGGATCTTTGCTGAGCGGATCAACCTTCCCGATCTTCCATCATAGAAACAGCTGCAGCGCCGAGCTACCTCGCGCCCCCCCCGCTCCTCTACGATCCAGCCGCTGCCGCCGCAGAGCGAACAGGTGCCCTTGTTATCGCCCATCGCTCCGGTTTTCTTGTTTTCCCTGTCCATCCCCAATCCTTCTGATTCTTCTCGGACGGATTGCTCAGTTGAGGTAGGTCCTTAATTTGCGGACCTTGACGTTGCGGCGTAACTTGTTGATCGCTTTCTGCTCTATTTGCCGCACTCGCTCGCGGGTAACGCCGAGCATCTCGCCGATTCGCCTGAGAGTCTTCGGTTCGTTATCCAGCAGGCCGAAGCGCTCCTGGATGACGATTCTTTCTTTGGGATCGAGTTGATCGACGACGTCGTGCATCTGTTGCTCAAAACTGCGCCGGATCAGCTCGAGGTCCGCAGGGGGGACGCTCCGCTGCTCGATTACGTCCTTTAGCTCGAGGTCGGAGTCGGAGCCGATGGCGGTATCGAGGCTGACGTCGTCGTGGAAGAAGCGCATCAGCTCCTCGGCCTGCTCGACCGGGATTTCCATCTTGCCGGCGATCTCTTCGGAGGTGGGATTGCGGTTGAGGATTCCCTTGAGTGTGTTGTAGTTGCGCCCGAGCTGGTAAAGGAGGTTTGCCTGGCGCTGGGGCAGGCGGACGGTGCGCCCCTGCTCGCCGAGCGCGTGGATGATCGCCTGTCGGATCCACCAGGCAGCGTAAGTGATGAACTTCACGCCCTTGTCGGGATCGAAGCGCTTGGCGGCCTCGATCAGGCCCAGATTAGCCTCTTCGATCAGGTCGACGAGGCTTAAGGGACCTCCGCGATACTTCTTGGAAAAGGCGACGGCGAAGCGCAGATTGGCCTTGACCAGATCGCGTAAAGCCCGCTCATCACCCTGATGGATCCGGTGGCCGAGCTCCTTTTCCTTGTCAGGGTTGATTTGTGGAATCTTGGAGATCTCGCTGAGATAGATCTTCAGCGAGTCATCCGTCAGTTTCGGGAACTTCTTTTCATCCATGCCGGCGTCAGCGTTTTATTGGATACGCGAAACGGTTGATGCGAACGAGGCTCTGAACATTCCTGCCCTCGATTTCAATCCCGTAGCGCTCCGCAGCCTGTTGCAGAGCGTGCATCAACTCGTTGGTCTGCCGCTGCATCTCCTCCATCTTGTCTCGCATGTTGAGGATGATCTCCACCCCTGCCAGGTTGACTCCGAGCTCCCGGGTGAGGTTGAGAATCACATCCAGGCGCTCCAGGTCCCTGTCGCAATAGAGACGCGTGTTGCCTTGGGTGCGCGACGGTTTCAGCAGCCCGAGACGCTCGTACTGACGGAGCGTCTGCTGATGGATGCTGAAAGCTTCGGCAACCTGGCCGATGGAGTAAAATACTTTTTTTCTGGCGTTCATGGTCAGGCCAATTAAAGATTGCTGTAAAGCTCTTTACGGGGATTCCAGCGTTCGCTCTCCTTGAGCTTACGATATAGGTCCTTCGTCCCCTCGTCAATGACCTTCGGAAGGACAATCGTGACCTCGACATACTGGTCGCCCAAGCCGCCGCCGCGCAAGGCCCTGGCTCCGCGCCCTCGAATGCGGAATTTCTGGCCGCTCTGCGTAGCCGGCGGGATGCGGATCGTCGCGGTCCCGTCGATTGTCGGCACTTCGAGCTTGGTGCCCAGCGCTGCCTCGGTCACGGTGATCGGCACGGTGACATAGACGTTGTTGCCCTTGCGCTTGAAGAAGTTGTGCGGCTGGACCTTGATTAAGATGTAAAGATCGCCCAGCGGGCCGCCGCTGACTCCGGCGTTCCCCCTGCCGGCGACGCGTACCCGGGAGCCGTTATCCACGCCCGCCGGGATCCGAACCTTGATCCTTTCCTGCTTGGGCACGGAACCTTCGCCACCACAGGTGCGGCAGGCCTCGCCGGAGAGCACACCGCTTCCACCGCAAATGTCGCAGGAGCTTTCGAACTTCATCGCGCCCTGCATCATCACCCGCCGCCCACTGCCGCCGCAGGCGGGGCACGATTTGGTGCCGCCGGTGAGGATTCGGCCGCTGCCATTGCAGGCCTTACACTGAGCCCTTCGCGTCATGGTAACTTCGGTCTCGATCCCTTTCAGCGCATCCTGGAAGCTGAGGTTCACCACGTACTGTAAATCGTCGCCCCGGCGCCTCTGCTCGCGGGCGCGCTTCTTGCGTTTGCCACCGAAAATTTCGCTGAAAATGTCTCCAAAACCGCCGGCGGCAGAGCCGAAGTCAAATCCACGGAAGTCGAACCCTCCGAAACCTCCCGCCCTGGCACCGGCCCCGGCGAACGCGCTCGGATCGACAGTGCCGAACTGATCATAGCGCTTGCGCTTCTCCGGGTTGCCTAGGACGTCGTAAGCTTCGCTGATCTCTTTGAAGCGCTGTTCTGCGCCGGCGTCGCCCGGATTCACATCGGGATGATACTTGCGGGCCAGCTTGCGGTAAGAAGCCTTGATTTCCCGCGTGCTGGCTTTGCGGGGCACGCCGAGGATCTTGTAGTAGTCCTGAGCCATATCGGTTCACCCGGGGCGCCCCTAAGTGGACGCCCCGTACCTGCCCTATTTATCTACACCGACGATTAGCCGGTCGACAAATCAGTCGTCAACGACCTCGGCATCGATGACGTCCTCGTCATCCTTGCCGGATCCGGAGTCGGATTCACCCGCCGTTTCCTGCTGAGCGTCGGCAGGGCCCTCAGCCGCACCTCCGGCAGCCTGCTGTTGAGCACTCTGCTGGTAGATGTATTCGGCCAGCTTGTGCGACGCCTGGGTCAGGGTATCACTCGCCTGCTTGATGCGCTCGACGTCATCGCCGCCCAATGCCTCCTTGGCCTCCTTGATCGCGTTTTCGAGGTTGGTGCGCTCTTCCTCGCCCAGTTTGGAGCCGTGTTCTTTGAAGGTCTTCTCGACCTGGTAAACCAGGCCGTCAAGCTGGTTGCGGGCGTCAATCATCTCGCGCTGCTTGGCATCCTCAGCTTCGTGAGATTCTGCGTCCTTGACCATCCCAGCGATCTCGTCCTCGCTCAGGCCCGAACTTGAGGTGATTGTGATCTTCTGCTCCTGGCCGGTACCGAGATCCTTGGCGCTGACGTTGACGATACCGTTAGCATCGATGTCGAAGGTGACCTCGATCTGGGGCATTCCGCGAGGCGCGGGCGGGATGCCGACCAGGTGGAAACGGCCGAGCGTGCGATTGGCGCCTGCCATCGATCGCTCACCCTGCAGCACGTGAATCTCGACGCTCGTCTGGCTGTCTGCGGCGGTGCTGAAGATCTCGCTCTTGCGGGTCGGGATGGTAGTGTTGCGGTCGATCAGCTTTGTGGAAACGCTACCAAGTGTCTCGATGCCGAGGCTCAGCGGAGTGACGTCGAGCAGCAGCAGGTCCTTGACCTCGCCTGTGAGCACGCCCGCCTGGACCGCCGCGCCGATTGCCACGACCTCGTCGGGATTAACGCCCTTGTGCGGGTCCCTGCCGAAGAACTCCTTGACCATCTGCTGCACCTTGGGGATGCGGGTCGAGCCGCCGACCAGAACTACTTCGTCTATCTGGTTGGGATCGAGGCCGGCGTCCTTGAGGGCTTGGCGGCAGGGATTAAGGGTCCGTTCGAGCAGGTCGCCCACCAAGGCCTCGAATTTGGAGCGGGTGAGGGTCATCTGCAAGTGCTTCGGGCCGCTTTCGCCTGCCGTGACGAACGGCAGGTTGATGTCGGTCTCCGGCACGGTGCTCAGCTCCATCTTGGCCTTCTCGGCGGCCTCTTTGAGGCGTTGCATCGCCATGCGGTCGCCGCTGAGGTCGATGCCCTGGTCCTTCTTGAACTCCTCGGTGATCCAGTCGATGATCCGTTGGTCGAGGTTGTCGCCGCCGAGGTGGGTGTCGCCGTTGGTTGACTTGACCTCAACGACGCCCTCACCGACCTCGAGTATCGAGATATCGAACGTGCCGCCGCCGAAGTCGAAGACGGCGATAGTCTCGTCCTTTTTCTTGTCGAGGCCGTAGGCCAGGGCTGCGGCTGTGGGCTCGTTGACAAGGCGTTCCACTGTGAGGCCCGCGATCTTGCCGGCGTCTTTGGTGGCCTGGCGTTGCGAGTCGTTGAAGTAGGCCGGCACCGTTATCACGGCGCGGTCAATCTTCTCGCCCAGGTACTCCTCGGCTGCCGACTTGAGCTTCTGCAGCACCATCGCGCTGATCTCCGGGGGGCTGTAATCCTTGCCCTGGGCCAGCACGCGCACGTCCTGGTTCGGACCGGCTTTGATCTTGAAGGGCACCATCTTTTCCTCTTCCTTGACCTCGGGAATGCGGCGCCCCATGAAGCGCTTGATCGAGAAGACGGTGTTCTCGGGGTTTGTGACAGCCTGGCGCTTGGCCACCTGGCCCACCAGCCTCTCGCCCTTCTTGGTGAAAGCGACTACCGACGGCGTGGTCCGCCCTCCTTCAGGGTTGGTGATTACCACCGGATCGCCGCCTTCCATAACGGCAACAACCGAGTTGGTCGTCCCCAGGTCGATGCCGATTACCTTGCTCATTCTTGCTATCCTCCTGCTATTACTTGCTTTAGGGGCTCGGCCCCCAGAATCTATCTTAGTCAGCTTATAAGATAATATCTGAGTGAACTCATGTCAAGTTTTTTCTTCGGGTATGTGCGCGGGTGACATTTGACCTTAACGGGACGCTAATTTAGTATGACTTAAAAAGAGGAAAAGGAGCAAACATGTCATCTGGCAGCGGGAAAAATGCCGAGGTTCTCGAGGCAATGAAGCTTGCAATGGAGACCGAGAAGCGCGGTCTCGAGAACTACCTCAACTTTGCTCTGAAGACAAAGGATGAGACGGGAAAGAACATGTTCCTATTGCTCGCACGCGACGAGCTCGACCACTTCGAGATACTCGAGCGTGCATTGAGCAAGCTTGAGATCGCCGGAAACTGGGAAGAGATCAAAATCCGCCAATCGCTGGTTGAACGCGTCGTTCCCAAGCTGCGCGAACGCGACGTGAAGGTCAAGGGGGAGAGCGGAATCGATCAGGTCGACGCGATCAAGGCGGCCATGGAACAGGAGCGCCGCTCGGCCGAGCTCTACCGCGAGCAGTACGCCAAAGCCACCGATCCCAACGCGCGCAAGATCTTTCAGACGCTGATGGATATGGAGGAGGCGCACTACGACATCCTTCAAGCCGAGCTGGACAACATCACCGAAACGGGCTTCTGGTTCAAGATACCTGAATTTAATCTGGAGGAGGAGTGATCTTGAGGGCACCCAACCGCGCTGCAGGAACTTTCGTGCGCGGGTACCCGTCTACCCCTCTGGCTTCAGCGATTTCGCGGGGCTCGGCGGAATGAGTGCCAGACTGAAGAAGGCCGTTTTCGGCGCGGTCGCCGTGCTTTGCATCGTCTCCGGCCTCTATGTTGTGATCGATCGCATCAACACCTTCGCCCACGGATTCGAGATACTCTTCGACGGAGAGAGCGGCACCGCGCGCGTCAGCGACATCGAGGCCGGCAGCGCAGCCGAAGAAGCGGGGCTGAGCGAGGGTGACGTCGTCGTCAGCTTCAACGGCCAGGAGCTGACCAGCGAGGAGGAGTGCATCAACTGCATTCGCTCCTCCCACATACTCGGCTCCATTGAGCTGGTGATCAGAACCGACGCTGGAGATCGGCCTCTGGTCATCGAGGGCAGGCAGCAGCCGCTCAGCCTCCCGGGCATGATGTTATTCGCCATCGGCGCGGTCTACATCGTCCTCGGCTGCTGGGTCTTCTTCTCGCGACCGCAGTACCGCGCCGCCAACGCCTGGGGCTTCTTCTCGCTGCTGATGGGCACAGTGATCTTCTCCGGAGGTGTCAGCATCGGCACCGAGCACTTACTGACTCTGGTGTTCAAATCCGTCATACTGTTTTCGCTGATCATATCGGCGGCAGCTTTGCTGGTTTTCGCGCTCGTGTTTCCCCACCCGAGAGGATTCGCGTTGAGGCGCTGGACGATGCCAACCATCTACGGCGTCTCCGGGCTGATCGTGCTTCTTCTCTTCACCTACTTGTGGGCGAACATGCTGAGGGGAGTGCTGACGCCGCTTGTGGAGTTCCTCTCGCCGTTGCTGTCGGTCTCGATCGCCTTCATCTGGATCGGCTACCTGGGCCTGGCTGTTGTCGTGCTGCTCGCCACCTACATGCGCACCGGCGAGCTGGAGGAGAAGCGCAGGATTCGGTGGATCACGCTCGGCATCGCGATTCCGCTGGGGCTAATCGTCATCCTCAGCTTCGCCGAATACATCCCCGGCCTGGGCGGCCTCGTTCCGCATTGGACGCTGCCCATACTGCTGGCGGCGATCCCGCTGACCAATTTCTATGCCATCGTGCGCTACAGGGCGATGCAGATGGAGCTGATCCTGCGGCGCGGCCTGGTTTACACGCTGGTCACCGGGGCGGTGCTCGTCGCCACAGGTTTTGTTTTCGCGGCGGTATTCGCCCTCCTCTTCATTATCCAGGATCTCCTGCCGCAGACCGGCAACGAGCAGAATTCGATAGTGCGCTTCCTGTTTGACCCGAATGTCCAGAGGATTGCTATCGCGGCTTGGGCGTTGCTGATCGGCGTGGCGCTCGGCCGCCTGAAGCGCAGGGCACAGGATTTTGTCGACAGACGTTTCTACCGTCAGAAGTACGACTACAGGCAAGCCTTGCGCGAGCTTGCCTCGGTTCTCGACCGGGCAGCCGACAGGCAGAATATGCTGCGTATCGTCATCGATAACGCCGAACGCATGGTCCATCCGAGGAGCGTGGCGGTGGCGTTGATCGCCGACGGAGGCGTAGCCGGGGTCGAGTGCGCGACCCCCAAGGCGCTGTTGGGCACAACACTCGAGAGCGCCGCAGTTGAGGACCTCAAGCGCGCATTTGGAGGCGGCAGAAAATTCCTCGGTCTGCGCGAGATGAGCGAGGAGCGCTCCGCAGGGAACGGACGAGTGAGGGATTCGTTTGTCCGCCTGGGCGCCGACATCTGCCTCCCCGTTCGCAGTCAGGGCAGAATCGTCGGCTTCCTCTTTCTCGGCCCGAAGCTCTCCGAGCAGGAATACAACCTCGAGGATATCGGCCTGCTTGATCTGCTTGCGGACCAGACTGCTCACGGCCTCGAACACCAACGCTTGGCCGCCGAGGCTGTTGAGAAAGAGAGGATTCAGCGCGAGCTACAAATCGGCAGGGAGATTCAGCAGAGCCTGCTGCCGGCGACCCCGCCCAGGCTGAAAGGGGCTTCGATTGCGGCGATGAGTCTGCCGGCGATGGAAGTGGGCGGCGACTTCTACACTTTTATCGAATACGGATCAAAGCGGCTTGGAGTAATCGTAGGCGACATCGTGGGCAAGGGCGTCGCCGGGGCGATCAACATGGCTGCGACGATCTCCTCGGTGCGGCTCATCGCCGAAGAGAGCACGTCTGTTTCGGAAACTATGCAACGTCTCAACCGCTATCTCGTGCGAAACTCCTCGGCGCGCTCCTTCGCGGCCGTGATGTTCGCCGTGATCGATATCGAAGATAAAAAAATCCGCTGGAGCAACGCTGGACTTCCCGAACCAATCCTGATCCCGGCAAAGGGTAATGCGCGTTTTCTCGAAATGGAGAGCTATCCGCTACCGCCCGGAGCCTCCTCCCGCTCAGCCTATGTCGAAGCGGAGGCGGAACTCAATAACGGCGACACAATGGTCTTTGTCACCGACGGCGTTATTGAGATCCGGCCCGCGGACGGCTCGCGCAGCGACCTCGGTTACGATGGCTTGCTGGGATTGCTGAGCGTCGGCGGCCGAAGGGATCCTAAACAAGTTCTCGATTCCCTCGAAAGTTCACTGAGGAAGCACCGTGGCGAAGAGGTTTTCGAAGATGACATAACAGCCGTCGCCTTGCACATTAACGGCGGGAAATAGAAGAAGTCACTCCCATAAACCATGCCCCCTTGCTGGGCACACGGATAATTAAAATCAGCAATGTTCGTTTATTTGGTGCAACCCAGTTGATAGAAGTGCCTGAGACCGGCAGCGCTATTCGATGTCCTCGCTCTCCTCGTCCTCTGGTTCCTCCTCTTGTTCCTCATCCAACTCATCGAGAATCTCGCGGAGATTCTCTTTCTCTCTGCTGCGGACATACTCGGCGCCCCTCTTCCCTCCGTGGCCGTCGCGGTCACGCTGGAAGGGCTTTTTAACCTTTTCGGGTTTTCGACGTTGTCTTGGCGCCTCTTCGCTGTTGAAGTCTTTGTCCTCGTACATTTCCTTTCTCCAACTTAGTTGCAGGCTGCCTTTGTCTCTATTTTTAATATAAAAGCCTGCAATCTATGCACTTTCATCGCTGTTTCCAATCTCGCAACCCGTATGGGCCGGCTGCCAATCCAACTCCTCTGCATCATTGGTGCGAACGGCTTTCCTGAGGTGCGAGATGGCATCGTCGGTCCCGTCGTGCCATAGAATCACGCACCCGCCTCCTCCTGCACCACAAGCTTTGCCCGCTCCGCCGGCCTCCTCAGCGGCACCGATCAGCGAATCAATCGCAGGCGTCGAAACGCCGGGCCAAAGCTTCCTGCGTTGTCCCCACTCGCGCGCCAGGAGGCTCCAGACGGCATCGAATTCCCCCGTCTGAAGCGCGCCTGCCATCTGCACAGCCGTATAGCCGATCTCGCGAAAGGCGGAGCGCACCCGGCGGTCGCCGTCGATAAATCGCTTATAGACCTCCCAGTTGTTGAGTCCCGAATGGTGCGGTTTTCCAGTATAGGCAAGCAATATGTGTTTCCTTAAGGTCTGCGGATCGGCGTCGAGGCGAGTAGCGGTGATTTTTCCCGGCTCGTATTTGATGTCCTGCAAGCCACCATTCAGTGAGGCATAAAAATCCTGGTAACCTGCAGGCGTGCCCAGGACACTTGCTTCCAGATCGAGGCAGAGCTGAACGAAATCCGCCTCATCCATAATTTCCCTGCGCCTGGCTAGTAGAGCCCTTACCAGGGCGACACAGAGGGCTGAGGAGGCGCCGATTCCCGCCCCCGTCGGGGAACTGGATTTAATCCTGACCGCAAGACCCCCTTCCGGTGCGAGGTGGTTGACTACCGTCGCCGCCAGCTCAAGGCCCGGAGGAGCCGTCTCGCCGCCTCGCGGTGTAGTGGACCAGCTTATTCCGCTGTCAATGGAACTCAACTCGATGAGGTCGCTGTCAGCATCCTCGATCTCCACTTCGGCATTTATATTGATGGCAAGATTGACAGTGCAGGCGTCAGGTAAGAGCAGAAAGATGGGATGGATATCGAGCGTGCCTCCAGCCAGGTCTATGCGGCAGGGCGCTATGGTCTTGATTCGCATACGATGCTGCTACTCTATCAGGTTGCGAAGCGTCGCAAGGTTTTCCTTGTCCTCGGCGTAGTCGGGTCCCTTCGGCGTCTCGAGGATCATGGGGATTTCACGGAGGCGCTCATCGTTGACCAGCATCCGGAAAGGCTCCAGGCCGAGTGTGCCCTTTCCGATGTGCTCATGGCGGTCGACGCGGCTGCCGAGATCTTTCTTGGAATCATTCAAATGGATGACTTTCAGGCGGTCGAGGCCGATCTCGCTGTCGAACTCCTCCCACATTTTCTCATAGCCGTTGCGGCTGGTGATGTCGTAACCGGCAGTAAAGGCGTGGCAGGTGTCGAGGCAGACTCCCAGGCGTCCGCCCTCCGCCGTCATGTCGATGATTCTACGCAGATGCTCGAAGGTGAATCCGAGGTTCGTGCCCTGCCCCGCCGTCGTTTCCAGCAACACCATCAACCGGAAGCCGACAGTTTGTTCGTGAAGGCGGTCGAAGCTCTCGGCGATAGTCCGCAGACCCACGTCGACACCGCTGCCTTTATGCGAGCCGGGATGCATCACCAGGTAGGGTATCCCCAGTGCCTCGGCCCGGTTCATCTCCTCGAGGAATGCGTTACGTGAGCGCTCCAGCAGCCCCGGATCCGGCGAGGCGAGGTTGATCAGATAGGAGTCGTGCGCGACAACAGGGTCGATCCCCGATTCCTCAAGCTTTTCCTTGAAGCCGGCGACCTCCTCGTCCGAGATGGGTCTGGCCCGCCACTGGTTGCTGTTCTTGGTAAAGATCTGGATAGTGTCGCAGCCGACTTCCACGCCGCGGTCAACGGCCCGGCCCACACCCCCTGCGATTGACATGTGAGCGCCCAGACGGGGTCCGGTCATCTCTTCTCCCTGATCGTCATGAAGAACTCGACCACATATTTGAGGCCGATGATGATTGTGATGACCGCAATAATAGTGACGATGTTAATGGACCTGATCATCCTCCAACCGATGAACGAGAAGAACATCAGCACGGTACCCGCGGCGATGAAGAAGGTTGCGGGACCTAGGTGCTTCTTGGCGGCGGGATTGAGGATGGCAGTAGTAAGGTGCGCAAGCCCGACTACAATGATAAAACCCGGCCAGAGGCGGGAGTATCCGTAGTAATACTCGAATGCGTTCTCCATCAGCAAAAAAAACACGCCGAGCCAGAGGACGAGGCTGCCGGAGAACAAATACCCGGTTTTGGGCTTGGAGATAAAGAAGGCGGCGATCAGGGCTCCCCCCACAACGAGGAGAATAACCGGCCACGAGACGTGAATTCTAAAAGGGTAGCCGTACTCGCTGAGCAGGAGGTACGCTCCAAGAACGATCAGAGCGACGCCTATGATTATCGTTTGGGTCCGGTTCATCTGCTGAATTATCCTCCCACACGCTTTGTAACGTATTCATTTAGCAGGAAGTTCCGCGCAGTCTGACTATCTGCGGTTATCTTGCCATCCACTATCGCCGACTCAATTGCGTCAAGCGCTTTGCCGACCTCCGGACCCGGCTCTATAGACAGGATTTCCATCACCTCCTCACCGCTCAGTGGTGAAGTAATTTTCAGGATCTCCTCTGCATCCACCGCAACGATTCGTTCATTGAGATTTTCGAAATCCGAAAGGTCATCGAACGGCGGCTTGCGCGCAAGTATATCGGCTCGATAGAGTTCCATCAGATCGTTAAGTTGCTCTCCTGCCTTGCGAACAAACCGTCTTACGGCCGTGTCCGACCACTCCTCACGATAGGCCACCATATGCATCTCGATAAGAGAGGCGACCTCATCGATCAGCTTCGCCGGATAGCGCAGGCGCTTCAGCGCTCGCTTGGCGTCGCTTGCGCCGGAGTATTGATGGCCATAAAAGACGGTGCGCCCGTCTTTTTCCGTTTTCGTTGAGCTCTTGCCCAAGTCGTGCATCAGCGCCGCCAGCCGCAAGCGCAGCTCTGGTTTTATATTGTCGAGGACCTTCAGAGTGTGGCTGAGCACGTCGTCGCCGTGGTAGCCGGTCGGCTGATCAACCTCCGCGAGAGCAGACAACTCGGGCAGGATAAAGCGCAGTAGGTCATGATCGTGCAGGGTGCGAATACTTTCGGAGGGCTGCGATCCGGTGAGCATCTTTGACAGCTCAGTGTTGATCCGCTCGCCGGGCATAGTAGTGATCTTTGGAGCGCCTGCGCGGATGGCCGTTGCAAGCGCAGTCTCGATGGCAAATCCCTCAAGGTTTGAGAAGCGGATGGCTCGTATCATGCGAATGGGATCGTTGCCGATGGTCTCCTGCGGGTCGAGAGGGGTTCGAAGCACTCTCTGTTCGAAATCGCTCAGGCCACTGCCGAGAGGATCGATTATTTTCTCCGGGGCAGGCTTGTCGACCGGGCAGAGCAACGTGTTTACGGTAAAATCACGCCGCAGCACATCCTGTTTCATAGCGTCACTCAGCGGCCCACCGACGCCCGATATGTCCATTGTGATGTTGCGCAGCGGTTCGCTGATCTGAATCGTGATGTCTCCGCAGCGCACCTCCACCGTGGGGAAAGAGCTTACGGCTACGGGCCGCGATGCGTAGGGAATTTTTTGGGCGAGTCTTTCCGCGAGGCTGATCGCGCCCCTGGTGGCGTCGACAACCAGGTCGATATCGCTCATCCTTTTTCCTGTGAGCATCCTGCGGATCGAGCCGCCGACCAGGTACACTGGTACACCTTCGCCCTTGCCGGCGGCGCCAGCTACGGTGAGAATTTGCTCTGAGCGAATACTCTTCATTGAGTTCTGAGCCCGTCTATATTAATTATATTGACTGGTCCGATAGAGCGTCAAGGAGGCCAAGGGGGCGCCGGATGCGAAAGATCCTATTTGTGTGCCACGGCAACATATGCCGCTCACCGATGGCGGCGGGTTATATGCGTAAGCTGCTTGAGAACCGTGGTATCGACGGAGCCGAGATCGATTCGGCCGGGATCGGCGCGCTATCGGGCTACCCGGCTTCCGATTCGGCTCGCGAAGTCGCGAGGTTACACGGCTTTTCCATTGACGATCACCGCGCGCGTCAGATTCTCTCGGCAGATCTGGAGTATTATGACGAGATCTTGGTGATGGAGCGATCTCAAAAGATGATGCTGCAAACCCATTCCGAAATACCGGCCGAGCGGATTCAACTACTGGGTGAGTTCGGTTCCGCAGCGGATCCGGAAATCGACGATCCCTACGGGGGCGATATCGAAAGCTACCATGAGACGTTCGCGCTGATCGAAGATGCTGTCGAGGGATACGTCAATAAGCGATTTCCGAAGAATAGCAATGGTTGATGACGAGCAAGAGCGTTTCGACTTCGACGGCGAGCAGGATTATCGCAAGAGTTATTTCGATAAAATCGAAGCACTCTTCGCTGCTCTGCGAGGCCGTGGCCTGCTGCTCTCTCCCGCAGACTATCAGCTTGCCGAGGGCTGGTACGAACGGGGTATACCGCTCTCATGCGTACTGCGCGGCATACGTAACGCCTACTTTAAGAAGCTGGCAGAATCGCAGGAGCCCGACGAAGAGGTGCGCAGCTTGAGCTGGTGCCGCTGGGCCGTTCAGCGTGAGTGGAAGGAATACAAAACGATCGAGATCGAGGCCGGTCGCGACGAGGAACCGGCCTCGAGCGAGCGGACCGGCGAAGAAATCGTCTCGATTTTAGACAGTCTTGCGTTTGATATTCATCACGCTGCTGCGTGCATCAAGGCTAGCGGCCGGGTGAGGCCGGCCGAGGCGCTAATTGAAGTGGCGGCGGAACTGTCTGAGCTGAAGGCGGTTTCGGATCGTAACGCGGAACCGGAGCGAATTGAAGAGCTGTTGAGTGACCTGGACGAACAGATGATGGCCGCCGCGGAATCCGCGATTGACGAGAAGGTCGGGGACAAAATCGTGAAGTACGTTGAGCGAAAACTGAAACCCCACTGCGGATTGATGGACTCCGAAGCTTTCGAAGCCACACGCCGCAGTGCGTTCCGCTCCAGACTGCGGGTGACACTCGGCCTGCCGCTGCTAACTCTCTATTCGCTCTGATTCAGCGTAGGTTCTTGGGAAATAAAATCGATCAGTGTTGATATCCTGAATTCATCTAAGTCGCGCTAGCCGCTGTTTCCAACCTGACGCGCAGCGACGACAGCACGGCATCGGGGGCGATTCGGCGCATGCACTCGGCCCAGCGGTCGCGGCTTTCAGGACAGTGATTGCGGCTGCAGCGTTCACAGCCCAGGTCCGCCCGGATAACAGGATCGGCCGGATCGACGGGTCCGTTGCGCTGCGGGTCGGTTGGCCCGAACAACGCCACCAGCGGCACGCTCAACGCCGCGGCCAGGTGAGTCGGGCCGGTGTCTCCGCCGACATAGGCCTTTGCGCGGCGCAGTAACGCAACCAGTTGCGAAATGTCGGTCGGCGGGGCGGGCAGGGCGGCACCTTCCGACAGCCTCGCCGCCTCCTCGGCCTCCTCTTTCTCTTTCGGGCCGAAGAGTACCAGCGACTTCACACCGAGCTCGCGCCGGACCATACGGCATAAAGCAGCGGCATGAGCCGTCGGCCAGTTCTTGGTGGTCCACGCGGTGAATGGATTTATCAGGACAAAGCCTGCGTTTTCAGCCATGCCGTGCCTTTTCAGCCAACTGTCGATGTATTCGGAATGCTCGGAAGCCTCGGCGATTTCGGGAAACCGTATCCTCTCGGTTTTGATATCGATCGCCTCCAGCAGTTTGAGATTCTGCGAGACGATATGCAGGCCCGCGGGCAGCGGCAGGGCCTGCTCTGAGTAGAGGCGAGTCACTAGCGGCTCACGCGCATCTTTGCGGTTAAAACCTATCTTCCGGCGAGCCCGGGAGCGTAAGATCAGCAGCCACGATTTCAGCGTGCCCTGCAGATCGAGGAGCGCATCGAATGCGTCACCCTTCCGCAACGAACGTAATCTTTGGAAATAACCGCGGAATTTCCCCCGTCGCAGCATCGAGCGCAGGCCGATCTCGACAACGCCGTCAACACCTTCCACAGAGCACAGAAACGGGCCGTAACCGAGTTCGGTTAGCCAGGTGATCTCTGCGTCGGGATAACGTTCTCTGATGGCTGGAATGACGGGCAGAGCGTGAATAATGTCGCCGAAAGACGTTCTCTTAAGGATCAGAACACTCTTCATTTGCTGCCGGCGCCGCCTTCCTTGATCCTCCGGATCATGGCGTTGCTGTCGTGATTCTTGGGATCGCCGACGATGCGCACCTCGCCGCCGAGCAAGCGGACAAGCGCTGCCTCGGGCACCGAATCGGAAGTGTAGTCGGTCCCCTTACAGTGGATATCGGGCTTCAAGAGTCGGATGACTTCCTCCACGGTCAGCTCTTCGAAGATGACGACGTAGTCGACAGCCTCGAGCGCGCAAAGGATTTCGGCGCGCTCATCCTGAGGTATCATCGGCCTGCCAGGCCCCTTTAGGCCGCGTACTGAACTGTCGGAATTGAGCGCGACGAAAAGGGTGTCGCCGCAGTCCTTTGCCGCCTTGAGATGGCGCACGTGCCCGACGTGAAGGGGATCGAATGCGCCATTGGCGAGAACTGTCGTCCCGCCCTCTTCCCTTAGCCTCTCAGCTAGGGTCGCCGCTTCCTCCCTGCCGATGAGCAGCCCCATGATTCAGCTCCCGCTGAGCGCTGCCCGCAACTCTTCAGAGCTCACGGTCGATGTCCCTTTTTTGAGCACGGTAAGGCCGCCTGCGACGTTTGCCAGCCGGGCGGCGTTTTCGAATCCCCCGTCGGCTGCAATACCCAGCGTGAACGCGGCGATCACGGTGTCGCCGGCGCCGGTTACGTCCACGACCTCATCGTCTCCGAAGGGCGGAATGTCGAGGGGCTCCGATTCGGGGCGGAAGAGAGTCATTCCCTCGCCGCCGCGGGTGATCACCAGCGCCTTGCTGCGTAGTTTAGACAAAAGCTCTTTTCCCGCTTTGTGCATCTCCTCAACGTTGCCGATGCGGCCTCCCAGGCAGTGTTCCACTTCAGGCTGGTTGGGCGTCATCGCCGTTGCTCCAGTGTAATTCAGCAGTCGGTATCGGGAGTCGGCAGTCACGGGTACTCCGGCGTCGCACCCCTCTGAGACCAGCCAGGCGGCTGTTTCGGCGGTTAGGCTACCGATGCCGTAGTCGGAGATGAGGACGGCGTCGCATTCCGAAAGTAGGGGTTTCAGCCGTTTGCGGATCAATTCATCCAACTCCACGCTGCCCGAAGCGCCATTGAGCCGGTCTATCCGTACGATCTGCTGCTTGACCGAGTGTGCGCCGCCGGCTATCACGCGGGTTTTCACCGCCGTCCCGGCGCTCTTCACGCGCTCCAGATGGTCTGTGCTTACACCGATCGATTCGAACAATTCCGTGAGATGGCCTGCCGCTTCATCATCCCCAAGGATTCCACAGGGCAGGGGAACGGCCCCCAGAGCCGCGAGGTTGGCGACGGCATTTGCGGCGCAGCCGGGACGGAAATCGCTGTGTTCATGAGCGACGATGAACACCGGAGCTTCGCGCGATATGCGTTCGATCTGGCCGAAGAGGAATTCATCGAGCACGAAATCGCCGTAGACCAGCACGCGTTTCCCGGCGAGCCGGCTTGCGAGTTGGAGCAGTTTCTCCTTTTCGGGCACGGCTTTGCTCATGAGGAAGTACTCCCTCGTTCGAACAGATTTTCGGCGGCGGCAACCACCTCTTCCACCCCGATTTCCTCCATGCAGGGGTGCCCCACTCCTCCACATTCCGGATTGTAGCATGGCCGGCAATCCATTGCCCGTTTGACCACGACGGCGCGTGCTCCCAAGCCCCAAGGTCCGCTGCGTTGCTCGTCGGTCGGACCGAAAAGGGCGACGACAGGCACGTCGAGAGCGGCGGCTATATGCATCGGCCCCGAATCGTTTGTGATCAACAGCCGGCAACCCGCTATAGCGGCTACCAGATGGCGCAGGTTCGGAAAGGCTCCCGCCAGGTTAACAGCGCCATCGCTGGCAGCTTCGACAATTCCCTGGACAAGCCCGGAATCATTGCCGCTGCCGAAGACGAGTGCGTCAACACCGAGGTTTCCAATCAGTTGTCTTGCGGCTGCGGCAAAGCGTTCGGCGGGCCATCGTTTCGAGGGTCCCCAGGCAGCCCCCGGTGAAAAACCGATTCTCTGCGAAGCAGGCCGCACACCAAGGCCTACGATTATCTCCTCGGCTTCTTCCTTAGTCGACTGGGACAGGATAATCTCGAATCTCTCATCGACCCATTCGATCCCGGCGGCGGCCAGCAACTCCCGGTAGTAGA
>Ga0114922_10001767_pt1 | contig 20505 bp, 18 predicted proteins | sample AartaG_FD_100975 | JGI IMG/M metagenome (GOLD analysis project Ga0114922, IMG submission 100975) | Deep subsurface microbial communities from Aarhus Bay to uncover new lineages of life (NeLLi) - Aarhus_00045 metaG | ecosystem: Environmental > Aquatic > Marine > Oceanic > Sediment | place...
ATCTTTCAACTATGTCTGAGTCAACTTTCATACGATTATGTAATAGAATAATCGAAATAGGGTTGATGTCTTTGATTGTCTTTACCCCTCTCGCCTTTGGTACGGTTCAGGTTTGGTCCATCACCACAGTCCATCTTATCACCCTATTTATGCTAATTTTCTGGCTCATCAAGATGACTGCCCTGGGAAATTTTAAATTAGTAAAAACTTCGCTTGACGTGCCTATTCTGCTATTTCTAGGAATTGCTGTAATAACCACCTTAACTTCCATTTATCCTTATGTTAGTAAGATTGAACTCTACAAAATCATTAACTACGTCTTACTCTACTACCTGGTGGTCAACAACATCAGAGATAAAGCTCAGATAAAGAGGATTGTCATTCTGGTAGTAATCGTAGGGACCTCGCTGGCCATATATGGATTATACAACTATTTCAATGGCATAGAGAAAATATATACTCTGGATAAGAAACATTATCTGGGTATGGTTACCTCTACCTATGTAAATCACAATCATATTGGTGGATACTTTGAGCTTGCTATTCCCTTAGCAATAGGACTAATGCTCGCTAAGGAGCGCTTTCTGAGAAGAGGCAAAATAAGTAAAATCTCGTCAGTAATCTTTGGTTCGCTTTTACCTCTGGCTGCTGCCGTTACTATGATAATCGCCCTGGTATTTACCTATTCCCGGGGAGCCTGGATTGGTTTTTTTGGGTCTATGATAGGTTTTGGCATAATTATTGCCCTTTGGTTAAAGATCTTCAAGGGTTGGTCCAGGCCCAAGAAGTGGGGAATATTTGCAGTTATAGCTCTAATTATGATCAGTGCCGCTATGTTTATGCCCGAGGATATCAAGCAACGAGCTACCACTTTACTGGAATTCAAAGAGGGAGAATTTGAGGATATGAGTATTCAGGGAAGGTTAATTGTCAACCGCAATACTCTAGAAATGATTAAAGATTACCCTATTCTGGGCAGCGGACCGGGTACCTTTAACATCCTTTATCCTAAATATCGAGATCCTCGCTTAAGAACTTTTATGAATGCCACCCATAATGACTATCTACAATATGCTGAAGAGATGGGCCTTTTTGGCATAGGTTCATTCATCCTCCTATTAGTACTATTTTGCAAGAAAAGCCTTAATCTAATAAGAAACCTGCAAGACAAATATCTGCAGGGGTTGACCATAGGATTTCTGGTAAGTATTAGCGCTATTGCTATACACGGTCTGGTCGATTTTAACCTGCAAATACCAGCTAATGCTCTTTTGTTCTGGATTATTCTTGCTTTAAGCTCGAGTATCGGCATAATGGCAAGACCAGGAGGAAGAAGGACCAATTCCTGAAAAAAAGGAGGGCAATTCAATGATCGCCAAAAGAATTTATCGTATGATGACCTGTTTTTTGATTTTTGCTTTACTCGTCTCAAATCTCTTTGTTGCGGCTGCTCTAGCTCAGGATTTATCAGAAGTTGAAATAGGAAAGGTGGAAGAGATAATTACCACCTTTGCCTCAGACCCTGAGCTGGGCATGAACCTCCTGAAAGATTTGGCTGAAGAAAATCCAGACCTCGCCGTCCTGACCGTTATTCAACTGGTGAAAGAAACTCCAAAACTAGCGGTGCTAGAGCCGTCAAAGGTTACTCCAGAGGGGGTTTTGATAACGGTGGTGGATCTATCCCGGACTCAGCTTGAGGTGGCGCTAAGGGCGCTGATTCGGATAGCAGAAATAGAATCTGCTCTTCACCGTATCTTAACTTTGATACCGGTTGAGATGATTGAATATAATCCCGGTGCGGCAGCCGTAGCGGTTGAGTCTATAAAGCGAGTCGATCCCGAAATTGGAAGATTACTCGAGGAAGAGGTTGTAGCTGCTGGGCTCGAAAGGTCGTATCTATTAGCCGCAAGTCCCATAATGCCATAAATTTGGAGGGAGAAGAAAATTAAACTTTCATACAAAGTCATCGCTTATCCCGTTATCCTGGCAGTTACACTCTTTCTCGGCTACCTAGTGCTCCAGCCCTTATTGGCTGATATTCATTACCAACGTGCCAAGCAAGAATACGATAGTATGGAATGGAAGAAAGCTATCGTTGAATACGAAAAAGCCATATCTGTCCAGCCGGATAATGCCCAGTATCACCTAGAGCTAGCCAGAATTTACTCAAGGTTAGCCTATCTCTATCAGGACAAGGAAGTATTGAAGGAAGCTATGGACGCATTTAGAAACGCTTTACAGCTTAATCCCCATAATGGACTAGCCCACTCACACTTTGCCTGGACTTATAAACAGCATGGAATGTACAAAGAGGCTATCGAAGAGCTAAAGCAAGCTATTGAGCTTGACCCGACCAATATATCTTTTCACTGGAGGATGGGAACAGTATATAGAGCAAATAAGGAGTTAAATGAAGCAAAAGAAGAATTTGGAAAGATACTGGATGTCGTTCCTGAGCAGCGAGAAGCTAGACTTGCCTTAGCTCAAATCAATAAGGAATTAAAAGAACAGTAAATTCTTTATCAAAAAAGGAGTCGAAATTGAAAACAAAAAGAATATTGGTACTTTCTCTAATCTTAGTTCTACTTATTTCCTTCACCCTCTGGGCCCAGGAGCAAACTCAGGCAGTGCAAAAAAGTCCCATTGAAAAAATAATTGAACTGGTAGTAGAAAACAACCCCACTCTCCAATCACAAAGAGACCTTATTAAGGAAATTGAGGAAATGCCTGCGCCAGGATCTGGCTTCATAGATATCGAAGCTCTGGAATCAGTAACCGAAACAGGTGGTATCCAGACTCCCCTTCTAAGCATGACTCAACTGGAAGACATCAGGGAGGCAATGCTGGCGAGAAAAGATGTGCTAGAGAAAGCCAGACAGTCCTACGAGTCCTTAAAAAAATCTTTATTAACTGAGCTTTTGACTAACCTTGCCGAACTCTCCAAGCTGGAGAACAAAGAAAAGAGTCTGACTCAACTTCAATCCTTCTTGGAAAGCAGGGCTGAGTCATTAACCCAACAGGTTAAAGCTGGGCTGCAACAGCCATCTACCCTGTACGACCTTACTGAAAGGATAATGAATACCTCAATGGAAATAGAAAATACTATTGAGGAGATTAAAACCTTGAAATTACAGACAGCTATAACTATAGGGGGTAATAAATGGAAAGAACTTCTGCAGATGCTGGATCAATATAAAATAATTCTTTAATATGAAACTTCGCCTTGAAATTTATGGACAGATATTAAGGAAAAGGCAATCAGAAATACGGAAAAAGGACAGAAGATAATGAAGATTAGAAAGGATACTTTGTCGGTGTTCGTAATTCTCATGGCCACCCTTCTGATTAACTGTGGATATGCCAAATCCGCAACAGAGAGTGATTTTCCACCAGAATTACCGGGCAAGGACCCTCTTCAGAAAATGATTGAGCTAGTAGTAGAAGCCAATCCTATTCTACAAACGCAAAGAAATTTTATTAAAGAAATTGGAGAGGTACCTGGACCGGCTAAAGGTCCCGACATTGATCTTGGCTTCAAAACAGGAGCAGATTATACAAGTGATGATGAAGGAGAGGGAAGCATTGAACCCATTGGAAAAATAGAACTAACCATCCCCCTTTACAGTTCAGCCAAAAAAAGGAAAATCGCCCTGGATAATTTGACTCTTCGAGAGAAGCTTACCACAGCCTGGCAGGATTATTACAGTTTCAAAAACTCTTTAATATCAGGCCTGCTGGAAAGAGTGGATGAAATCATCATTCTGAAAAACGAATTGGAAGGGCAAGAAAAGCTACTTTCCCTTCTCCAGTATAACCTCGAGGCTCTCAGAAAGCAGGTTGAGGCTGGAGTAGCTATGCCTAGCAGCCTCTGGACTATGAGTGAGCGAATAATAACCAGCGAGACCAATATCGCCAACCTTCTTGGTAACCTAAACACCCTCAAGCGCGAAACCGCCGTCAATCTGGCAGGCGACAGGTGGCAAGAGCTTCTGAAGATGCTGGACGAGATCGCAAGTTAAAACCAACACTAGCACCCTTTTAACCTCTGGAAATCATCCCCAGCATTCTCTATGTGTCTTGAAAATACTATCAGGAGCTCGCTTCATAATGCGGTGATTTTTGCATCAACCGGAAGGACAACGAATGTCTGAGCTGACAATGAATGTTCATGGAGCAACAGCTAGCTTGAAAAGTTCCGATGCTGATTTTACCGAGTTTGTAAGAAAGAACTATCAGTATTTTCTCTCGCCTCCGGCCAACATCGACGTAGAAGTAGACTTTAGTTACCACTCCTATGCTTCAATAAAACCTTGCCCTTTGGTGTTGGATGCCTTTGTCAATATGGGCAATGGTATTTATTACGGAAAAAATGAATTGGTCTGGTGCGACCCCACAGGGTTGACAATTCGACTAAAGTTGAAGGGTGACAGGCTAGTTATTCATTCGACTTTTCAGGAAAAAAACCGTCCTTCAATTCGTTATCGGCTTTTCAAAGGAAGAATTTTAAAACAAGGTAAATTCCAGACTTACCAATACATCATGCGTCAAATTTTGCACTTTCCCATTTTCTGGCTTCTTGAACATAGGAAAGGGATGGGTCTAATCCATGCTTCAGCAATAGAGAAAGAAGGCCGAGGTTTAATTTTCGCGGGCTTGAATGGTTCGGGCAAAACAACACTGGCTATGTATCTATGCATGCGACATAGCTACAATCTGTTATCAGATAACTTCCTTTTGACGAATGAGCATGAAATCTACGCTTTTCCCGAAGCAATGAGATTTGACCAGACGAGTTTGAACCTTCTGGGACTTAGCAGACAAAGTTCTATTCCTATCTTTGGTAAATATCACTATGAGCTATCATTAGCGAGTATCGCACCCAAAGCTAAACCTATAGTTTTATTCCTAACTTATCTAGGACCGAAGACATCAATTATGTGTTTAAAGAAAGAGATGGCGCTGAAAAAGATTCTCAACATCCATAACTTTCTGAAGGAGTTCCCAAAATATTCGTATCTGGCAATGTTACCTTTTATTGTTTCTGAATCGGGTGTTTCTCAAGAAAAAAGAATCCTAGAGGCTGTGTTGTCCAAAGTAAGTTGCTATGAGCTTCAGATAAGAAAAGGAGATCCATTGGAACAAGTCGGGCATCAGGTGATGATATGCGTTTAAAAATTCACGATTTTGTAAATATAGACTTGATTGATCCTCCCAATAAGCTAGCGCACTTTATGGGAGAGGAGCTTGGCTACTTTCAAATTGATAGTGGCTCATCTAAACAGGACAACTCGGACATTGTAGTGAGATTCGTAGATGAATTACCAATCATGGGCAAAAGAGAATATATCTCGCTTTACGCTGGTTATGATGATGTATCTCTTTTTGTAATGGATGGATTGCAACATAAGGCAACCATTCCCTTTGACAGTTTAGAGGGTAACTGTAAGATTATTTGTGAAAAGGGATTTGACCCATTGAACATCCTGCTTCTCCTGGAGAACTTGCTCAGGTATAAGTTTGTCCTCAAAGAAGCTGTTCTTATACACGCCTCAGCAGTAAGCTATCATGGACAAGGCATTATCTTCCCTGCCTGGGCCAACACTGGAAAGACTAACCTACTCCTGCAATTCCTTAAAGATGGCGCTAACTACATATCGGACGATTTCGCCATTATAAGAGAAGATGGTCTGATCTACGGATATCCGAGAAGATTGCAGTTATTCGATTACAATTTTTCTGAGTTTCCGCAATTGGCTGTTACTCTGGATAGAAGTGCTAGGCTAGATTTTGTAAAACAAAAGTTGAGTACCAAACTACTCAAAAAGTGGACAAGAATACCCTTACTAACGAGACTACTGAAAAGAGTCAAGCGGAAGTCCTCCGAAGCTTTACACATAAGAGCACCAGCAAAGGAGCTTTTCCCGGATGTTGAGATTGACGGCTCTAGGAGAATTGATAAAATTTTCTTCTTAGTTAGGGCACATTCCCAAATTATAGAGATAGAGCGTATGGCACCCGAAGTTTTGGCTAATAAAATGGTTCCCTGTCTTTCTTTTGAAAGACATTACCCTTATGATTACCGCTTGCTGTATAAGTTTGCTTATCCCATGAAAGAAAACAAGCTGTTAGACAAAGTTGAACAGATGGAAGGAGACATCATATCAAGAGCGATAAAAAATAGTCACATTTACTGTGTGAGACTTCCAAGGAGCCACAGTTCTCTCAAGTTATTTCGAACTGTTCAACAGTATCTTTAAAATAGTATCAATCGTTTGGTGATTTTCATATAATAACAGAGGTGCCATAAATTGAATGCTGTTCGACAACTTGCCAAGAATGTAATATCGAAGTCCCTTTACTCAATTTTCTTGCGGGGAATTTCTATTGCATATTCTATCTATGTCATTAGAACTCTCTCTAAAGCAGAGTATGGGTTGTTAGCACTGATTCTGACCATTGTAGGCATTGTTAATCTCTTAACAAATGTAGGTTTTCCCACTATGGTGATGAAGAGTATCTCAAAGCATTACCGCCATGATATTGGTAAGGCAACTTCATATTTCAAATTCTCCCTGAGAATGTATTCCATTATAACCCTTGTCGGGGCAATAGTACTATTTGTTTTTTCTCCATATCTGGCTCAATTCTACAAACAGCCTAATGCCGTGTATCTATTAAGATTGGGTTGCCTTCTCTTTATTGGACTCTCTATATTTGGACTCTATGAGACTGCTTTTGTAGCTATGAATAAATATAGAAGATATTTGTTTCAAGTGGCAATCCCCAAGGAAATAATTTTGCTTGTGGGAGGTTCAATATTAGTTTATCTAGGTTACGGACCTTCGGGAGTATTGAGTGCTCAGATTGGTTCGGTTTTCATTGGTTTGCTTATCTCAGTATTTTTGGCTCATAGATACCTCAAAGGCTCATCCACTTCCATCGATAAGCGGTGGATAGTTAAGGGTGCATTAGAAATTACCCCAGGAAGCTGGGCCAGTGGCATAGCTCTCAACCTTGATATTCTGATTATGGGAATATTTGTTGTGTTGCCGATATTGGCAGCATACAAAGTATCTTTCAATCTTTTGGACATGGTTGTTGCTTTCTTCCCGGTGGCGGCTTTCACTTTGCCTACATTCCATAATCAAACTCATCAGGAAGCGACTCTTTTACTCAATAGAATTATCAAATTTACGCTGTTGTTCTTTACTCCTGTAATTTTTTTCTTTTTTTCCTTTTCCAAAGAAATATTGGTAACTCTTTTTGGGACAAAATATGCGGCTGATTACTGGATTTTATCAATCCTGGCATTTATGATCGTCCAGAGAATTTTGGCTTCTGTCTTCGTCACCGCTTTACTCTATCTGGGTAAGTTCAAAACGCAGTCTACAATATGGGTATGTGCTGCAGCACTCAATGCCGCATTAATGTATTTTCTGGTTCGCTCCTTTGGTTTAACGGGAGCCCTTACTACTGTATTCATAATAGGTTACAGTCTACTGTTCACTATGGGCTTTTGCATCTGCAGAAGCGGTATGAAAATAGACCTAAACAGTATTCTCAAGATTCTAATTCTTACCAGTCCCCTGTTGTCTAATTTTGCTAATCTATGGATCGAACCCTTCTTTCTTCGGCTAACTATCTTCATAAGTTCAGGACTTCTTTATCTTCTTATTCTCAGTGTAAAAAATGTATTCCGAGTTAGGCAAGCTTTCAGAACCGGCATAGCCTTATTTCGGCGACAAACTGAAGACGTGATTTATTGAGATTAAACACAAGGTTAGGAGCACTTGCTGTGCATGGAAACAAGTCAAATTCACTTGAGTCTTTTCCTTACGAAAACTGGGGACCGGCTAGAAAACGCTTAGAATATTTAAAGCCTCACTGTCAAAAAGAAAAGTTAGTGCTTGATGCAGGCTGTGGGACGGGTTGGGCTACCTGTTGGCTGATGAAGGAGGGATACAGAGTCATATCAGCGGATCTCTCAGACATATCCTTGTCTAAAGCAACCAACTTACTTCAAAGTGAAGATAATAGAGCTATGCTTGTGAAATCTTCTTTAACTCATTTGCCCTTTCAGGAAGATACGTTCAAGACAGTTTTCTGCTTCGATGTCCTTGAACATATCCCAAACTACCAATTAGCTATTGTTGAACTTTCTAGAGTTGCCTCGAGAGACGGACGAATAATTCTTACAGTTCCTAACAAATGGGGGCTATATTCAATTGTTAATGATTGTCTGAGCGATCGAATCTACTTGCCTATGAGATCTCTCATTAAGAGACTATTAAAGGGCCAATGGTCAGATTATATAGAGAAGAGAAACAGGCTCGTGCCACCCCACGTGAACTTTCAGACATATAGAAACTGGATTCAAATGTTAGAAAGAGGAGGATTACTTTTGGAAAGATCTATAAATCTCGAATTTGCTGGTCCCATTTTATCTAAGTTTGGCTATATGAGGACATCCAGGTTGTCGTTTATTGATACCAGACTGGCTGACTATCTGCCATACTTCATCGCTTCTGAATGGATATTGATATGTAGAAAAAAGAAAACATTGGATTCAGTACGATTCTCCTATGGTAAGAATCGAGAGTCGGCTTTTAGTGAGGCAATACCATAGTTTTTATCCTTTTTCATGAATTGAGGGAATAGATAATGTCAGAAGCTCACGCAAGACCAATGGTATCTGTTGTTGTCCCCACTCTCAACAGACAAAAAAACCTTAAAAGGGCTATCCTTAGTTTTTTGAATCAAGATTATGGTAACTACGAAATCGTGATAGTGGATCAATCAACGTCTGAACTTTCTTCCGACCTAAGAGCGATTATTGAGAGAGACAAAAAAATTAGATATTTTCACATAGATAGAGCTGGTTCGCCTATTGCCCGGAATCTTGGTGTGAAGCAATCGAAGGGGGAAATCATCATTTCCTGTGACGACGATATCGTGGCTCCTCTTTCTTGGATTACAGCTCACGCGAATAACTACCATGAACCTGTAGTTGGAGCCGTAGCCGGACGAGTTTTGTCTGAGAATGAGCGTGGCACAGATAAGATCAGAGAGGTAGGAAAAATTAATTGGTTGACCGGTAATCTTACCAATAACTTTAACGCTAGTTTTCGGACCGGAGTTGACCACGCTTATGGTTGTAACATGTCTTTCAGAAAGGGTGTTTTCGCCAAAACAAGGGGCTTTGACGCTGTGTTTATAGCTCTAGGTCACTTCGAAGAGACAGATCTTTCACTGAGAATTCGAAGATTGGGATATAAGATAATCTTTGACCCTCAAGCAGTAGTGCGACATTTACAGCCGAACTCCGGTGGCAATAGAGTGCAGAGTATTGATGAGTTGATATTTTGGAAGTTTCATAACTATGTTCTGTTATTCTGGAAGAACTTGGACAGGAGGTATCTAGTTATATTCCTGGTTTATCGGTTTCTCGATATTTTCCGCTGGGCAAGGTTCTATAACCAGACAATTCTCGTTTTTGTTGGACTCAAGGGAATCTTGTCTGGATTCATCAGTCTCATTAGAATGTCGATGGAAGGGAAGCGATGGTAAGAGTTGCTCAAGTGGCTCTCCTGGATTACCGGAATCCTGGAGGAATGGAAGTCCATGTGATGAATCTGTCGAAAGAACTTGACTTAATGGGATTTAAAGTAGATGTTGTCTGCCTTAAAGCAAATGAGAAAACAAAGTCTAGGTTTGTTCCCTTTTCTGAATTTGACTTTCGTAAGTACGATATAATCCATACCCATGGCCAGTATGGAGGCAAGAATGCGACCTACCGCTTAAAGGGCAAACGCATAGTGCATACGTATCACGGCGTGATAGTTGCGTTGTTATTGGCTAGGGGAGCCCTTATTTCGCTCTTTCGACGGTACTATTCTTCGTTGATAGTTCACGAGGCGATAGGCGGTCTGTTCGCTCATCGTGTAATAACGGTTAGTAGTGCCGTTAAAAAGGAGGCTACAAGGTACTACGGCATCTTGCCTTCTAAGATGACTGTGATACATAGTGGACATTCTACGAATGATCAGAGTGGTAGTAGAAGGAAGAAAAAAGAGGTATTAAGAGCTAGTTACGGCGTGCGAGAGGATGATTTCGTTTTCCTATATGTGGGAAGAGCAAAAGACCCTGTAAAGGGTATTGATAGGACGCTGCGAGCATTTAAACAAATTAGTAGAAAATGCTCCAATACCAGACTTGTTCTAATTCCTGGGTTCGCGGAAAAAATCTCTAATGCCATACTTTCCACAGGGAACCTCTTTTTTGAAGACGTTACAAATTTCTATTTTATGGCAGACGCTCTGGTTAATAGTTCGTACTATGAGGCTTTCCCCGTTACAATACCTGAGGCTATGGCAGCTGGTCTGCCAATAATAGCTCCCAAAGTTGGAGGAATAACGGATATCGTTAAGGATGGTGCGAACGGTGTTTTAGTTGATAAAGATTGCCTAAACTTAGCAGGAGCAATGGAGCGCATATACAGTAACGATGAATTGAGGACAAAGTTGGCGAGAAATTCTATAGAGACGTCCAAAGAATACACGTGGCCAAAAATAGCTGTCAAGACAGTGAAAGTCTATCGAGATATTCTGGAAACAGGGAGCAACACAAAATAGCCAATCACATCGATTCAGAGTTTCAAGCAGTATCTCAGTCAATGAGTAGAAAAGAGCTCAAAGGTTTCTTAATTTCAAGGAAGGCGAGACGAAGAACAGCTAACTTCAAAAATAATGTCGTTGATTGGTCAAACGAGATTGTCATGGAATACCCTAGCTGTAATAAATGTAACAGGGATGAGACAAAAGATCTCTTTAGCATTTATTGTCGTACTTTTGGAGAGTTTAGAGAGTACAGGATAGTCCGATGCAGAAAATGTGGGTTAGTTTATCTAAATCCTAGACCCATCCAGGAAGAGATTTTTGACATGTACAAAAACAGGTACTACAATCTGGTTAATCGTCCAGATATTGCTAGTGACGGCAAAGTTCATTTTTCACAGTCACATCTCACTTGGCAGAAGTTTATGCTGGTTAGGATAGAGCACTATACCCTTAAAGGTCGGATATGTGAGGTAGGATGTGGATACGGTGCTTTCCTAGATTTAGCCCGCGCTCGGGGCTGGGAAACCTATGGCGTTGAACTGTCGCATCAGTACGCCAACTATTCACGCGGTGTCTTGAGGCTCAATGTTTTTGATGGAACCTTAAGGGAATGCTCCTTTCCCAGCAGCTTCTTTGACGCCATAAATTTGAACAATGTCATTGAACATTATGCTGATCCCTACCATGAACTATTAGAGATCAATCGTATCCTCGAGCCAGAAGGAATCCTTCAGGTCCTTACTCCTAACGTCAATGGCTTAACAGCAAGAGCCAGCAGATTTTATCTAAAATTAAAAGGTAAAAGCGGCATCGAAGAGGATGCGCTTCTTCAACACCTCTACTTTTTTTCTATCCGTACATTGACCGAAATACTGGAAAAGGCGGGGTTCGAAGTAATTGAGGTTTTGACCTCGGTCACAGAGAAAACTCGCTCTCTGCAGACTAGAAAAGGATAGAAAAAGTTTACATATCAAGTAATTTATTGGCTGGCGGAGAAATCCAGAAGACTTGGAGATATGATTATCATCATAGCCAAGAAAATACAATAAAAGGAGAAAAATAGCTTGGCAAAGAGGCAAGATATGAATTCGATTCCTCCTTATTGCGAGTATTCATTGTTTTATAGGTCTTCACAATAATACCTGGAGAGGCTCAAGACTGCAGAAAGATCAAATGGATATTGCAACTCGTATATCAAGCCTCTCAAGAATGTTTTAAATAAAGGCAAGAAATTTAAACTTGATCGCTGCTGATCCTTTCTTACGTTAGCGCACAATTTAACCTCTTTCAGAATCAGGGAGGCAATTACATTTAAGGGAGCGGACCTACTCTCGTTTGAGTCGTTTGCTATCTCGAGTTGAAGGTGTAGCAAAAACAACGATACCTCTTGTGCTTGCACACAACCAAATTGTTCCTAGTAATGTGCTTATTGACGATAGTGGAAAAGTGAAAGTGCTTGATCGGAATTTTGTTCAATTCAATTATTACCCTCCGCATGACCCATTTGTTTGGATATCAAGTGCGCTTCGTAAGAAATAAGTCAAGGGAGATGAGTTAAATGGGTATCACAAGGTTTGCCTTGGGATGGCAGAAGTGGGGGATTGGGAGTAAAGATCTAGTCCTCGAAATAGGAAGCGGGGAAAGACCAAATGCACGCTCAGATATTCTTTGCGATAAGTACTTGTGGGATGACACTGAACGAGCAGGGCCTCTCGTCGTAGACAGACCTTTCATTGTGGGGGATGGAGTGAAACTACCGTTTAGGGACAGTATTTTTGACTTTATAATCTGTTCACATCTCATTGAGCATACTGCAGGCCCGGAGAAGTTCTTCATGGAAATGATGCGTGTTGGGGCTAGAGGTTGCATTATTGCTCCGACCGAATTATGGGAGAGTCTAGTCGGATCTGCAAGTCATCGATGGATCGTTTCCATCAAAGATAATTGCTTAGTACTGAAGAAGAAGAAGACACCTTGGCTTGTTCCTGCTCTGAATTCATTTGCCCATAGCCTTAAAGATCGTAAGCCAGTTGAACACTTTATCAATCAATATCACCCTTTGTTTAACCTTTATTATCTTTGGGAAGGACAGATAAATTATCAATTAGACTCCACAATTGAGCATGGAGAAAATTCTCAGTTCTTGGAAGCACACCTTAATGTGGCACCCCAGTCCAATATGAGCACTAAACAAACCCTCAAGAGGCATTCTCAAAGCATTATTAGTAGAGTAATCCGAAAGTGTTACTCCAGGAAAATTAAACCAAGACTGACGGAAGTCATCGCCTGCCCTGTCTGCAAAGGCAACGTTCGCTACGGAGATAGCGAAACTGCTCTTATTTGCAGTATTTGTGGAAGGAGATTTCCAATTGAAGATGGGATACCACTTATGTTAGAGAAATTAGCTAAATAAAAGACTGTCTGATTTCTAGTCTTTTCCAATGATTAAGTACAGTGTCGGGGACATGGCCATCCTCAGGGCCAAGAAAATACAACAAAAGGAGAAAAATAGCTTGGCAAAGAGCCAAGATACGAATTCGCTTCCTCCTGATTTAAGGAGTGGTGTAGGTGGAGATGCCGATAGTTGTTATTTATCCAATCCTCACGATTTAAGTCAATTCTTGCAACAGCGAGGATGCAAAATTTTGAGTGCTGTGGGCGGTAAAAGTGAATTCTTAGGACCATTTTCAAGTAATATTCAAATTGTCGCTAAAGAGTTTTGTAAAGGCTAATTCATTAATGTAAGAAAATTGGACAGAGGTTAATATGAAAGTCTGCATGATCTCAGGTTCTTTTCCCAATATGAAGTGTGGTGTTGGAGATTACACTGCTAATCTATCGCGAGAGTTAGCTAAAGATGGCATTTGCATAGATGTTATAACCTCCCATAACTTAGAAACAACAACAAAGATTGAGAACGGAAGTGAAAGATTAGCTATAACTCTGCATCCCATTATGAAGAATTGGGGATTAGAAAATACTTTACCGCTTCTTGAACGGATTAGACAGCTAAACCCTGATATTATCCACGTTCAATATCAAAGGGGAACCTATTATAGCAGAGAACTCATTCTAATATTTCCCGTATTAGCCAGGTTTGTTTTTCCTGACGTTCCGATCATTGTAACCTTTCATGATTTACAGGCACCTTACATCCTTCAGAGACTATTAAAATCGGTAAGTGAACACATTTTGTTTCCATGGTTAATTCTTGCCGACGGTATTATTGTCTCTAACCATGGTGACTCAAAGAGAATAAGGAAGATGGTTCCCTGGGTCAAAACCAAAATCAGACAGATTCCGGTAGGAGCTAATGTTGGCGTATCTGCCGGTGGAAAGAAGGATAAGGCAGCAATTCGGGCCAGGCTTGGCATGGTTAATGGGGCAATACTTATATCTACTTTTTGTAATGTTGTTTTTATGAATTATATCATGCTCTTCAAGGCAATGCACAGTTTAATTAAGGATGGTTATGATCTTCGTTTGGTGGTTATCGGGGGTATTCCAGCTAAATCTTCTAAGAATGACCAGCTTGACAAGGATTACCGACAGAGGATAGGTGTTTTAGCAAAAAAATTAGAAATCTCAGAATTCTTATCTTATACTGGTTATCTACCCCCTAGTGAGGTTTCAGCTTATCTATCAGCCTCGGACTTATGCGTTCAACTTTATTGGAAGGGTGTATCTAATCGTAATGCAACTTTCTCTACAGTCCTTGCTCATGGCCTTCCCACAATCACCACTTTAGGAGACGAAAAGCCTGAGGGACTTATCGATTATCGTAATGTGATTTTCGTTCCTTGTGACAACGTAAAAGCTCTCACTATAGCTTTAGGCGAATTGATTGACTCGCCGGCTCTACGGTTAGAAATAGGGCGAACCGCTCTCACGCTCTTCCAAGAAAGGTATGATTGGAATAAAATTGCTAGAAGTATAGAAGAGTTATACAACTCCTCATTTTACAGGTATAAAAAGAAAAAGGGATAATATTTATGAACAAAGCCCAGTTTCAACATGCTGAGAATATGTTCGGACAGGTGAATTCATCGAAAGCTAAAGCATTCCTACTAGCCACGCTGTTGCTCATAGGTGGAATAGGGCTAGCTTGGATGGTTTGGGCACAACCTCTCACAATTATTGTGGGTATAGCTGGATTTATGCTAGTTGTCCTTTTTCTGACCAGAGAAGAGGAGGCTCTATTCATACTGGTTGCCTATACTTCTTTTCATCAGATTATGGTGGCTTATCTGCCTAATTCACCTCTCACAGGTTGGAAGGATTTTGTACTACTGGCTTTCTTTGGATTGTGGATCTTAAGGCGCTTACACACGCGAGTTTGGATAAAGAGCACTCTCAATACCCCGGTTATTCTATTCTTGTTAATCCTGGTCTTCAACTTAGTCCGGGCCCCCAGTTTACCAGTCGGCCTAGTTGGCTTGAAGTGGCATGCTAACTTTCTCCCTCTCTATTTCATCGGTGCCAGTTTAGATCTGGATAAGAAGAAATTGAAGTTCTTAGTGACTTTGCTAGTCGTTATCGGAGCTATCAATGCTCTTTATGGCCTTGGTACTATTTACGGACCACCCAACATTTTTCGTCTATCATCACGTTACAGCGCTACAGTGTCAGGCAATATTTATGCCGCCCACTGGCTCAACGTAAAAATCTGGGCTCTTTCTCTTATTATGGGAACCTGTTTGCTAAGTGCCCAATTAGAACGCCGATATAAATACCTGGTTATCATTTCTTCCCCGATTCTGTATATAGCTTTGGTTCTATCTTTATTAAGAGTGGCCTGGGTCACCCTAATTGTTGGATTACTTTTCTTAGCGTTTATAAGGAAAGAAAAGAAGTTGTTAATATATTTATTGATTGGCACCCTAGTTATCTTTACCCTTTTTCCTCCTTATGTCATTGAAAGGGTGAGGTCGATATTTAGTGCGACCGATATATCTCGCTATAATAAAGAAGTTAGACAGATACCACTGGGGATTCAAATGATTGTCGACAACCCACTAGGTCACGGTTTGGGAACAATCGTATCCATAAATTACCGACATTTAATTGGTAGTTCAGTGGTTAATCTTTTGGCCGGTAGCATAGGTGGATTGGAGAATGGTTTGCTGGAGGTGGGATTTGAGTTAGGAATCCCTGGCCTTGTTGCCTACTTGGGAATATTGATATCTGCTTTATTAGTAGGGCTGAAAACATACAGGCTCCTTACAGATGATTTTGTGAAATGGCTACTAGCGGGAATTTTAGCTTCTTTCTTCATGGTATTAGTAGGCGATATGTATGTGTCGTATTTAAAAGGAACGGAGGCCTTTTATTGGTTATTTCTTGGGGTGTTGGTAAGTTTGCGGAGATCAGCTAAACAACACACTTTATAAAGAAAGAGATGTTTAGGGTAAGATAGTGTAGTGCTAAAGATCGATTAAGAAGAAAGAAGATTTAGAATAATGCGAGTTCTTATTGTTGATAATTCCTGTGTCTTAGAGGTGAACCAACACAAATGGGTTGAACTGGCAAAGTATGAAGATATCGAGCTATTGATCCTTGTCCCCCGGGTGTGGATAAGTGATATTAACAAGGAAAAATATTTCTACCAACCAAATTCCACCAACCCTGAGCTTGTTGTTGCAGGAGATGTCTTCTTTCCCGGAGCCAGCAATCGATATTTCTTTCGTAATAATTTCGTTAAAACATTACAAAAGTTTCATCCTGATATTATACTTGTGGATACTGAACCAGGAAACCCATCCGCGTTACAATTTACCTTGCTCGCAAAATTATTCGGAGCCAAGCTGCTGTTTTACACTCATGAAAACAATCCACAAGGATCTATTTCGGGAATCAAGCGTCTAGCTCGGACCCTGATGGAGGTCATTGTCTTCAGACGTTCGGAATACGCTATTGCAGTCAGTGAAGATGCCAAAAACCTTCTAAAGCGGAAAGGATTTAAGAAATCCATCAAAGTGATTCCTCATGCTACTAACTCTGATCATTTTCATAGGATGTACGTAAAAGACTTAAAAGAAAAATTCAATTTGAAAGGTTTCGTGATAGGATATTTGGGACGATTATCCAGGGAGAAAGGAATCCTATCTCTTATTAGAGCTATAGTCAAACTCAAGGAAAAGGATGGGAACTTTACTCTCTTACTAGTGGGAGAGGGAATTTTGAGGGAGGAAATAGAAGTCTTAGCTGATGAGTTAGGAGTTAGGGAGAAAATTCGCTTTGCCGGAGCTGCCAAACACTATGACGCACCTCGATATCTCAATTGTATGGACCTTCTTGTCTTGCCTTCCGTTGCCATACCTTATTGGAAAGAACAGTTTGGTAGAGTGTTGATCGAAGCTATGGCTTACGAGATACCGATTCTGGGTTCGAATTGCGGAGAAATTCCTAACGTGATTGCGAAGACAGGTGGGGGTTTGATCTTCAAAGAAGGCGATGTGGAGGAATTAAAGGAAAAGATCCTTCTACTAATGCGAGATGAGAATCTAAGGCGAAGGTTAGCTAAAAGGGGAAGAGACAGCGTTACCAGTAGATTTTCCTATGCCGTTGTCACTAAAGAGATACGAAGAGTTCTCCTTTCTGTTTTGAGCTAACGAAAAGGCATTGGGAGACATGGTCATAAAAAGCCGGGAGAACATGACAAAACCAAATAATGATAAGGCTAGCAATCTGCGCATTTTGATGGTCACTGATTATTATCTACCGCAGATGGGTGGAGGAACGAGATATGTTCATGAAGTTAGCAAACGATTAGCGAAAAGAAGTCATGAAATTCATATTCTAACGCCCAAATGGGCAAGTCAATCCAAAAACAAGGAAATAATAAATGGCATTGAGGTATTCAGACATAATGTCACTGATCTCCCCATTTTACGTTATTGGACCCAGGTCTTTAACATCCGGAGATATTTTAGACGGTTAACCCAAAATGCACCCTATGACTTGATAGTATTTTATCAGTTTACTTCTGCTCTGGGCATAGTACTCGATAAGAAAGCACTGAATCATACGAAAATGGTGTGGGTGTTTCTCGGACCACCTCATAAAGAGATAAATTTTGAGTTCAGTAACACTCCCTTTCCATGTCAATATTTTGTGTTAGAATGGTTATATAAGAAAATATTTCTCAAGGCGGAGGTTGCCTTTGCCAAAAAAAGTACTCAGTTTGAGCTACGAATCTGTGATAGAGTCGTAGTACTAAGTAGCTATACTAAGAGAGAGCTTATGGAATTGATGCCCTGCTTGCCAGAGTCAAAAATTTGCCTAATCCCGGCAGGTGTGGACATAGGGCAGTTCAGGTCGGCTAGTGTAAGCAAGATGAAAATCCGGCAACAATTAGAACTACCGGAAGATAGATTGGTGTTTCTTACAATAAGACGATTAGTGCCAAGAATGGGATTAGAAAATTTAATACGATCTATTCCATTTGTTTTAGTTGAACACAAAAATATTCTACTAGTAATTGGTGGTAGAGGCTTCCTTGAAAACCGATTAAAGAAACTGGTAGCTAGCCTTGAAATTCAAGATTACGTTATGTTTGCTGGCTTTATCCCTGATCCTAAACTCTCATTATTCTATCAAGCGGTAGATCTATTTGTACTTCCTACTCTAGCTTTGGAGGGCTTTGGGTTTCCTCCTTTGGAGGCGATGGCCTGTGGGACACCGGCTTTAGTAACACCCATTGGGGCCAGTCCTGAAATAATGAAAAAATTCGATCCCCAAATGATTACAAAGGGAACTGATCCCCAAGAAATAGCAGATTCTATCAATGCCTTTATACCAGATCGAAATCGACCTGCTTTATCGTCGAGTCGATGTCGTAATTTCATAATTAATAATTATAGCTGGGATAAAGCTGTTTCGCAATTGGAGAAGAAATATATTGAACTCTGTGGGGGGGGGAGGGAGGAATGAAATAGAAGTCTCGATATTTATTAGTACTTATGCATTGGGATTAAACGTGGGTTTTATAGAGAATAGTGAGGTGAAAGATGCGCATAGGAATTGACGTGCGTTCTCTAGCTCATAATTTGACCGGCGTACAACGATACACCTTCTCCCTCATCGAGGCTTTACTCAAGATAGACAAAGAGAATCAGTATATCTTATTTCCAAGAGGCATCAACCAAACTGCTAGCAACACAGACAAGAGAAAGAATTTGTTACTGCAAATAGCACAATGGACTAAGGCTGTGAGCTGGGAACAACTTCTTCTTCCACTAGACGCACTTTGCTGCAACATCGATACTTTTCACTTTCCCGCATATGCTGCCCCATTGCTTTTTCCCTGTCCATACGTAGTTACAATTCATGATATGATTTATCAGCTTTATCCAGAAGAAACAGTTCCTTTTTTCCAGACATATTTAAACGTTATGACTCCTCTAATTGCCAAAATGGCAAAAAAGATTATTACAGTATCACAGAATAGCAAGGAAGATATCATGCGACTACTAAATATTCCTGAGGATAAGATAAGTGTGATTTATCCGGGGATAAGTGAATCTTTTAAGCCTGCGAAAGATTCGACCTTGCTGCAAAGAGTCTTGGGGAAATATCAAATTAGCTCAAGCTATGTATTGGCGGTGGGAACATTGGAACCACGCAAGAATATGGTGCGTTTGATAAAAGCTTTCTCTGTACTTAAACGTGCCAAGCAATATGATGGACAACTTGTCGTTGTCGGAGGCAAGGGTTGGTTTTATGACGAAATTTTTCAAGCAGTCGAAAGACTGAGTCTCAAAAAAGACGTCATATTTACTGGTTATGTTCCCGACCAAGAATTAGTATGTCTATATAACGGTGCGCGTGTTTTTGTATTTCCATCCCTCTACGAAGGATTTGGCGCTCCTCCACTTGAGGCTATGACTTGTGGAGTACCCGTCATTACATCAAAAGCTTCATCGCTCCCCGAGATTGTTGCAGATGCAGCTATTTTGATAAATCCCTATGATGTAAGCGAACTCGCAGCAGCTATTGCTGACCTATTGCATGATGAAAAGCTTCAGACTGAGTTGACTGAAGCTGGCTTTCGCAATGTTCAACGTTTTTCATGGGACAAGGCCGCTAGAGATACCTTGGCAGTCTATAATAGCATTGCGTAATTCTGCCTATGCCAAAGGATGCTTTTGGACGACAGAGAGGAGGTAGCAACTTGCGTATAGTCATCAATTGTCAGTTACTCTCTATGCATCGCTCAGGAGTGGGGCGTTATATTCGAGATATAGTAGACGCCTTAGCTCGTATCGATAACGATAATGAATATGTGTTACTTATCAACTCAAGAGTTAAGAATGGTATTTTCCCAGTGATGAAAAACATCAAAAAAAAATTGACTAAGTTTCCCATTCAGAGCGCCGCAAGCCGTATCATCTGGGAACAGTTATTCTTACCGCTAAATCTACGACAAGAAAGAGCAGATGTTGCACATTTTCCCGGTCAATCGTACCCTCTATTATCGTTTTGTTGCGCTAGTGTGATTACAGTGCACGATTTAACTTATAATGTTTATCCTCAAACCTACACCTTGAGCAAACGGATTTACAAAAATACTGTCATGCGTACGGCAATAGCTCGAGCAGATAAAATAATTGTGGACGCTAAAAGTACTAAAAAAGATATTTTAGACAGATATAATATTTCAGAAGAAAGAATTGTAGTTATAAATTGCGGCCTCAACGACATATTTAAGCAAATCAAAGATTTTAAATTGTTAGAGAATACGAGAGAAAAACTTGGACTTCCACAGCATTTCATTTTACATGTAGGAACTCTGTCTCCAGGCAAGAATTTAATGAGCCTTCTTGATGCTTACGCAATATTGAAACGAAAAATAGACTCACTCCATAAGCTAGTCGTGGTAGGACCAACG
>Ga0114922_10001768_pt1 | contig 20502 bp, 16 predicted proteins | sample AartaG_FD_100975 | JGI IMG/M metagenome (GOLD analysis project Ga0114922, IMG submission 100975) | Deep subsurface microbial communities from Aarhus Bay to uncover new lineages of life (NeLLi) - Aarhus_00045 metaG | ecosystem: Environmental > Aquatic > Marine > Oceanic > Sediment | place...
ACACCCTCCACTTAGTCGAGTTTTATATATGTCGTGCGTAATACTACTCCAGAGCACCGCAGCAACAGTCTCGGTGTATGTTGAGTTAGCCGCAGGAGGCCCAGCGCTGCTTCTTGCCTATACAGATGTCTCTGTTGCCATTCAGAAGGCCGGTGGCACCTATGACCCTATGAATCCCGCCCTGGCCGCAGGAACGTGGGATGAGGTGGGAGACGGTGTTTACACCATTGACCTCTCCGCAAATGATACAGACACCCTTGGAAACATGTATGTACGTGTTTCAGGAGCAACTGTAAAGACCACTCTTTCCCCTTTGTTTATAGCAGAGGCCGCTCCCTCGCCAACGGCGACCCTCCCAGTCGTGAATACTCTTTTGTTTGGGTATGTTCTTGACGCGCAGGGTGCTCCCCTGGCTGGTGCCTCTGTTTCGGCCCGAGTCCTAGCTACCCCTTCGGTAGGCTACTCTGGTACCGAGGGATATGTACAAGGCGCAACCCTTGTTACTGCCAAGACGGACGGCTCTGGTTTCTTCCAGATCTCGCTGGTCACTGGCTCGCAGGTGGATTTCTTCATTCCATCCGCCAACTACCGTAGAACCTTAGAAGTTCCGGTTGATTCAACTAACGTTTTTGACATCCCGTAAGGAGTCCTAGATGGCGACCCCAACTAGCATCGAGGTTTCAGTAGACAATACTGAATACAGTAGATACGAGACCGATCGAGATACGATCACAGTTACATTGAGTGTCACAGGCGGCGCTCCATACGTAGGAGAGCAAGTATACGTAGAGCTGATCAAGGCTCGCCGCTCTCGTGATGCTGTGGTTGCTTCCTCTACTGCCTCGTTCACTTACGCCGCAGACCCCGTGTCTGCTGTCATTGAGTTCTACCTTCCAGATATCGTAGACCAAGACCTCATCAGCCTTGTGCGTCATGGCGAATACTTTATCAAGGCTACTAGCGCCACTGATGAGGATATCAACGCGTCCACTGACGACTTCTGCATTAGTATCGTAACTGTTGACCGTCTGAAGAATGACTTCCTCTTCGGTCTCAACCTTGCGGCTACTGAGATTCGTGAGCCTAAGTTCCAGCCTCAAGAGATTGAAGGCGTGACTGTGGTAGAGGTTAGCCAGGGTCACCCGTTCGGTGTAGGCCAGCTAGGCTATGTTTACCACGAAGATGACATCACCAATGCGACGGCAATTATTGGGGGCGGTGTAGATGGCGCAGTTACAATTACCGCTGACGGAGATTGCGCTGGTGCTGCTGGTAACAGCTTTGTTGTTACTGTGCAAATACCTACCGGAACTTCTGGTCTTACTGCTTCTTTCGCTGCTAACAGCCTTATAATCAACCTAGCAGTTATTGCTGGTGTTCCAGACGACGTACAGAACACGGCTACTCTAGTAGCCGCCGCTATCGATGCTCTCCCCGAGTTCAGTGCTGTAGCGTCCGGCTCTGGTGCCGACCCTCTCACCTTGGCAGAAGGCCCAACCCAGTTCGCTGGTGGCGTGACTGTATATGTTCGTCAGCTCAACTGGAACGGTGGCCCTCTCGTAAGCATTACCGCTCCTGGAGTCTACGTTCTTTTCGCAGGTAACGGCGACGGCTCAGGTGGCTGTGCTGGTGCAGGCGGAGCTACTATCTCTGGTGCAACCAACGACTACATCTGTGTGCGCGTAAAGAGCACTCTACTTCTCCCTGACAGCAGCCTTGTTGAGCAGCTTCTAATCGATAAGAAGAAGATCGATGACGAAACCCTCAAGCGCTACATTTGCCAGGCTATGGACTGGGTGGAGAAGGACTACCTCGCTACCTACGTAGAGCCTACTAACGTTGTGACGGACAGAGATCCCACCACAATCCAGTACTCTGCAGGTATCAACGCTCCCGCCCCTATCTTTACCGACACGGACTTCGACTACATCGTTAGCCCTCTAACCTACTTCGTTCCTCGCAGCCAGGGCTCGTGGGTCAAGATTCAGACCCCGTACCCACAGCTTCTCCGAGTAGATAGCTTGTACGGCGCTATCGCTAACACCCGTGTTATTGACATCGACCTTGAGTGGATTGAGCATTCCGAGCAGACTGGTCTCATTCAGCTGGTTCCTTTCAACCAGGAGATTGCTTTCGACTTCATCGGACTTCTCTGGGTGAACGCTATCCGTGGTGCAGCCGAGCTTCCCAACTTCTGGCACTTCAACATGATTGTCGGCTTGCGTGAAGCTAGCTGCGACATTCAGGAGCTGATTGCTAAGAAGGCAGCAATCGACGCCTTGACCGCAGCAGGTCAGGCTATTCGTCCAGGCCTTGGCTCCACATCGCTCAGCCGAGACGGTGTAAGCGAGTCAGTATCCTACATCAACTCCGCGCAGTATGGCCTCTTCACAGGCACCATCACTGCCTACAAGGAGTGGATCAAGGAGAACGGTAGAGAGCTTAGAGCTAAGTACCGTGGCGTTACAATGGTGGTTGTGTAATGAGCTTTATTGGTGTAGACTTTGACTTCGCCAGACTAGAGGAGCTTGTTGAGGCTCGTGGAGACGAGGTTATTCTAGAAACGGCTGTGGCTTGTCCTTGTCGTAACGGAGACCTGCACGCTTCTCTCATCAAGTTAGAAGGCAAGCCAGGCAACCTCAGAAACTTAGATTGCCCCCACTGTCAGGGAGACGGCTACAGGTACCGTAACGCTAGGCGCATCAAGGGCCTCATTACCGGTATCGAGGCTGGACGTAACCGACAGTTGCTAGACATTGGCTACGCCGTTCCCGGTGACGCCACCTTCTCGCCTTCTCTGAAGGCAGGAATAATTACTGATTTCGACAAGATCACTTTCTGCGGCCCATCCCCTCTAAACGCTGGACAGGTCATTATGAGAGGTTCCCACACCTTGGAGGACAACGCTCAGTTCGTTACAGACCTTGAAAACAACGAGGACCGCTTGTGGTACCGCCCCGGATGCTCTATCTGGTGCGAGGATATCAACGGAGTAGTCTATGAGCACAGCACTGACTTCGTGTTTGAGAACAAGAAGATTCAGTGGGTTGGAAACTCCCCAGACATCAAGACGCTATACACCGTGAAGTATACTGGCTTCTTGGAGTGGATTGCCTACGCTACCCCTCTTCAGCGTTTCGACAACGGTCGTAGCCTAGGTCAGCGCGTTCTTGTACGCAAGAAGCATGTGACCTTCACACAGGATAGCCCGATGGACAGCCCTTCCTTCCGAGCTTCAGAAGAAGACTTGTTCACTACCCACACCAAGTTCTAATGTACGCAAACATCAAGATAACTGCGCCTAAGTTCAACCTGGGCGCTTTCGAGCATAAGCTAAACAGGTCCATGATCAAGATTGGTCGTGAGGGTAGGGACTTTTGGCGCACTCTTGCAGGTCAGCGGTTGAAGTCTTCCAGGGTTGAGTATCAGCGCGCGGTGAAGGTGTTCAAGGATTCTCCTACATCTGTAACCCTAGGCCTCACAGGCAGCTGGCTAGCTTCTGCTGTCGAGGACGGAACTCCAGCCTACAATATGACGATTCATAAGAATCACGGGATTGCACCTCTCAACCTCAAGAGAGTAATACGGTTCGACAATCCGACCGTGTTCGCAAAGCAGGGCGGAAAGCCGTGGGAGCACCCAGGATTCAAGGGTGTGCATATTAGAGATGAAGTGGCTGAAGAAGTCAAGAAGATAGCGATACGTTACATCAATGAAGCGCTAGACGAGTTGTAAGGGGAATAAGATGTCAGTAATACCGGAGTTTGTAATACAGAAAGCAATCATCGCAGGCTTCCGAGCCATGCGCCAGGATTCCCGCATCCTCGACACGATCTTCGCACAAATGCACCAGGACCAGCTAGCCGCTGTGAAGCAGTTCGTCCTGGAGAGCCAGATTAGCTTTGATGTAAACTTCCCCAAAGAAGATGTTACTGTTCCTAGACTAGTACTACTCCTAAAGGATGAGACTGAAGCCTCTACCTTCTTGGGCGATGTTATGGGCGACAAGACTGACTATCTACATGTCCCCATCCCTGAGCTGTCCTATGACACCCTTGGAGGCCACGGAGCCTCTACAAGCGATTCTAGGGGCCTTCCTGTGAAGGTGGCAGGGCCACTAGCGGTGGCTACTCAGGACGACGCAAACAGCATCACTTTCCAGTCTGGTGAAGATATTACAGACATAGTGCAGAATTTACTTGAAAATCCCCCAGGATGTCTTACACTATATGTAGTAGAGGGCACAGGTGCTGGCGAGGTTTACGATATTTTCCGGTTACGACCGGATGGCCTTGACATCATCGGTGCGTTTGATCCAGAACTAGATGCTACGAGTGTCGTTGACATTCGTAAACCGAACGACCCAATGGCCTCCGATGGAGAGCCCAGCCGGGTTTATGACTCTAATGGGTCATATTTGCGTAAGGGTGTCAACTATAAAGAGAACTACGCTCTTCATGTGTTGGCAGGTAAACAAGAAGAAGTCATCTATCTTTACGCTACCATAAAGGCCCTGTTGTTATCACAGCGAGCTTATCTAGAGAGTCAGGGAGTCATAAACCTAAGCATAGGTGGCTCAGACCTCGCTCCTAGAACTGAGTTCCTACCTGATGAAATCTTTCAACGAGCAATGAGTCTTCGATTCGAGGCTCCGTTCTCATTCTTGGAACCGCAAGAAACGTATAGTAAGATTCAGATTAACTACATGGTTGGCGACGACATCATCGTCAAATACCCAATAACTCTGTAAGGCAAATGGTATGACCGAAGAGAAAACCAAAGTTAAACCACGAGGCTTCGAAGAAGTGAAGCCACTCAGTGGTGAAGAGAAAAAGGAAGTGGCACCTGCTGCTCCTAAAAAGGAAGCCCCTAAGAAGGCTCCCGCAAAGAAGAAGGCCGTAGCGAAGAAAGCTACCAAGCCTGTAAAACGATATAGTTTTGATCAGTGGGCTTCCCGCCGTGAAGTAAAAGCACGACACCGTGGCGGCCTTCGTGCATTTGTAACTAACCCCAGAAAGCACCGAACCCTCGAAGAGTGGGATAAGTGCTTCATCGGTTACTAATAGGAGATAGAGATGGCACGCAGCATTACATTTAACGGTATCACTCGATTCACCCCAGGTGGTATCACGCGAATCAACGCATCCGCTCTAGCTCAGGTTACGACCACCGAGAACGGCATCGTTGCTATTGTTGGAGAAGCAGAAGGCGGAGCACCCGGCTCTGAGGTTGGTCTTGTTACCACTTTTGATCCTTCCCGAGCAGCGGATATTTTCCGTAGTGGCCCAATCGTTGACGCTCTCAACCTCGCATTCCAGGCATCTAACGATCCTGACGTACCTGGCGGAGCTTCCCGAGTATACATTTACAAGACCAACGCGTCTGTAGCTTCTACTGCAAACCTTGCAGCCGAGGATGCAACCGAGGTTGTTAACAGCACCGCAACAGTCGGCGGTACAGCAACTGCCCTCCCTGATACGGTAGGGCTGGCTGCTTACACAGACGACGACGACCCTCGCCTAGTTGGCAAGTGGCTTGTAATCAACCCAAACACTGCCGCCTCCGAGGTTCGCCTCATCACAGGCTATACGGCGACTGGTAATATTCTTACGTGGGCTGATGCAGCAACAGTAAATGTCGCAACTGACCCGTACATTGTCCTTGAGGCCGAGGTAGAGCTTGTAGACGTTGTAGGCGCGGCTGCCACAACCACTAATGTTCCTCTTCTCGACGCTGCTATGGTAGCGAACGAGCACGCAGGACGTTGGGTCTATGTTCAGGCAACTGCTTCCCTTTCTTACGTTCGTCAGATTGTAAGCAACACCACTACTGACCTTGTGGTCAGCCCAGCACTTCCAGCAGCACCAGCTGCGGGCGTTGCATACGTTGAGATCCTTGCGAACTCCATCGAGCTTACCTCCAAGGATTGGGGCGAGCACACCAACGGTATCAAGGTTGACGTTTCTGACGGAACCGGTTCTACCAAGGTTGTGACTGTCACTTTCGAAGGCGACGAGGAAGTATCCCCAGAGCTTGGCGGAACTGCCCAGTTGAAGGTTCTCTTCAAGGGCGGTACCGAGATTGCAGCAACGCCTCTTTTGGCCGCAGCTCCTTCTACCGCCTCGTTTGTTACTACAACCGGTACGGCTCTTACGCCAGGTGCTCACGACGGACAGCAGGTATTGATCAACGGTGAATACACCACGATTACTACCAACACTGCAACAGAACTCAATCTCAGTCCTGCACTATCTGCGGCTCCCGAGGTTGGCGATGACGTGGCTATCCAGACTGTAACCGAGGCTGTACTTGAGGTTCAGGGATCTGCAGGAGCAGCAACCAGTCTTACGACTACGGTTACTGGTGCTCCCGGCAATGACCAGACTTTCGCGTTCTCCTCTGGGCAGACTCTTCGTCAGCTCATAGACCTTATCAATCAGGACTCCAACTACGAGGCTGCAGCCGGACAGGCTGTGAACCCAGACACCACCTTGGTTGCTGACTTTGACTTCGGTCCAGAGACTTCAGCAAACATCCAGGTGTCCACCGACCTTGCGGTCGAGGGTACTACTCGTAACCTGATGGCTGTGGTAGATTACCTCAACGACTTCTCCCAGTACGTAGAAGCTGCTCGCTCTTCCGACACCGGAAGCGCTGTTGCAGGCTGCTGCGCACCAGGTGAGACTCTAGACTCTGTTGCTCTAGCTGGCGGATCTCGTGGTATCTCCACGAACGCTTACTTCGACGCAGGATTCGATGAGCTTCTCAAGGTTCGTTGTAACTCGGTTGTTCCTCTAATCGACCAGGACCTCGTAAACGAGGGCTATGGCTCCACCGCAACCGTTGCTTCCGTAGCAGCTAACCTTGCAGGTCACGTAGCTGAGGCTCGTGGAACTGCTCAGGATACAGCTGGCGAACGTGGCGGATTCCAGGGATTCCGTGGAACTAAGACCGAGGTCATCGCTCAGGCTAACAGCTTGAACGACCAGGACGTTGCTCTGGTAGCTCAGAATGTAACCACTCTGAACAACCTCGGAACTCTCCAGCAGTTCGGTCCTCGTATGCAGGCTGTTATTGCAGCTTCTATGCGTGCCGGTGTGAACGAGATTGCTGAGCCACTCACACACAAGTTGCTCCGTGTTTCCGGCCTTACTCAGGATTCTACCTGGGATCCAGCCGATATCTCGGATGCAAACGAAATGATTATCAATGGTGTTCTGTTCGCAGAGACCATTGATGGTGTTGGAACCAGATGGGTCCGAGACCTTACTACCTGGGTTACAGACGACAATCTCGCCTATAGCGAAGGTAGTGTTCGTGATGCAGTTCGTTACGTAGCTTTCGGACTTCGCACCACTCTTGTTGAGCGCTTCACCGGTAAGAAGGCCTCCCCGGCAACTATTGGTACCGTGAAGGATACAGCAGCTAGCTATCTTGAAACCGCTCGTCAGGATAACATCATCGTGGATTCTACGGATCCAGTAACCGGTGCGACCGTCAAGGCGTATCATAACTTGAAGGTGTACTCTTCTGGAGACACACTTCGCATCAACGTTGGTATCTTCCCAGTCCCAGGTATCAACTTCCAGTTGAATGACATTTTCCTTCAGTTGCCAACGCAGTCCGCGTAAGGGTAGCTTTTGAATAGAAAACTAAGGAGTATTTAAAATGCCAGCTCTTCCTACAGTAGTTACTGATTATCTAACCGCCGTAAAAGACGCGTTGACTACAGGCCCTGCTTTGGATAACAATGTGCCACCAGCAACTCATGCCGGTGCTCAGAATTACCTTCGCGCACAAGATATGTCCACTGTTCTTGATTTGCTTCAAGATGCATTGTCACAGTCTTCAGCACTTACAGCAGTAGGCGGCACTGTCCGTGGTGTTGTTGACGGTGCAGCAACCTTCGTAGCAGGCACACAGGTAGGTAATACCGTTGTGTTTGACGGTAACATCACTGCCTCTCTGGCAGGTGAGTCGCGTCGAGTAGCAGTTAACGACACTACCACGCTTACCTTCGAAGGCGACGACCTCCCAGCAGCACCAGCCGCTGGAGACACGTACACCATTCAGGGAACTATGTTCTCTGAGTTTGTAGACGCTCTTCGTGAAGGCAAAGGCCTTGCCGATGCCCCAGCTGGTAGCGTATACGGTGCAGACCGTCTAGCTATCGGAGGCATTATCAAGGGTGTAGAGGTTCTAGGCTCCACCGTTGCAGAGCGCAACATTGGCCGTCCTGGTCTTACCTCTCTAGCAGGCTCCACGGACACCGTGGTTCTTCTAGCAGACTCAGACTACCGCATTGACCAGTTCAAGGGCATGCGAGTAGTAGTTACTGCAAGAGGCGAGGGCATCGTAGTTAGCAGCAATGAGAACTCCGTGACACTTCGTGGCCCAATGGCAGCTGCCGCACAGGCAGGCGATGCTGTTGCAATCACCGTTCCAGTGAACGACTTTGGTGGTACATCCGCTCCAAAGATTCTAACCCATCCAGGTGCGCAGCCAGGCGAAAACGCCTATCTTGCTACCCTCATCGACCAGTTGCAGACTCTGGTAGCAGCGTTTACGCTTCCTACCTAAAGTAATATTTGGCAGCCTGGGGGTGGATAGTCGTCCCCTCCTTGAAGCCCCTGGGCCTGCTTTTTCTTTCTGGCTTTAGTCCGCAATCAGTGTTATAGTATATTAGGAGTTTATAATGGCGTCACAAACATTCTCAGGAGCGAGAGCTATCTTCCTGGTCAATGGTGCAGCCGTTGGTTTCGCAGGTGGCGTTTCCGGCGAGGAAATGATCGACTATGAGCCTATTGACGTACTCAATTTGCTCGAAGTTCGTGAACACGTACCAGTAGCCTACAGAACCAGCTTGAATGCTCAGATCTTTAGAGTCGTTGGCGACTCTCTCAAGGCGCAGGGAATCCTCCCTGTCCAGAGTGACATCATCACGTCCGGCGACCTAGAGGCCGCTATTCAGGACAGTGTGACTGCCAACACCGTACAGCTTTTCCAGGGCGTTCGATGCGCTGGTCATAGCTTCGATATCACAGCCCGAGGCGTCGTTCAGGAGAACGTTCCGTTCGTCGCTATCCGCGTGATTGACGAGTTCGAGAATCCAGTATAAACTGGGTCGAACTTAGATATGATTAGGAGATCCTCATGCTGCCCCAATGCTGGAGTGGCATGAGAAGTTCTCTATTTATAAGAGGGTAACATTGATGGATAATCTACTGCATACCTTTAGCGTTGATGTGTATTCCGAACAGGATGCAACGCGCTATCAAGGTACATTTACGACTAAGAAGCTAACAATCAAGACCATGACCCAGCTTGGCGTTCGAAGAAGCCAGCTATGTGGCGGTCTTCACTACGACGAAGATAACCCAGGCCAGGGCCTAGACGCTACTACCTACTCGATCAACAGCATGATCGCTCATCTAGAGGTCTCTCTCGTTGACGTTCCTATCTGGTGGGACCTGGACAAGATTACAGACATCTCTGTATTGTCTGAGGTCTACAAGGAGGTTGCTCGTTTCGAGAGTAACTTTTCGAGATCAAGGAATGCCGCTCAAGACGGAAGACCTGTTGCTAGCGGCCAAGGAAGTGGCCAAGCGCAGGGTTCTGGAGCCAACGTTGGTGGAGAGCCTCAGCCAGTGGTGGGAGGAGAAGTTCAAGCTTCCCTCGAACCATGAGTTGTTTCAGGAATGCTCTGTATATGAGCTGGCTGTAAAGTTTTGGGAAGACCACTACCGCAAGGACCCACTCGCTGTTTACCGTAACGCTGATGGTGAAGTACAGTTTGTAAAGACTGGCGACCCCCTCATCGACAAGTGGGAACAAGAACTTGCAGATGGCAAGACACCAGATTACCTTGAGGCCTTTACTCAGGACGAGATAAACCGCCTCAACCAGATGAGACTTCGAGCAGTTGATCGCTTCAACAAGCCTGCAAATCGCTCGAAACAGACCATAGGAGAAGCCACCGCTATAGCGGCGCAAGAGGCTATACAGGCTACTCCTCTAAGATATAAGCGTTTCAAAGACTCCCCAGATTAATAGGAACACACGTTGGCAGACGACACCCATAAGATTGCGTTAGAACTGGTCCTTGAGGGCCAGCAACAGATCGACCAAGGCCTAAAGAAGGTTGCTAAGGATACCGCTACCTTTGGCAGTGTTTCTAAGCGTCTGGAAAAGCAGTCTATTCGTCATGCCAAGGAGCGTTCTAAGCTAGAGGATAAGTGGAACAGTCCTAAAGCCAAGAAGAAGCTCATCAACGATGAGAAGGCTGTCAACACCCAGCTCAAAGAGCGTATAGCTCTTATACGCAAGCAGGGTGCAGAAGTCGATAAGCTCGCTCGTAAGATGGAGCGTGTAGCTAACGGCCAAGACGCCAACGACCCAAGAAACGATCCGAGAGGTCGTAGGAGCCTAGGCAGAGGCATACGTAGAGCTGCAGGCGGAGCTGCACTCGCAGCAGCCGGTGCAGGTATTGGTTTGATGTCTAGCCAGATTCGTCAGGGCTACGCACAGCACATGCAGTACGGCATGGGCCGCGCCGGTATGATGGGCTCTGGTGCCACTACTGCAGGTCTCGACGCTGTACTAGGTCAGGGCACTAAGCTAGGCTACGACAAACTACAGGGCGTCCAGCAGGCTAGAGCGGTTGCTATGGCTACTGGTAACTACAAAGCTACCACGACAGCGCAGGAACTCACTCGTAGCACCATGCTAGACATGGGACAGTCTACAGGGCTGATGGGACAGTTAACTCAGGCTGGTGGCGGTTTTGGAGGCGCGGAAGGTAACGCAGGTAGCAAGCAGCTACAGAAGATCATTACGCTAGGCTTTAGCGCTGGTATCAGCAAGGCTCGTCTTCCAGAGTTTATCCAAGGTGCTACAGGCGTTATCAAGGCACAGGCAGCTCGTCAGGGCGGCAACATTGACTCTGTAGGCTATGCTTCTGTTCTTCAAGCTATGGGCGCTAGCGGTGCTTCAGGCCTGCAAGGTGCTCGTGGCGCATCTGTATTTCAACGGTTGAATGAATCTATCGTAAAGCCAGGCGGCGGTGAAGCTGGTCAGGCTATGATGCTTCAGGCTTTCGGCTTTGGTAAGCCAGGCGGAGGCTCCAGTTACTACGAAGCTATACAGCGTCAGGAAGAGGGCGCTACTCCCGAGAACGTCAAGGCTATGTTTGCCGAGTTCGGTAAACAGAAGGGTGGCGGAGAGGCTCAGATTCTTGCTCTCAAGGGTGTGACCGGTCTAAATACCACTGTGCTTGAGGAGCTTAGAGACGTAGCAGCGACTATGGAAGGTCCTGCTAGAGACGAAAAGCTACAGTCGATTCTAGACAAAGCTCAGGAGACGCCCGAAAGTCGTGCAGCAGATGGCATCGACGAGCTTGGAGATATGGCCAAGCAAGCGGCTATCGTCACTAACCACTCCCTCACTATAGGAGCACAAGTTGCCGAGTCTGTAAAGGCTATGCAGCTAGCTCTAAATGAGATGGTTACACAGCTTATGCCTTTTGCTATAAAGGTGTTGGAAGCCATTGCACTGATAATGAAAGAGGTTGCCAACCTTATGGGCGGAGGCTTGGAGGGTACCAACTTAGACGCAGATATTTTCGGTATCAAGAGGAGAACCGATCCTGAAACTGGTGAAGTCGCCACAAACTTCAAGGGCGACACAGTGGGAGAGTACGACGTTGCTAATCTTACGGGTGGCGACAAGTATAATAAGGTGGAGAGAAAAGCTATCAACGAAATCAATAAGAAGTATGCGGTTGCGCAAATCGGCTACGATATGGCTATGAAAGCTGACCCCGAAGCTCAGAATGCCGCAGACGCTAAGTATCTTACTTTGTTCGAGCCAGGAGGCCTGTTCTTCGAAGAGTTCCAGGCACAGAAAGCGATCGCGTTGGCCCAGCTTGAAGCAACTAAAGAAGCTAGCGCTACAGCTGCTGCAGCTGCTAAGTCCCCTGTTCCGCCAGGGATAGCTAGGTAATTGCTATGTCTGCTATAATTGAAGGCGCTCCATTTACGGACATAATCAACGGATCCCTAGGAAAAGATGGGGTCAGAAGATACAAGACTAGATGCAAGATCCTGGTAGACAGTCATAACGCCGAGTCTGGTCAAGGCCCAGGCGCTGGCCGTTCCTTGGTGATTCAGGACGATGTATACTCTGTAGAGACCAGTAAGACTATCAAGGGTGCAGGGCAGGCGACCGTTAGTCTCATTCCAGGTGACAACTACCTGAATCTAATCTTTCCTAACGACTATATCAATATCTACTTCGATATTGGTGACGGGTCTGGGTGGACTCGTACATTCTTCGGATTCGTGGACCGTATTGAGGAGAACTACTCAGTGTCGGGTAACGGTAACCCTGTCACTACGTTCCGCCTCATATGCACTGACTTCTACAAGGCGTTTGACCGAACGCAGATCTATTTCAACCCGCAGCTCGCCCTTCGCCCCGACTTCGCTAACTACGACTTCGCTGAGGCAAATATCGGTGGCCTGTCTCTTATGACGCGCGGTATCGTGGCCGGTGGGTCTCCTCCAGACGTTATCACTAACCTGGTGTTGCTTCTTATTGGGTTTGGAACACAGTTTAGGCTTCCCGCTACTTACAACCCCGGCGATACTCAGGTGCGTCTTAGAAAGCGCAGAGCTGAACTTGTTTATGGTAAGCTAAGCCCGGAAGCCTTAGAGTCGCTGTCTGCAGTAGGTAACGACTACACTAAGCTAGAGGCCGAGGCCAGAGCAGAAGCTAACCGTACTTGGGATAGTTACAGGGCTGGTAGGATTCAGAAAGAGGACGAACGAATCCAGTTGTTGTCTAAGAATACCGGACAGCCGGATCCTTCTAAGCTTGATGGCGATCAAGCTATTACCGTTCTTCAAGATATCATCATCAGGCAACAGCTTACTCCTAATGAAAAGGAGAGAGGACTGACAGGGGGTTTAGATAGCCTTACAGAAGCTAACGTCAGTCAGCTAAAAAGCATTTCTACCGAGACCTCTTTCTTGACCGACATTCTCGATGTATTCACCTTTGTAGAGCGCCGCTCCATTGATGGATACATGATTGGGTACCCTGTTTGGCAGAAGCAGGGAAGCCTAATGCAGATCCTTAGGGCTTTCTCCAATGAGTCCATCAATGAGATGTTCTTCGATCTGCGCCCACTTAGCTCCTCTGGAGCTGACCACTCCGTCTCTGAGGAACCTGTAGAAGGTGCCTACTCTCGTCTCGCAGATGACAAGAGCGGAAACATAGATGATGATGAGGCAGCCCCTCCAGGAATCACCTACATCCCAGCTCTGGTTATGCGTGAGTATCCGTTCAGTACCATCGAGGGTCTTGACCTCACCGATGTCAAGCTTGAGCTGATAACTAAAACAGACACGCAAGATTATATTGGCCCACTGTTCTTTGGTTCCTTGTTTGACCGCAAGGCCAATACTGCTGGCCGTCATGTTATAGAGCACGACAACATTAATGTTGCGGATAAAGCGGAGGGTGTTTCCACTGTAAAGGGTAGGAAGCACCTAGACGTAGCTGTTATCTCCGAGACTGAGGTGATGAAAACTGCACTAGGTAGAAGTGATAATGATCACTTCAACTTGTTTGAGTTTTGGTCCGACGATGTTCTTGGATCAGACAACAAGTTCTACATGAAGGACATGCTTCCTATCATTACTCCTATCCATATCATTAGAAATGGTATAAGAGTAAACACCGTTACTACGAGAGCTGCTCGCTTCAGTGTAGACGCAATAAGCAAAACTACTCCTCCAGCGGAACACCCCACAGCTGACCAATCTCCTGACGAGATCCCTGAGGCCAGCGTCATTCAGTCCCCTATCTGGCCCGCCAATCCCACCTACGTTAGGTACTACAACAGTAGTCCTCAGGCTGCGTGGGGATACCGTCCTAAGCCTAAGCCGCTTCCCGCAGACCAGTCAAAGGGTCCACAGGCCTGGGTATTCCACCAAGGTATTGATATCACTAAGAGGCCATATGCAAACGTCGGCGTACCGGCGCAGGCAGGTTGGTCCGATCCCATTCCTGTCAAGGCAATAGCTGATGGCTGGGTTGTTGCTTCTTTCCCAGACGGCTGTACTGATGGTTACGGTAACTGTGTAGTTATCAAACACGATCTTACGACTCCAGGCGGAACACACATAGGTATACGTTACTCTGTCTATGCCCACCTAGACAGCCGAGCAGTGGGAGCTAACCCCAAAGTGCCTAAGGCCAAGTCTAAGAGTAAATTCGCTTCCAAGGAGTGTCCAGGGGTGAGCGGCGGTATGCAGAAGCCTCAGTTCATCGAGCGCGGCACCGTTGTAGGTTACATGGGCAATACCGGTTTCACGGCTAAGAAGAACGACCGCTTCCACCTGCACTTCGAGATCTGCAGAGATTGGCCGCCTAGAAACGACGCAGTTACTGCTAGAATTCCTTTCACCACAACCCCTCAAGGCGACCCAAAGCCAGACCCTCCTGTGGTTGGCGGGAACTTGTTCGATGAGACCGGTGAGAGTACTTTCCGAATGGAACAAGCTAAACAGAATAGTTGTGACCCATTCCAGTTCTTTCAGTTGTTTGGCATCAACCTACAGACCTTCCTAAACAGCGCCCAGCCTGCAGAAGACGCAGGTGAAGTAGAGCCTGATGATAGTGACCAGGGAGGAAACACTCCTGAAGAGCTTGCAAACTATCCTAAGACAGATGTCAAGGCTACGACCGGCGCTGAGATGGCTACTGAGGCGGATCCTAAGCCAACTACATCGCAGAAGCAAGTGGTTGACGGCTCTGACTCTCGTAAGCAGATTCTTCGCTGGGCTCTTTTGCAAGACCACTGGTACCAGCACAATCTTGAGTACCTATCCGGTACTGTGCAGATGCGTGGCGCTCCTGAGATTCGCGTAGGATATCGTCTAGATATGCACGAACGTCGCATGAGTTACTACGTCGAGGGTGTCAACCACTCTTGGAAGTTCCCTAACAACATGTCTAGTACCTTGCGCGTCACGCGAGGACAGCCTAATCATCCTTTCCCAATCTACGTTTACCCTGCCTATGAACAGATGAACGCCACTAAGGATCAGCGAAAAACTGGTAGAAGTCGCTTAGCTACATACTTTGTGACTCCCGATCCTGTAGCAATTCGTCGTTCTATATTCCTTAGAGACGGAGGAGCAGCTGTTGGTGGCGGTGAAGGCAACAGCCTTCTGGGTTCAGGAGCAGACGCAAAGAACTCTGTAGATGATATAGATTCTATTGAGTTCGATAAGGACAGCCGCATTTCGACTAAGTATGACGAGCTAGTAAGTCCCGCAGGTTCTTATGAACTTACTAAGCGTATGGAGGACGGAGCCGTGGATGAAAACGAGGGTGAGAATGACCAGCCTCGCACCGACACTGTTTCCGGTACCGATGCTCGCTTCACAGATCTGAAGGATCCTACGGGGAAGACTAAATGATTACTAGAGTAAGACCTACGGATGCCCCAGACGGCACCACGCTCCAGGGCTCTCTCCTCTCTGATCCCCAGGACTACAAGTCCCTAAACATGACTCAACTCATGCTTGGGATAGTTCTGGAAGTCTACCCATCAGACAGAGATGAGAACCGCTCTGCTGTCCAGACTGTGGATCGTCAGGGATACAGACACGAGTGTACTGTGCTTATTGTAGATGATGGAGCTGCTGCGTACACTGTTATGGAGAACGTAGTTATTCCTCCACAAGGTCCTAGCGGCCTAGATGACTACGAAGAGAAGCTTCCTAGAGCTGCGTCTATTCAGGTGAACGGAGAAGAGTTCGACTCTTCGTTGCACCAAATAGACCCCTACAACCTAGACGGCGATTGGTGTGTAGTAGCTTTCATCGGAGGAAGGCTAGACCACCCGTTTGTGTTGAGTTGGTGGCCCCACTCCAGGAACCCCCTAGACCCAGCCACTAGTGGCTACGGCGCTGAAGGCAGGGCTCTGGAGCAAGCCGGACGATACTTCTCAAGAGTAAACGGCATAGAGACTGTTATTACCAGCAAGGGAGATATCATATTCTCCACCACTTGGGCTAACAGCAGCCTTGCTCCTGGTGCAGAGTCTACTGAGGGACGCTTCGGCAGGAACCCAGACGAAGAGACCGGTGGTAGCATCCGTTTGAATATAAAGCCTTCACAGGCTTTTGAGCTTACCTTCAACCCTCAGGAAGAGGGTATTGGCGTACTGGACACTACAGAGCCAGAGATGCCTCAGAGAAACCCTGCCGAGGAAGAGCCGGTAGCCAGCGATGAGCGCAACGAGACATACATCTACATGGACAGGGACCAGATTGACTTCTTCATTCCTGGCAGCTTCACGGTAGAAGTATCCGACATCGTGAAGATTACTGCTGGTGATGAGATCCAGATATATGCCACAAACATCCTGACCCACGATGCTGAGAAGATCCTCATTGGAGCCAACGCCGCTGATGATGAGGCGCTAGTATTGGGAGAACAACTGAGATTGTGGCTCCAGAATACTTGTAAAGTATTATCCCCATTTGGTCCCCTAATGATAGATCCTCTTACGACAGTAAGAGCTACTACCTTTGCCCCACCCCTTAGCACGAAGACTATTGTTGAATAATGGCTGATAACTGGTATAATGATAGGGAGCACGTACATTGCCTGTAAACAAGCCCGCATTAGAGAGCGCCTTGCAGTCCTTGTTTGCTACTCCACCAAATACTACTGCCGCCTGCGCTACAGCGTGGGGCAACGCTATGGCGACGTATGTGGCCGGAATGATTCCTCCCCACCAAGCTGCTACCACTGGAACTGCAGCTTTAGCGCTTGCAGGCGAGCTTACTTCCGTATTCAATTCCTGGACAGCAGGTACTTACGACCCTGACCCTTGTGTGAATCTGGCTCCTTTTGAAGCTGCCTTTGCTAACTTCGCAACACTTATAAAGGATAGCCCAGACACACTGGGGATATATGAAGGGACAGCCATACCCCCCGCTGACGTGGGATTTTGCAATATCGGTATACAGACTACGCACGCATCTGCAGCCGCTGCTTTTGCTACCGCTATTGACGCGTGGTTCAAGACAGGTACTTCCTCGTTGATTCTTACTCCGTTCACTACTGTAACTTGGAGCTAACATGGCAGAAAACTCAGCCATCACATTCAAAAATACTGGAGGCAAGATTAACTCCACGATTACCCCTGCCAGTCTAGAGGGCGCTGAGGGACAGCGAGCTAATTCGTTTTACACAGGTCAGATTACTCCTTTTCTTGAGAAGCAGTACAGTATCTTCATCCTAAATGCTAAGACCAACAAAGTTATCCAAGACGCCAACTTCTTGGGCCTGAACCCTGCTGCAACCTTAGCCCCGCCAGAGTACTTCTTCCGTGTTGCTCCCAAGGTCATTGAGGTTAGTGAGCCTTACGCTACTACCATTATTCCTACCCAGCGTGGAGGAAAGTACGTAGAATCTCACGGTTCTATCATCAAATCTATCCGTATTCAGGGAACTACTGGTGTGCGCCCCAACCGCAAAAGGGGTCCTGGCTCTAATATCCCTCTCATTGGAGAAGCGGTAAACGACCTTACTGGCGAGTTCGACCTTCGACTTCCCGGTCCCCGAAGCGGGGCTCCCAACGGAGGTCTTCGCCCTTATAGAGCTAGTTCCGAGGAAACCGGTTTTGATTCTATCGTGTTCCTTAGAAACATCTTTCGTGCGTATTCGGACGTGAAGGAAAACGACGAGACTTCTAACCATATTCTTATGGTGTGGAGAAACAACAAGGATGGCGATTCGTGGATCGTAGAGCCTAAGGAGTTCCGCGTCAACAGAAGTGCGGCTTCTCCTTTGACATATGAATACAACATCACGTTCCAGACGCTCTCTCCGCTAAACGTAACCTTCTCAACTGAGAGCGATCCTCTATCCGCAGTTCTTGAGACTCGTAAGGTCTTTGAGCGCGTTCAAGAGTTCAACCAATCTCTTCGCCGTACCTTCCTTATCGTGTCTACACAAGTTCGCCGGTTGGAGGGCTTGGGCGTATTTGCACAGACCCAGCTTCTTACTCCTATAATCAACGTAACTCGTGGTCTTGGAGTTCTCAGAGCTACTGGCTCTAACTTCGGTAAGCGCCTACAGCACAACGCTCGTGTACTTCGGGATAACCTTGACAACGCTGTTGACCTTCTCTCAGGAACCCCTGGAGTAGAGGAGCAGGACGCTCTGGTTCGTTCCCTTAGACGCGCCAGTATTACTGCCGCAAGAATCCTGGTTGAGCCAGGTACTCGCGAGAGTGTAGACAGCGAAGGTGGAGAGCGCCAGGATCGGTACGCCCGCGCCTACATCACAGCCGGTAACACCGCTGACCGTGTTAGGGTGGCTCCAGCCGTTGGAGGCTCTAAGACTTACATTGGAAACGCTGCCCCTACAGGTAGTGTGGCGCAGGGCACTGTGCATGTTGGGGAAGATATCCGCGCTCTAGCAGGGCGTTTGTTGGGAGACCGCTCTCAGTGGCATATTATAGTGACGCTGAACGGCTTGAAGTCGCCCTACCTTGCTACTGACGGAAGAGCAGATACCCTTGCCCCTGGCGATAATATCCTGTATCCTGTATCTTCACGCGGAGTAAGCTCCATGTCTCTAAATACCGTAAACGTTTCTGACGGTGAGACTGATGGCACAAACCAGAACACCCTTGGCCCTGTTCAGCAAGCCTATGGCCGAGATATTCGTTTGGTCTCTGTTCCAACCTCCGCATCCGGTGTTGACCTTGCGGACTTCGGAGTGAACCAGAAGGGCGACCTAGCCTCTGTTGTAGGTGTTCCTAACGTAGAGCAGGGTATCATCATCAAGTTCTCTACCGAACGCGGAGAGCTTCCAGCTCACCCAGGTTTCGGAGCATCCTTTCCTATCGGTTCTAAGGCCACTCCTGAGGCCATTAACGATTTCCGCTCCGCTACGGAGAGCACTATTTACAGCGATGGCAGAGTCCAGCGCGTAGACAGATTAGATTTCATTGTCGAAGGAGATACCCTCCTGGCCCAATCCAGGATCGTGTTGATAGACTCGTCCGATAACTTGAATATTACGTTCCCTCTGAGGAGAGTATAATGGCTTTCGTCCCAAGATCCTTTACCCAAATCCTGACAGATTCGGTTGCCTATGTGCAGTCCCGCACAACCTACACAGACTTTACCGTTGGTTCGGCTATTCGAACAGTTCTGGAAGCAGCAGCTCTAGAGGACGATGAGCAGTATTTCCAGATGGTCCAGCTTCTGGACATCTTCTCGTACACCACCGCCGCTGGTGAGGACCTTGACCGCAGGCTTGCAGACTTCAACATCTTCCGTCTTCAGTCACGTCCTTCCTTTGGTGAAGCTAAGTTCATCAACACTAACCTTATTCAGGACGACTCTGCCACAGACTCCGCCGCAGGAAACACTACAGTAACCATCTTTGATTCCACAGGGTTCCCTACCAACGGCTACCCTTACCTTATTAGAATCGCTGAAGGAACTAACCGCGCGCAGGACGCTGTTGTATCGAATCTGAATACCGCTACAAACACCTTTACCGTAGGTACGCTCGTTAGAGACGTAGAGATTGGTGACCGAGTAGCTCTTATCACTGGTGCCTCCCCATACACTATTGCTCCCAGCACAAACATACAGTCACCAGCCACCTCCTCTGAGAGCGCCAAGATTTACCGTACCTCAGAGGTTGCTACTATCCCAGCAGGTAACTACTACTCTAATCTAGTAAATATCGTAGCCACCACCTCTGGTACTTCCGGCGATGCAGGCATCGGTCGTGTGTCTCAGTTTGTGGGAGCGCCTTCTTTTGCAGGAGCCAGCGTTACCAACCCAGACATCATTACAGGTGGCGCTCTACGTGAGAGCGACGGAGACTTTAGAGCACGCGCAGTGGAGAAGCTCCAGGCTCTCTCTAGAGGAACTGTGTTGGCCCTCAAAGCCAGCTCTGTAGGCGTAACGGATCAGAATACCTCTCAGCGAGTTATCTCTTCGAACGTTCTTGAAGACTTTGCAGGTGACCCAGAAGAGGTCATCGTATACATCGACGACGGCACTGGCTTTACTCCAGATACCGTGTCCCCGGCCTTCGACTCCCTCGCTACAGCAGTGAACCCCGGAGATGCAGTCATTTCTGTAGATGACGCTTCTGATTTTCCTTCCACAGGATATGTGTTGGTAAATGAGGACTTTCTTCTTGAATATGTTTCTGTTACCGTAAACACCTTGACTTTGGACGGAACAGTTCCGATTGGCACGACCCCAGCATCTATAGGGGATACTGTCCGTCGCATAGACTACATCTCAACAAGCACTGAATCCGGTCAGAGACGCTTCCAGATCAACAACCCTCCTGTGGTCAGAAACACCGAGCGCATCTACACCAAGGCGTTGCTCGACACCACCTGGACCTTGCTTGTGGCCAACACTGATTACGTGCTCAATAAGG
>Ga0114922_10001769_pt1 | contig 20500 bp, 11 predicted proteins | sample AartaG_FD_100975 | JGI IMG/M metagenome (GOLD analysis project Ga0114922, IMG submission 100975) | Deep subsurface microbial communities from Aarhus Bay to uncover new lineages of life (NeLLi) - Aarhus_00045 metaG | ecosystem: Environmental > Aquatic > Marine > Oceanic > Sediment | place...
TATCATCATCCATGGCCATCGTTACGCTCCTTTCTATAAACTTCTTTTCAGACACATTATAGATTGGAACGTACGGTGGCCTCTTTTTCCACCCTAATTTACAGAAGGTATTTTACACTACCTTTTTCATTTTGCATTTAACTCCGTCTTCTCTTCGGTCCGGGGTCTTGACCTTGGACTTTGGACCTTGGACTTTGGACTTTTTCCGGTTCATCCTCCCTCCCTTCTCTCTTCTTTGCGCCTTTGCGGTGAATCTTACCTGCGTTGGACGTTGGAAGTTGGATGTTCGATGTTGGACGTTCATGTCTTTTTCCGCCTTTTCTGTGTCCTCAGGGGGTCGGCGCTATGGGGGGTAGGCCGATTGTTTTACTTGCCGAAGGAGGAAGGTATGAGAAAAGCACTCAAAGCTCTGATAATCGTTGTCGCGGTGATCTTCATGGTGGTCGCCGCGGCGTTTCTTGGAATGGACTACGCCGCCAAGGAGGGTATCGAGTTCGGCGCCACCAACGCCCTGGGCGTCGACACTTCGGTCGGCTCGGTTTCGATCAAGATCCTGCGGTCAAGTGTTTCGATAAATGGCCTGCAGATATCAAATCCCGAAGGGTATCAGACCGACCGCCTGATGGCTTTGGATATGGGCAGTGTTTCATGCAATGTCCCGTCGCTGCTGACGAAAGAAGCGCAGATCAACGAGATACTTCTCGACGCACCCGAGTTGACCGTCGAGGTCAAGCCCGGACTTCCGCCAAAGAGCAACGTCGGCGAGCTGCTCGATAAGCTGAAATCGGATGCACCCACGAGGGAAGAAAAGGAAGCTCAGAAGCAGTTCAAGATCGACCTCATCCGCATCACTAACACAAAGGTGCATTTCCACAACGTTGCTACCGGTGAGACGACGGACGTGACACTGCCTGATATTGAACTGAGGGATGTGAAGAACGCCGACGGTACCCCGGTCGTCATGGCCGATGTGCTGGCCCAGATACTGGCGAGGATGAGCTCCTCGGCATTTGACGAGGCCAAGGGCGTAATGCCCGACGAGTATCGCTCGGCGTTCGGAAAGACGCTCGGGTCTGCCGAAGCCCTCATCGCGAGAGTGCCGAAGGACGACAAGTCGCTCGAGGACATCTTTGGCCGGAAGAAGGAATATTGATGGAAGGGCGTGGTGTGCGTCTGTGTGATATAGATATGGAACGGAATTTACAGAAAGCCTACCCAGGGCGTCGCCGCAGCCCTTCAGGCTCCAGCTTGCCCTGCGCTGTATTGTGACGCCCCTTCGGGGCTAAGAACAGCCATAACTCATAATTTCTCTTCGTCCTTCCGCCTTCTCTTCCTTTGCGGCCTTTGCGTCTTTGTGGTGAATCTTGTTGTTTTTCACTTTGCATTTTTCATTTTGCATTCCCCTCCGCCGCGCTTGCCATGCGGTTGACCCCGGCGATGATGGCGCGCACCGCCGCCTGGTCGATGTTCGTATCGGTCCCCACGCCAAACACCACCTCTCCCGTATCGAGCCTCAGTGGCACGTAGGCCATTGCCTGGGCGTCGGCGCCCTTGCCGATGGCCTGCTCGTGGTAGTCGGCCACGCTGAAGCCCGTGGCGCCGAGCCGCTGCATGCCGTGGACGAACGCCGAGATCGGGCCGTTGCCGTCGGCCGTGACCGTCTTCACCTCGCCGTTCACTTTCATCTTGAGCTCGCCGTGTATCTGCGTCGGATCGGTGTCGTCGGGGCGCGGCCAGTATCCGACAAGCTCGTAGGGCCCCGATGGCTCAACAAACTCGTCTTTGAAGACCTGATACACTTCGGCGCTCGTCACTTCGCGTCCGGTTTCGTCAGACAGCCGCTGGACCGCGTCGCGCACCTCCGGCTGCATTGCTTTGGGCAGTTCGAGGCCGTATTCCTGTTCGAGAACCCAGGCGATGCCGCCCTTGCCCGACTGCGACGTGATGCGAATCATGCCCTCGTACCTGCGCCCGATGTCGGTGGGATCGATGTGAAGATACGGCACCTTCCAACTTGCGCCGAACTTCTCGGGCGCCTCGTCGAGCTTCTGCATTCCCTTGCGGATGGCATCCTGGTGCGAGCCGGCGAAGGCGGTGAACACATACTCGCCGGCGTAGGGCTGGCGGTAGTAGATCGGCATACCGGTCAGCCGTTCGACGGTCTCGGCGATCTCGGCGAGGTTGGAAAAATCCAGCCCGGTGTCGATCCCGCGCGAGAACAAGTTGTTTGCGACGATGACGAGGTCCACGTTGCCGGTCCGTTCGCCGTGGCCGAAGAGCGTGCCCTCCACGCGGTCGGCCCCGGCCATCAGCGCGAGTTCCGTCGCGGCGACGGCCATCCCCTGGTCGTTGTGGGAATGGAGCGACACCGTGATCCTGTCGCGGGCCGAGAACTTACGGCAGAACCATTCGATCATATCGGCGTAATGGTTGGGGGGCCTGCGTTCGACGGTTGCCGGCAGGTTGAAGATCAGCGGCTGTGCCGTCGTGGCCTTGCCCCATGCTTCGAAGACTGCCTCGCACAGGTCGAGTGCGAACTGCAGGTCGGTGTCGGTATATTCCTCGGGCGAGAACTCGAGACGGAGGTCGCTCTCGGGCATCATGTCTGCCAGCTCCCGGATCTGCTTCACCGAGCCTACGGCCATCTTCAGCGTTGCCTTGCGGTCCAGTCCAAACACCTGCTGAACGTGCAGGTCGGACGTCGCCAGGTACGTGTGGACAATCCCGCGCTTGATGCCCTTGAGCGACTCGAGGGTGCGGTCGATCAGATGCGGCCGGCACTGCGTGAGGCCCATGATGAAGACGTCATCGGGTATGTGGCCCTCCTCGATCAGGCGGCGCGTGAAATCGAAGTCGTCGTGACTGGCCGAGGGGAACGCCACCTCGATATGCTTGAGGCCGATCCTGCACAGGAGCTTGAAGTATTCGAGCTTCTCATCCGGATTGAGCGGGCGGGGGAGCGCCTGGTTGCCGTCGCGAAGGTCCACGGAGCACCACTGGGGGCTGCTTTCGATTGTCTTCGACGGCCACTGCCGGTCGGGCAGGTCGATCATTGGCGGCGCAACGTACTTTGATGCCCGGGTATGCGTTGACACGGTATGCTCCTTTGTTCAGTCGCTCCCGCCTTCGCTGAAGCTTCGGCGGACAAGCAGTCGTTCAGTTATTGAGTCGACAGTCGTCAGTCAGCTTGCCCGCCGTAGCCTCGTGCGAGGGCGGGTCATCAGTCGTTCAAAGGTCCAAGGTCCAAAGTCCAAGGTTCAAAGTCCAAGGTTCAAAGGTCCAAAGTCAAAGGCCCAAAGTCTGAGTTCTTGATTCATCCTTCCGCCTTCCGCCTCTATCCTTGTCTTCCCTCCGGCCTCTTGACCTTGGACTTTGGACCTTGGACTTTTTTCGGTTCATCCTTCTCTTCCGTCTGTTGTTCTGCCGTGCCGTTCCTGAGCCTCGCAGAGGCGTAACATTGTTAGCCCAAGGCGTGAGCCTTGGGTGGCGTGACCCGCTACAGCAGCGCGCCCTGTAGGGGCGCAACACGCGGGTCCTAGCGCCGGTCGCGTCTCTTGAGTTGCGCCCCTACAGGGCGCTGTGTTTTCTTACTCCGTGTTCCCAAGGCTCACGCCTTGGGCTAACAATGTTTCATCCCCTTCGGGGATTGTAGCTCGAGCAAGCCCGTAAAACGGCGGCTTCGCACGCTAGACACGTACACAGCCCGAAGTCGATGGTCGGATCGCTGAGTACAAAAAAACCCGGCCGGGTCATCCGGGCGGGCTTTTGAGCAGTTTCGTTTTTACCGCGGCCTCGGCCGGACGACCCCTATTCCTGATCCTCGAGTAGGAGGACCAAGCCGATAAGTCGAAGGCTTAGAAGGACCGCGAAGTTCATTGTCGGTGCTCTTTCTCTTCAGGCTGCAAGCCGTGTTTTCTTTCCCTATATATGATACTCGGATAATGGGGCTGTGTCAAGTACTTTTTTTCGATGATCCGGCGCGGGCCGTTTTCCACGGGCTCAAGGGCGGCTCGCGAGACGCCCCTACATGTCGCGCCGCGCAGTCTCATCGTTCATTCGCCATCTCTGGAATCTGCGGATATATCCTTTTCTGGTATTCGGTTGGGACGACCGACCTGGCCGCCGTAAGTCGCCGACCCGTCCACAACGAACCCGCAAGATCCGAAAAAAAGAGCTCACGCCAAAACCAGCGTGTTGGCGTGAGCTTCGTATCCTGATGGTTGCGGGCTGTTACTCGCTTTGCAGCGGGTCTCAACCTCCGGGTACTATTTCGCTCTTGACGACGTTTTCTTTCTCGGGGAGCTCTTCTGCGGCTTTTTCCGCATCAGCCGCTGACTGGTCATCGGGTGCCGGAGGCTTGGGCTCCGATACCTTCATTTTTCCTTTCCGAAACGCCTTCCTCTTCGCGGAGATTCGAGCCTTGGACTGCTGTGCGTCGGCCAGGGCCAGATCGCCATCGACGATGTGCGGCGTTATGAAGATGAGCAGTTCGACCTTTATGACCCGCTTGTCTATGTTTGTGAAGAAGTACCCGATCAGTGGAATGCTGCTCAGGATGGGCACGCGCTTTTCGTCGTTGGTCACGGCTTCGCGGATGAGACCGCCCAGCACAATTGTTTGGCCGTTGCGCACGAGGACAATTGCCTCTGCTTTGCGGGTCTTGACGACGGGGACACCCTCGAAGCGGGTGGGCGCTTCGCTCACCTCGGGGATGATCTTCATCCTGATGTGATCATCTTCCCCGATCTGCGGCAGTACGGTCAGCTTTATACCCACCGTCTTGAACTCCACTGTTTCGGTGGAAGTAGTAGACGCGCCGCCGGCGGCGGATTCTATGCTGGTGGTCGACTGGATGTAGGGGAGGTCTTCGGTGATCTCGACCGTCGCTTGCTGGTTGTTTACCGTGGTGATTTTCGGAGCAGATAACAAGTCTACGTAGCCCCTGGTCTGCAGTGCCTCGAAGATGCTGTCGAAGTGGTTGTTGCCGAGGGCAACCCGGAACGCTCCCGACCCCGTGGGGAGAAGCTGGTCCTGTGTTACCGTGCCCGTGATATTGCTGATCGACCTCATGCTCATGTCGAACCAGTCCCAATTGAAGCCCCATTGATTGCGCTTATCGTAGGAGACTTCCACCAATCTCGCCTCGATGATTACCTGCCGTTCGCGCAGATCGACCAGAGCGATGAAGTTCTCGATGTTGTCCACCGCCTCGGCGCGGTCGATGATCACAAGTGAATTCGTGTGCGGATGCACTATTACCTTGCCTTCGTCCGACAAAAACTCCTGCAGCTTCTCGGCCAGTTCCGTTACGGGTATCGACTGGAGCTGGATTTGCTTGCTGGTGAGCTCTGCCCTGAGCACCCGTGCCACGTCTCCGCGCTGTTGCAGTTCGTAGCCATTGGTTTCGAGAATCATGGCGAGGGCCTGCCCCAGCGTGACGTCCTTAAAGCTTGCGGTTACCTGGCCAGTGACACCGGGGTCTATGATCACGTTGATGCCGGCCTGATCGGCGAGCATGCGGACAAGATCGACAAGGGTGGCGTCGACCGCCTGCAACGTGATCCTTTCGCCCTCACCGCTCAGGGTGACCTGGGTTTTGTCGGTGGGGCCGCCTCCGGCGGGCTGCTCCGCGCCCACGGGCATTCCGAAGAATATCCAGTAGATTGCCCACATGACGACGATTATTGCGTGAAGTAGTCTTGTGAAACTCATTGTTGCTCCCCGAAAAAGTCCTCATCTCTGGGCCGAGGTTGTAGTGTCGCGGCTCGAAGGCGGTGTCCCTGCCCGGCCGCTGGGCTGCGCGGACCTCTTCCCGGGGGCCGTGGGTGACCCGCCGCTCACCGGGAAGTACATTCTCGTGCCGCCGATTTTGATTTCCACACCTTCTGCGTATATTGCGCACACTGTCGCGTTGCTGCCGGGCAGCCTGTCGCCTTTGCTCAGGATCCGGCCGTCGATGAGCGCGCGCCTGCTTCTTCGACCGATCAGCACCGCACTCACAACAGGGCCTTGGTTGACGAACGAATTGCCCCAGTTCATTCCCTCGTCGTCTTGTCCGGCGTAAGACGCTGCGGCAACCGGCGTCGCTTTTTCCTCGAAGGGGTTAATGTTGGCCCACTGCAGGGTGAATATCCCCGGCAACCTGTCCGCGGGCTTCGTGCTTGCACCCTCCGTGCCGGCCGGCTCTGCCGCAGCCTGCACGACCGCCCGGGCGCCCCTGTTTTTCGCCCTGGGCTTCAGCACGGGCGCGGATTCCCCCGCAGAGGCCACGCGAGGCACATCGGCCTCGGCAGGTTTCGTCAGCTCTTCGCTCGTCTCAACGACTTTCGGCTTTTCCTTTTTCTTGGCCCGGTCGATGAAGAACTTCACATTGTAGGCAACAACCCCTCCTACCAGGACTAGTAGAATTATTGCGGTTTTTTTTCGTGACACGGTGTATCAGCTCCTGTTTTTTCCCGGCCTGTATGTTCGCTATGTCAGGTGTAATGTACAGGTCACCTACGCCTGTCCGTTTCCAGAAAGCAGTATCCTTCGACTTGCGCCCGGAACGATATGAGGCCGGAGCGCTGGTCAGCCTGCTTGATTATTATCGAATTGGTGAGCACCAGCCTCGGGCCGGCCGCGAGGTTGTTCAACAAGGCAGCCACGCCGCGATAGGTACTGGTGCCCGTCACCGACAACGGCACCTTGTGGAGGACCCCGGCGGCGCACCTGGACAGTCGGCTGTCTCTCAGCTTGTTGGGCGTGGCTCTTTGTGTCGAGATCGAGACGCCTGCAATGCCTGCCGCCCTACAGGCGCGTTTCACGTCCGCTAACAGTTCCGGCAGCCGCTCGGCGGCCGGCAACTTGGCGTCGTATTTGGCCAACGACGCGCTGATGACGGGCATCTCGGTCTCGTAGTATGCGTCGACGGATGAGGCCGCTTTCTTGCACAGCTCAAACTCGCGCTCGGCGGCGGCGATGCCGTCGCGAACCTTTATTACCCTGGCGACCTTCGGATACGCCACCGCTGTGGCGGCGGTCGAGATCGCGCACAGCATGCCTATTGTTGCGAATACGAATGTCTTGTTTACCCGCTCCTGCTTCATAAGCGTTCTCCAGCGAAATCCCCTACAACTTCCAGTGATCCGCCGGCAGGGCCTCGCACCTTATGCTGAAGTGCATGGGCCCGCCCACGGAGGTATCTTTGAGGGGATCAAGCTCTATCGACGTAAAGAGGCCGCTTTCCTGGAGGCGGTCCAGCAACCCCCTCAGCACCCTCGACCGTCCTTCGCCTTCGGCCAAGAGTTCGCCGGCGATTTTCAGTTTCCATTGCATATCGCCTTTTCTTTGTCTGCGAGATGCAGAGATCTCGGTCAGGTGCACGTTTGGGGGCACGATTTTCCCGAGGCCCCACAGTACACAGGGCCAGGGGAGGCTTTCATCCAGCAGTTTCGCGTGCACTTGCCGCCTGTGATTCAGTTTGGTTTTGAGCGCTTTAATCTCGCTGTGCTCCTCGCGCATGGCCACGAAATTGGCCGCGTCGGCGCGGAGCTTGCCCAGTGCCTGTCCATACATCCTTTCCGCCATATGCAGTGTAAGGTAGCAGGCGGCGAAGATCCCAACGGCTATTGCGGCCGCCACCAGCATCGAGGCGGCCCTTATGCCTTTTATGGGCCTTTCCTTGATCTCGGAGGGCAGGAGGTTCATCTCGGTGCCCGTTGTTCCCATCGCGGCCAGGCCGGCGGCCACAGGCGAGAACTCGAGGGAGGCATCGCCCACGCTGAAAGGTATGGATGCGAAATCGGCCAGTGAAATATCGGGCATTTGCTCGAGCAAGGCTATCACGCGCTCCGATGCTCCCGATTGGATCACTTCCGTCACGCGCTTGCCGCGAGACTCCTGCTTGAAGTAGAGGAAAGTCCGTTCGATCTCCTGCACCACGTATTCCGGGCTGTTGTCCGTCTCCTGCTCGAGTTGTATCCGACGCACCAGCGACGGCTCGCCATCGGCGAGGATGATGACCGACACCGCCTGCTTGCCGAGGTGCACGAGCGCCGTGGTGTCGTCGCCCTTCACCATTCGCTGTGCCAGAGAGAGAAGGGCAAGGTGCGACGCACAGATCGACGACGCCCTGAGACCACAGTCCTTCAGGAGGGCCATGCATTCGGTAACCTTTTCGTCGGGCACGTAAGCGGCGATCACGTGAAGCTCGCTGTCTTTTTGCCCCGACAGCAGCAGGTAGTCCCACGCGGTGCCTTCTCCGTAAAGTTCTGCGCCCTCGCGCCCGAGGACCGCTTCCAGCTCGCGGATGGGCATCGACGGGAAAGTGCGCACATTGCACTCTGCGGGGTCACCGGGCAGATTCACGACCACCTTGGTGGTGTTGATGCCTGCTTTCGCCAGTGCCTGTTTAATGGCTGTTGCAAGCGCCGCCCTCCGTGCGCCCGGGGGCGAGCCCGGCTTGGGTGCGACGATTCCTGCGCTGCCTGCTCGGCGGACCTCGAAGTCCTTGCCATGCCTGCACACTTCAACCACGCTCACCAGGTCGCCGGCGATGTCCAGCCCCACGGCCCGGCGCGGAGTAAATAGTGATCGCCTGGTGAAATCTTGCTTTCGCCACGACGTTGCGACCGGGGCCGCGGAGGGCTGCGCAGTATCGTGGGACCGTTCCGGTGCGCCCTTGGTAAGCGTTGCCAGTGTCTGCGGACCTCGCGGATTGACCTGTTCCATAATGTGGTCGCGTCCTGTTATCAATTAGACCCGCTGCTTGTTGCGTATTGCACGGGGTCAGGTCCTAAAACAAAATCGTTGCCCCACAGATCGCTATTGTAACGCCCGTCGGTGTTATCCAGTAACTGCCGGAATTCCAACAGGCTCAGCGTGTAGCTCCACGGCGACTTCAACGGCACGTCCATCAGGCTGGGCCCTATGAACACGTTGTCTTTGTTTGAGCCTGTGTATAGAGCTCTGATGGTGTGCATGATCGCCAGGTCATGCCTATGGGTGTATTCGGTCCACTCATCTTTGAAAATGTAGTAGTGAGTGTGCCAGTGACCGTCAGGATTGTCCGGAGGGTTTATGCTGTCGTAATCCATGTATGGCCATTCTGTGACCCTGTAAACTGTGTTGTAAGTCTTGATCGCGTTGTTGATCTCGGCCAGCAGCTTCTCATTCTTCTTTCTCACGAGTATGACGACATCAACGTCGAGGTCGATGTCGTCTCCGCCGCCGCTTTCGTTGGTACCGTTGAATCCCCAGCTTCTCAGGCGTTTTGTGTCGGCGTCTACGTCAATGTATTGGAAGGCATTCCGCCAGGAGTCGTAAAAGATGTTGCCCTTTGTGCCGCTAAAGCCTTGGTTTACGTAAGGCCCCGCCCAGCCCGAGATCGCTCCTCCTATCGACACGAGCTCAGTGAGTGTGGCAGGGAATTGTTCGGTATCCTCGTAAAAGTTGGCGACTCCCACGGCCAGGTCCTGCATTCTTTCTCTGGTGGTATTCACCTCGGTTATTCTAAGCGTGGCGCCCACGACCGGTATTGCGATGCCCACGAGCAAAGCCATCAGACTAATGGCAACGACCATCTCTATGAGCGTGAAGCCGCCGCGAGGCGCGCTGCGCCGCCTGTCGCTCGTCATTGGGAGTTGGGAACCGGGCATTTGATATCCTTTCCTAACGGCGCAGTGAATTCATCATCTCGAAGATCGGCAGGAAAGTACACAGCAAAATAAATCCTACCGCCACGCCCGCCCCCACGACCATCGCCGGCTCCATCAACGACAAAACAGTCTTGATGGTCTGGGGTATCTCGCGGTCGTAGAAAGCGTTTACACGTTCGAGGGCCTCGCCGAGGGTGCCTGTTTGCTCGCCGAGGCTGATCATTCTCACCACCAGGGGCTGGAAAACTCCGGCATCGCGGAGGGCGTCGGTAATAGTAGAACCTCGCACCACGGCCTCGCGGGCCTGGGCTATGCCATTGGCCATGTATGCGTTGCCCACCACGCCTTCTGCTGCCCCGAGCGCCTCTACGGTGGGGATACCCGCCCGGTAGAGCGTGCCGAGGGTGTTCACGAACCGGGCCGCGCCGATCTTGGCCATCACCGGCCCCAGCACCGGTATTCGCAGCTTGAGCTTGTCGATCAGCATTCTGCCTTTGGGCGTGGCCCTTACACAGAGAAAGCCGACCACCGCCGCGCCCAGCACAATGAGAAGGATCACGATGTTGTCTTTCAGAAAATTGCTCACGACCATCAAGATTTTTGTGGGCAGCGGCACTTCGGCTTTCATGCGTATGAGAACCGTGAGTATCCTGGGCACCAGGAACGTAAGCAGCAAAACGATCAGCCCACACACCGCCACGGCCAGCACAATCGGGTAGGTGAAGGCGCGCATAGCCGTGGAGCGTATTTCTCCCTGCCATTCATAATACTCTGCCAGCCTTCTCAGCACGGGCCCCGGTGCCCCGGCAGACTCCCCGGCCTTGACCACGCTTCGGTAAACTTCGGGGAAGCACAGCCAATGCTGGGCCATCGCCCCAGACAAATCCGCCCCCCCCCTGATGTCGTTGGCCATGCAACGGGCAACGTGACACGTCGCCCGGTCCTGGGAGTTCTGGGCCAGGTCATCCAGACCGTCTACAAGCGGGATGCCCGAGCTGTAGATGGTGTCGAGGTTATAGGTGAGAGTGATGAGCTCTTTACGGCTCATCCGCACCTGTCCTCGGTGGGGTTTACTCGCCGACCTGACCTCCCTCGCCGTTGTGAGCAGCATACCCTGCGTGGCGAGGTGGTGAGCGAGTTCGCTCTCGGAGGCAACTTCGACGGCGCCTTCCGAGAGCTGCCCTTCATTGTTTCTTGCCTTGTAAGCGTAAACGGGCATCGCCGTATCGTCCGTTACAAAACCTCTGGACTACTTAAAGTCGACAAGTTTGCGTTATGCTGATCCTCCGGGGTCACAGGGAGGTTCGGCACACCCGCATCACCTCAGCCACGGTCGTGATCCCGGCGAGCACCTTTTCCTTGCCCACCGTGAGGATCTCCTTGGTGCCTTCTTCGCGTGCCACATCGCCCAGCTCCGTATCGGAGGCCCGACGGAGAATGAGCTTGCGAAGTCTTTCCGTCGACATCATCATTTCGTGCAGCACTGTCCGGTCTCTGTAGCCTGTCCCCCGGCAATTCCCGCAGCCGGCGCCACGGTGGAGCAACGTGCCCTGCTCGCACTCGAGTTGTTCGATCTCCGCCGGCGACGCTTCGTAGGCTTCCTTGCATTCGTTGCAGATCTTCCTGGCCAAACGCTGTGCCAGCACGGCGGACACCGACGACGAGAGCAAGAACGGCTCGATTCCCATGTCCATCAACCTGGGGAGCGCGCCTGCGGCCGTGTTTGTGTGCAGAGTGGCCAACACAAGGTGGCCGGTCAGTGCGGCGCTTATGGCTATTCGGGCCGTTTCCGCGTCACGGATCTCGCCGAGCATGACCACGTCGGGGTCCTGCCGGAGCACCGCCCGCAATCCCGCGGCAAACGTGAGGCCTATCTTGGGGTTGACTTGCGACTGGCGGATCATCGGAAACTGGTATTCGATCGGATCCTCGATTGTCACAACGTTCTTCGCCATGGAGTTAATTTCCGCCAGCAGCGAGTAGAGCGTGGTGGTCTTACCCGAACCCGTCGGCCCCGTTACCAGCACCATTCCGTGGGGCTCTTGCACCAGCGCGTTGAGCGCCTCTTGCGTTTTGGCGTCAAAGCCGAGCAGCCCCAACCCCAGGTGCACGCTGTTCTTGTTCAGCACGCGTAGGACGACGTTCTCACCGTGAGCCGTAGGATAAACAGAGACCCGCAGGTCGACCTCGGTTCCGCTGTTCTCGAACTTCATGCGGCCGTCTTGGGGCAATCGGCGCTCAGCGATATCCAGCTCCGACTGGATCTTTATTCTGCAAATCAGGGCCGACTGCAATTCCTTGGAAATGGATGGCCCCTGGTGCAGGATGCCGTCTATCCTGTAGCGGGTCCGCACAAGTTTTTCTTCCGGCTCTATGTGGATGTCGGTGGCCCGGTCCTTGAGCGCCTTTATTATGAGATTGTCAACGAGCTCGATGATAGGAGCCAGCCCCGCAGCTTCTTCTGCGGTGGGCCCGGTTCCCCTTTGAGCCTGTTCGATTACCCTCTCGATTAAAGAGTCGTGGCTTGCCGCGTCCGTGTAGTGCCGGCTGATGACGGCCCGTATCTCTGCGGGCGCGGCCCCTACCACCTTCACCCTGCAACCGATGGCCTTGCGAACGGCGTCTACCGCGACGATGTTCCACGGGTCCGCCATTGCGACTGTCAAGACGTCATCTTCGAGCTTCAACGGCACAAGTTGGTACTTCCGGGCCATGTCCGGGGGCACCATGTCGATGATGTCGGGCGCGATGCGGCCGGCTTCAAGCGCAACCCTCACAACCCCCAGTTCTTCCTGGAGCGATATCCACAGCTTGTCTTCGGTTACAAAACCGAGGTTCCGGAGAATTCGCCCCAGTTGCTCGCCGGTCCGGCGCTGCTCTGCAAGCGCGGTCTCAAGTTGGTCATTCGAGATCAGGCCTGCATCGATCAGCCGCTGTCCCAACGCTTTCTTGCTCGATAAGACCTCGACCATTGTCCATCTTTCTTCAGACGAGCCGTGATTGTTGGGTGCTGGACCTTCGATCCCCACCCGATGGCCTTTGTTGCGCTACTGCATACTCTAAGGCGGCATTACTGCATTATGATGCCGATATCGTCGCCCTGTATGCTGGTATCGGTCTTATCGGTCTGGAATGTGCCATCCGTCCCGGCCGAGATCACCCACGCGTACGGAGAACCGGCGGCCGAGAATCCATCGACCTCGACGATGTACCTGTTGTTCCATGGGTCGGCGTTGAACATCGACATGTACGGGCCTTCCCAGCCGGTAACCGTGTCGGTGTTGTCGCGAAGCGGATTCTGAAGGTGTTCACCGTCGGCGACCGCCTCGAAGTTTGTGTCCTCGGCGGTGGCAGCGTCGCCATCGCTGAAGAGCATCTTCTTCGTTGCGCTCGGCCACTCGCCGCAGTCGCTGCGGAACAGCATCAGCGCCGAGGAGATCTGACGAACATCGGCCGTTGCCCGCGCTCGCTCGGCGTCGTCGACCTGGTTGAACGCAATGGGCACGAGAATGCCCGCCAGCAAGGCCACGATCGCCACCACAATCACCATCTCGATCAGCGTAAAACCTCGTATGCTTCTTGTGCTCACCGTAAGACTCCTTTCGCCTCAAAGGTGCACAGCCAGACAGAGCCGTGAGCAAAGCACAGTGCTTCGCATCCTTCTCTGCCTTTGTTCACTGTAAGTTTGCGTGCCTGAGATCCCCTAGGGATGCATGGGGAAATCTTGCCTTCATCTCAGCCGCGCGGTAATCACCCCCGACAGAAATCCTCTAAACCAATTTTGTGGTTTGGTTTAGTATCGTCACCATGCCCGAGCGGTCCACCAAAAATACCGGCATTGTTCTCCTCGTGCATCGCGCCCTGCGCTGTATTGTGGGCTGTTTCGGCGGCCGGCGCCCGCCGGAATGCCGCCGATCACGCTCGCGATCAGAGCCCGGACCTTTCATTCAAGGACCTCAGAATCTTTTTCCCGCGTCCTACTCCGGCAGAATTTCTTGGAAAAACCCGGAAGTTTTTACTTGACGTGGGCCATTTCATGATGTATTATTAAGTAGCACAATAAGCGCTGTACCCTCGGATTTGCCTTGCATTTGCTTGCTGAATTGCCGTTCACCGGCGATGACGGAGGATCAAGATGATGGCAAGGACAGGGAAGTTGTCTGTTCTGGTTGAGGCGTGCGACAAGGGACACCTTGTGGCCTGCCCCCTTCACCCTCACGGCTCCTTTGCCGGGTCCGGGCCGAAATCATTTCCGGTAGCATTCACGACAAGCCGCTGGGACCGCGCCGAGGATTTCCGGCCAGACACTGCGCACGTGCCGCAGAGCAGGAGGGCGCACGTCCTTCGAGGAGAAACGCGATGACACCGCTTCAGGGATCGAGGCCGATTGAACTCGAGCAATCGCGCAGGGCCATCCGCTGGTTTCCTTCAGTCGTAACCGCATTTTTTATTCTGCTAGTCGTGTGCTCAGCGTCCGAAGCGCGCGGGGCCAACGCACTCGATTTCGCCGCCCGAAAGGGCGCCCCAGTGCCCGATGATCCCGATGCCGTGCCCGGGGAGATCCTCGTGAAGTTCAAGCCCGGGCGCGCCCAAGCAGCCATGAACAATGTTTTCGCGCTGCGCAACATCCGCTCAACACGGTCCCGGCGATTCAAGAAGATCGGTTGGCACCTCGTAAAAACACGCGGCGCCCAAAGCGTGAAGGACGCCGTCATGGCATACCGGCAGGATCCGGACGTCCTCTACGCCGAGCCTAACTATCGACTTCACATCGATGCCGACAGCCAGCGCATACCCAACGACACGCTATTCGACGACCTGTGGGCCATGCACAACACCGGCCAACTCGAGGGGACCGTCGACGCCGACATCGACGCCCCGGAGGCGTGGTACCACATTACTGCGAGCACCGTCATTGTGGCCGTGCTCGACACCGGCGTAGACTACAACCATCCGGATCTTGCTGCAAATATCTGGACAAATCCCGGCGAGATACCCGGCAACGGCGTTGACGACGACTGGAACGGTTTCGTCGACGATTTTCGCGGCTGGGATTTCGTAGGGCCCGGCGAATGCGATCCCACGCCCGACGACGACCCGATGGACGAAAACGGCCACGGGACTCACATAGCGGGCACTATAGGCGCCGTCGGCAATAACAGCATTGGCGTGGCCGGTGTGTGCTGGAACGTGAAGATCATGCCCGTCAAGTGCTTCGACGCGGAAGGCAACGGCGCTACGGCCGCGGCAATCGCAGGCGTCGAGTACGCCATCCAGATGGGCGCCAAGGTTATCAACAACAGTTGGGGCGGCAGCCCCTACAGCTTGGGAATGAAAGACGCAATCGCCGCAGCCGACGCCGCCGGCGTTCTTTTCGTCGCCGCCGCCGGAAACGACAACGCAAACAACAACGACGCCAATCCCCATTACCCTTCCAGCTACAACTGCCCCAATATCATAGCAGTTGCCTCCACCACGCGATCCGAGTGGCTGGCCTTCAACTCGAACTATGGCCCCACGCACGTGGACATGGGCGCCCCGGGCCAGTCTATTCTCAGTACCACCCTGGGAAACACTTACGGATACAGCTCGGGCACATCGATGGCGACGGCCCACGTTTCCGGAGCCTGCGCACTCCTTTGGGAGGCAGGTCCGCCAGGCATGACACACATGAGCGTTAAAGCCGCCGTTCTGGACGGCGCCGACCCGCAGCCTGCTCTTGAGGGCAAGTGCCTCAGCGGCGGTCGCTTGAATGTCAGAAACTCAATGGAGAGGCAGATTAGAGTCTTGACTCCCAATGGCGGAGAAGGGATTGAAGTCGGCAGCACTGTCGCCATTGCCTGGAAAGACTGGGGAACGGACTGGCAGGCGGGGGATATGGTAAGAATCGACTGCTCCGCCAACGACGGCGCAAACTGGAGCGTGCTCCCGGGCGCCGGCAGCCTGCCCCACGACGCCCAGACTTTCAGTTGGGATACAACGGGCCTCACCCCCGGCGGACAATACCTTGTGAGGGTCACGGCCCTCGCTGATGCTGCCGTCAACGACACCAGCGACGGCCCTTTTGCCGTCACCGGGCTCCTCGACTATTTTGACCTCGCAATCTACTCTCCACAGCCCAACGCACAGGCAGTCATCGGCAGGTGCGTGCTCATGCCCCGAGATGCCGCCGGAACGGCCATCAGCGCCCTTGCCGACGGCAGGTTTCCGATAACCGTAACCGCCCCCGGGGTAACGGTAACGGGTCTGTCGGCAGGCGGAAACACCCTGGACCCCGAGGATTTCGGCCCGAACGGGGCCGATCTGACACGTCTGGGCATGGCCCTGAGCGTTTCCTCCCCCCCACAGACAGTTCAGTTCGCGGCACTCTCCGGCAACGGCAAGACCGGCACCTCCGGCTACGTCACAATAGCCGAGCGGCCGCTTCCTGCCGGGCCCAGCGATCCCAGCCCCGCAGACGCCAACACGCTGGTGCCCGTTGATACGAACCTATCGTGGTCAACGAGAGTAGGCCATGCTTTCCGCCTGCTTGCCGCGACCGGATGGGGCGGCGAGGATCGGCATTCTCTCGTAGAGCTGCAAACGGATCCCGCGGAGAGCATCCTCGTCGGCCCTACGTCCAGCTTCAATACCGGGATCGACTTCAGTCCGGAGGGCGTTCTTTACGGCGTCGGCGACAGCCACTTGCGGATAATTGATCCGACCGACGGCTCGGCGGTCAGCCTCGGGCCGATCATTCACAGCTCTACAGCCGAGCCCATCCTGATGACGGGCATCGCTTTCCATCCCGACGGAACTCTCTACGGAGTAGATGGAATCGAGAAAACCCTTTATGTGATCGATCCGGTTGCGGTTATCGGCACCAAAATAGGGGTAATGGACCACTATGTCGTCAGCATCGATTTCGGGCCGGACGGAACCCTCTACGGCGCTTTGGACGAATTCGTGATCATTGATCCGAACACCGCCCACACGATCACGTTTGTCGGGACTTTTCCGGTAGGTGTTTGCGACATTGATTTCGCTCCGGATGGTTTCATCTACATCGTCTATTTCGACGGTTGGCCGCTTTTCTTGTCGCGGATCACCCCTTCCGACACCACGTACGACATACTCGGCATGTACGATTGCGAACCGTGGGGTCTGGCGTCGCAGCCCCTGTTCGAAGTGGGAGGCGCATCGCAGTCTCCCGGTGTCGAATCGGCCGGCGCGGAAGATGTGGACGTAACCTACGACGTGTACTTCGGCACCGATAACCCCCCGGCCACCCTGATCGCCCAGGACCTCCCCGACCCCCAATGTGACCCCACCCCCGGTGCGGGTACGGCCCTCGACTGCAGCACAACCTACTACTGGCAGGTTGCGATCAATACTTCGGAGGGCACCGTCGCCGGCCCGGTCTGGTCGTTCACCACCGCTCCGCCGGGGGCGGTGGACCATTTCACATGGAGCATGATTTCTTCTCCGCAGGACGTAGGCGTGCCGTTTGATGTGACCGTGACCGCAAAGGATGCCAACGGCTGCACGGCGCTCGGTTTCACCGGAGCCGTGACCTTCAGCGGCCATCTCTCGGCGGGCGGGGCGGTTGCCGTGTTGCCATCGGGATCGCCCAATTTCACGGACGGTGTCTGGACGGGCCAGATCACTGTGCAGGAAGAAGCGACCGCCATGTACCTGCGCGCCGACGACGGCAGCGGGCACACGGGCGACAGCCAGCCGACTTTCGACGCGCTGGGCACCAGCACTCTCACCGTGCAATCCACACCTTCCGGCGTCAGTATCGCGGGCGACAAGCCCGGCGTGACCGAATACACGGCCGGCTGCGGCAGTCAGGATGTGATCAATCTCACTGCCCCCACGACAGTTACAGTCGCTGTGGTGGACTATGACTTCGTTCGGTGGCAGATCGACGGCGCCGACCAGCCCGGGGGCCAGGCGACGGTCCAGATCACGATGGACGCCGACCACACCGTTGTGGCTGTGTACGAGATTCAGACCCATACTCTTACCGTGCAGTCGGCGCCGGCCGGCGTAAACATAACCGGCGACAAGCCCGGCCTCACCGAGTACGCAGCAACCTGCGATGATCAGGAATCGCTAACCCTCACCGCACCGGCCACCGTGACGGTCGACGAGAAGCACTACGATTTCCTGGGCTGGACCGGCGATGGCGCGCCCAACGGGCAAGACGTGCAGGTTCTGATGAACGCCGACAAGACTGTGACTGCGAACTACAGTCTGCAGAAGCGACTGCTCACCGTACAGTCGATACCCGCCGGCATCAGCATCACGGGCGACCAGCCCGGCGTCACGGATTACGCGGCAATCTGCGATGTGGACGAGGTAGTCGACCTCACGGCACCGGCGACGGACACCGACGCCGGGGGAGTGGACTACGACTTCGTCAGGTGGATTGTCGACGGGGCCGACCAACCCCCCGGCCAGGCGAGTGTCCAGATTACTATGGACGCCGCCCACACAGCCCAGGCCGTGTATCTAATCCAGACGCATACACTCACGGTGCAATCGAGCCCGGCGGGCGCACAGATAACGGGCGACAAGCCCGGCATCACCACCTACGCGGAAACCTGCCACGATCAGGAAGTGGTAAACCTCTCCGCCCCCGCAAGCATTACTGTTGCGCTTGTGGACTACGACTTCGTCAGGTGGATTATCGACGGGGCCGACCAGCCCGCCGGCCAAGCGAGTGTTCAGATTACTATGGACGCCGCCCACACAGCCCAGGCCGTGTATCTAATCCAGACGCATACACTCATCGTGCAATCTACGCCCACCGGCGTGAACATAACCGGAAGCAAACCGGGCACGACGGAGTACGCTGCGACCTGCGACGACCAGGAGTTGGCGGATCTCGCCGCGCCGGCGAGTATCGTGGTCGCAAACGTAGAGTACGTTCTGGCCCGGTGGAAGGTCGATGGCGGCGACCAGCCAGGCGGCCAGGCAGACGTTCAGATCACCATGGATGCCGACCACACGGCACAGGCTGTCTATGAAATCGTGGAATACACGCTAACTGTGCAATCGGACCCCGCCGGTGTGAATATAACAGGCGACAAGCCCGGAACCACCGACTACGCGCAAAGCTGCAACTCCGGTGAAACGGTGAACCTGACTGCACCGTGGGTGGCCGACGACCGTCATTTCGTGCGGTGGAAGGACCCCGGCGCAGCAACGCTCACGTGGCAGCAAACCATCTCAGTGCTCATCGACACCGATATTACCGCGATCGCCGAGTACAACGATGTGACGGATTTCTACGTAAACGACACGACACCGGAAAACGGCATCGCCGCGGGCGACAACAGCAACCCCGGCACTTCTCCCGACGCACCGATGGCATCGATACAGGCTCTACTCGACCGATACCCCGATATCGGCGCCGGATGCGCCCTGTACGCGTCGGACGGCACTTACGTTGAAAACATCACCATCGGCAGCACACATTCCGACCTCACCCTCCTCGGCGCCGGCCCCGGGGCGACCACGATAGACGGCAGCGACAACGGCCCATGCCTCACACTGGACCAAATAGCCGACGCCACGGTAAGCGGGTTCACCATCACCAACGGCCTTGCAGATGTGCACGGCGGCGGCATATACTGTGCAAACTCCTCGCCGACAATCACCAATAACGTCATCACCGAAAACGTCGCGCTCCAGATGGGAGGCGGGCTGTACTTCCACGAATCTTCCCCGGACGTGACCAACAACACGATTACAGGCAACGTATCGGGGTCCGGCGGGGGGATATGCTGCTACGATTCCCCGGCGACGATTGCCAACAACACAATCGCGGCTAACACGCCCGACTGGTACGGCGGGGGAATCCTCTGCATGGGCGATTCGTTGGTGACGATCACCGGCAACACCATCACCGGCAACACGGCGGAGAAAGGCGGGGGAATCGGCGGCATCATAACCGCCTCGGCTACGGTGATCAACACCATCCTACATGCCAACTCGGCTCTTACAGGCCCCGAGATCTCGTTGGAGGACTTCTCACACGTTACCGTCGGCTACAGTAATGTTGCCCAGTCGGATACGGTCGCGACGGGCGGCGCCAGCTTCACGTGGGGGACGGGCAACATAGACGTGGATCCGCTCTTCGCCGATCCCGACAACGGCGATTACCACCTCAAAGCGGAGAACGGTCGCTGGGATCCCGCGGCCGACAGCGGAGCCGGTGCATGGGTGTACGATGCAGTGACCAGCCAATGCATCGACGCCGGCGACCCGGCGTCGGATTACGCGAACGAAACCCAGCCCAACGGCGGCTGCGTCAACATGGGCGTCTGGGGCAATTCGGTCGAGGCATCGAAGACCCTGCCGGCGCTCGCGGTGACATCTACTCCCATAACAGGCGTAAGCATAACAGGCGACAGCGCGGGCGAAACCGGCTACGCCGCGACATTCAGCTCCCAGCAAACGGTGAGCTTGTCTGCACCGGCTGTTGTTACGGTAGGCAATGTGCGTTACGACTTCGTTCGGTGGAGTGTGGACGGCACCGACCAACCACAAAGCCAGACAGGCGTGCAGGTCACGGTCATCAGCAAACACACCGCTCAGGCGGTGTATGAAATCCGAACCCATACGCTCACGGTGGAATCTGCGACCATCGCGGGTGTGAACATCACGGGCGATAAGGCGGACGTCACCAACTATACGGCTACTTGCGATGACCAGGAGGTCGTCAACCTCACCGCACCGGCAACTGTAATCGTCGGGCCGCTGCGGTACGACTTTGTCCAATGGACGGGCGACGGCGTCCCCGCCGGACAAGGCGTGCAGGTGACGATGGACGCCGACAAGACCGTGGTCGCCGAGTATGCCTTGCGCCAACA
>Ga0114922_10001770_pt1 | contig 20494 bp, 18 predicted proteins | sample AartaG_FD_100975 | JGI IMG/M metagenome (GOLD analysis project Ga0114922, IMG submission 100975) | Deep subsurface microbial communities from Aarhus Bay to uncover new lineages of life (NeLLi) - Aarhus_00045 metaG | ecosystem: Environmental > Aquatic > Marine > Oceanic > Sediment | place...
CCTCATTCTTTGAAGGGTATTTTGTTTTGACTTATGTTATAGCGTTTATCATTTGAATCGTAGAGTGAAAAAACGCGTAAACTTTTTACATATGTTACAATAATAGTGGCCCTCTTGTGAGCCACTCGTTTTTGTTCTGCAATTTGCACAGAATATCATGCTAATCATGTATAAAAGCACTTGGTTAGCTTTAAAATTTGAATTTATAAGATATAGGTAGAAATCGATGTTGAGTAATATTAAAAAATAATAGGAGTATAATGTAAAACTATATATTTTAAATCAGTTATAATAATTCTCAAAGCTACCTAATTAAATTATATCTGAATTTTTAGTTCAAGTGATCTGTATGCCATCTGTTGAATACAAGGACCAAAAATACGAAGCTAAAGACGGCTTCTTAGACCTCGGTTTGTTAGAGATTACCGACATTTCTGAAATTAAAGGTTTAGATAAACTTAAGATAACTCATTTAGAACTCAGTTCAAACGACATATCTGAATTAAAAGGATTAGAACAGCTCAAGGATCTTGAAACATTAAATTGCGGGAGTAACAATCTCTCTGATATTTCTGGACTGGATTCTCTCTCCAATTTGAAAATATTGCACCTCGCATCTAATCAGATTTCAGAAATAAGGGGACTTGACCAACTGACTGAACTAAAAGAATTATATCTAAGAGGGAACCAAATTCTTAAGTTAGAAGGATTGGATGCTCTGACATCGCTCTGTAAGTTAGATTTATCTTGGAACATGATTACTAAAATTGAAGGGTTTGATGCCTTACAGAACCTAGAAGTATTATGGCTTGCGGGAAATCAACTCACCAAAATCCAAGGACTGAAAAACTTAAAAAATCTAAAAGTTCTAAACTTAGCGGGGAATCAAATCACTCAAATTCAGGGACTTGAAAACCTGGAGAATGTAAACGAGATCTACCTTAACGATAACAAAATACGAGAAATAAAGGGAGTAGATCATCTCTCGCAATTGGAGACGTTATGGATTACCGCAAACAATATCGAAAAAATAGCTAACCTAAAAAAATTAACGAACTTACAAGTTTTGAACTTAAAAGATAATGCTATCAATGAAATTAGCGGCTTATATTCGTTAACTAATTTAAATAAATTATTTCTTTCAGGAAACAATATTTCCTCAATTAAAGGCCTCGAAACGCTTCAAAATTTAGAAACACTAGATTTAGGTAACAATCACATCAAAATAGTTAGAGGGTTAGAATCTCTTATGATATTAAAAGACCTTTGGTTAAAAGGTAATGATATCGACGATAATTTGCTCGAACAGTTAGGAGGGATAGACTCAAGCGGTTGCGCAGTAGAACCATTAAAATTTGTGGAATATTGTTTAATTAATTTGTAAACTCCCTTCTGTTTTGAGAAAATACTAGAGCTCTAAAATGCTATCTATATTTTGTTTTATCTTCTGAAAGCTTATTGATGCTTCTGAAATATCAATAATTGGTTTACCCTCTAGATCAAATTTAGTTAGGAGATCATCTTCAGGTATTAATGTGAGTACTGGCAATTCGAACTCTTCAAGCTTATTTAGAACGCTATGTATTTCACCTCTCACCCTATTGACTATTACCCCTAACTTTTTATAATTAGTAAACTTTTTAGCACTCTCGCTTATTGATTTTGCCGTTTCTACACTCCTTAAAGAAATATCGGTGACTATTAGGAGTATATCGACAGATTTAATTACCATTCGATTAATTTGTTCAAGACCTGCTTCACAATCTATCAAGACGATATCAAAATCGCTAGAAATCGATTCAATAACTTTTCGAAGGAGTGTATTCGAAGGACAGAAACAACCAGGACCTTCAGGTTGACCAATTGAAAACAAGCTAAAATCTTTACTTTCTTTTATAGCATCATATACCTGAAAATCTATCGTTTCAGCTAATGTTTGGATATCTTCCTTTTTACTAATTGTATTTTCTATTAAGTCAGCTCTTATTTTTTCAAGACTTTTTTCCGGGATTAATTTAACCATTTTACTAAGATGTGGATGGGTTGGATCAGCGTCGATCAATAATAATTTATACTTATAGGATGTGGAAATAGCCTTAGCAATAAGTGTAGTTACGATTGATTTACCTACTCCTCCTTTTCCGGTGATAGAAACGATAAGAGGAGTCTTTTTCAGCTTCACTATATGATTCCATCCATTTATTTCTTATAATTTAAATATCTTCTCGAGAAACTAACACTTGTTTGACATTGTAGCATTCTTCTTGATAAGGGCATATTTCGCATCCCCAATCGTAATCACAATCAATATTTTTTTTCCATTCCTCAATTTTATCTCTCCATCTCTTTTTAATTTGTGTCATTATTTCAGATGAGGCTTCTCTAAATTGGTCTATTGCATCAGGGTAAGAATTAATAAAAATTATTTCTATAGACTTAATTAAATTGCCAAATTTTTGTCTAAATAGATGATGTATTGCATTTCCTAAAAATTCAAATGAAAATTTTTTCTCTATTGCATCAGAACTGATTCGACACCAAAATCTCCTGGGGATCGTCCTTATTAGAAATCCTTCAATACCATTAGATATAAAATTTAATTGTCTTAATTTCTCAATATCTTTTTCGAGGTTTTTATTAATACCAATTAATAAAAAGAGGCTAAAATCTACTGACTTTTCTTTTATCGTATTAATTTCATGACCTAATATCGTTATTTTTCCTTTTTCAATCAATTCTAAATCGGTTAACGGAAATATAAGGGAAAAAGATTTTTTATTTAGACCACCTAATTCTAATCCTGTTTCCTCTTGAAGTATAATTTCTTTAAAATGATCTAGCTCGACTCCAATCTCATAATTCCTAAGGAAGTCGGGAAAATCAGGATTTCTTTGGTAAGTAATCAAGGTTTTTCCACTTTTATGTTCCTTGCTAATGAAATCTCTAATTCTTTGTATTAATTGATGATTTTGCATCAATTATTATTAACTCTTTAAACTTATTAAATTGCTTATTAAAATACCGTCTTTATAAAAAAGCATTAGATTTTTAAAGATAAACAGCATAATTTAAACTAATTTGAAATTTAATGCTAATCCACATAAAGAATATGTCGGTTTCAGACAAATTTAAATTAGCCTTATCCCCAGAAAATCCTTGGATAACCAAATGGAAAAGTGAAGGGAAGAAATTGCTGGGCTATTTTTGCTCTTATATACCAGAAGAGCTTATGCATGCTGTAGATATCCTTCCAGTCAGAGTTAGAGCAAGAAAGTGCACAGATACTCCGATGGGAGATGCATATTTGAGTTCTACCACATGTAGCTTTACAAGATGTTGTCTTGAAATGGCAAATAGAAAACAACTAGATTTTCTTGATGGGATAGTATCTTGTAATTGTTGTGACCAAATTAGAAGGCTTTATGATAATATTAGATATAAAACACCTTTCCCCTATCACTATATCATGGGAGTACCTGGCTATGTTAGTGATACAACCATAGGTTGGTTTAAACATGAAATAACTAGATTTAAATCAAATATTGAAAAGAACTACAATGTAAATATCACAGATGAGAAATTAAAAAAAAGTATTTCAATTTATAATAAATCTCGTCAGCTTCTAAAAGATTTATATGAACTTAGAAAACAAAAATCACCTCCTATTAATGGTACTGATGTATTAAATATTATTTCAGCGGGAGTATCCATTCCGAGAGAAGAATTCAATGTTCTATTGACAGATCAATTAAATGAAATTAAAAATAAAGAGGGAAAATCTGATCGTAAATCTAGGATAATGATAGTAGGGAGTATGCTTGATGAACCAGAATATTTACAAATTATAGAGGATCTTGGTGGATTAGTAGTTACTGATTCGTTATGTTTAGGGAGTAGATATTTCTGGGATAAGGTTGATGAAACTTTAAGCCCACTTGATGCTCTTGCTAATCGTTATTTATCGAAAATCTCATGTCCTCGTATGACGGATGGATATTTGAAAAGAGCAGAATTTATGATGAATATGATTAAAGAGTTTAATGTTGATGGCGTTATATTTCAAAGATTGAAGTTTTGTGCAATATGGAGTGCTGAAACATTCATGTTAAGAAATAACCTAAAAGAAGAAAGTATTCCATTCCTTGAGTTAGAAAGAGAATATGTATTAAGCGGTACTGGAGCTATGAAAACTCGAGTTCAGACTTTTATGGAAATATTAGAGGCGAGGTGAAAAATGTGGATATAGAAGTTTTTAATAAATATAAGAAGCTTGGTAGAGGAAATTGGGGAAAGGATCTTGCTATGTGGAAAATGATGTATATGGGATTTCTAAACGAGAGAAAAGACGAAGAATTTACTCCAATTTTAGAATTATTATTTAACATTTTTCTTGACCTTCCTAAGGCAAGAAAGGAAGAAACCCCTGTTATAATGCATCCCTTCAATTATGGACCAGAATTATTTCACGGAATGAACTTAGCACCTCTTATGCAAGAACTATTTAGTGTTGGATTAGCCCCTTTACATCTCAATGAACCTTATATAGATTTTAGTAATAAAATAGGATATGGAGACAATCCAACATTATGTAATGCTCAAAGACCCTTAATTGGCTCTTTTATGCAAGGTGCCTCACCAATTCCGGATTTACTATTTTTTCTTTCAACTCCATGCAATTCTCTTGCTATGACCTATCAAGTCTTCGAGCATTTAGCTAAAATCCCAACATTTAACGTGGATATTCCATATTGGGCATACGAGGACCAAGATAATGAATTCTATGATGAGAAAATTGTTGAATATATGGTAACTCAAATAAAAGAATTAATTATTTGGCTTGAACAACAGACTAAACAAAAATTAGATTTTGAAAATCTACAAATGACAATGAAAAATGTTAATCAATCAAGAGAATATATATTAGAGTTTAATGAGCTCTTAAAAAATGTCCCATGTCCGATGCCGAGTCTAGCTGGTTTTGGAAATTTCCTCACTATGGTAACTAGAGGTGGTACTGAGGATGCTGTCAATGCCACAAAATATTTGCGTGATGAGGCTTTAGAAAATACTAAGAATGGTATTGCAGGCGTACCGGATGAGAAGATTAGGATTGCTTGGCCTTATACTCATGTTTTTTTTGATGGTGACCTTCTCACTTGGTTAGAGGAGACTTTCCAAGCAGTTACTATTATGGATATTTTGGGATATTATCAAGTTCTGCCTCATGATACATCTACAATTGAAAAATGTTATGAGAGTTTAGCTCTGGGATCCTTGGATTTTTCTATGGTTGGAACATGCCGAGGTCCTATCGAATACTATATTGAATTTTTGTTAAACTATGTAAAGGATTATAAGATAGATTGTGTAATTATGCCAATGCAGTTTGCTTGCAAACATGCATACTCTATGGCTAGGGTTAGCTCTGAAGCGGTGCGAGAAGAAACGGGAATTCCTGTTTTAATTTTCGGTTGTGATCCTTATGATTCACGAGAAGTAACTTCAGAAGCTATAAGAGGGAGGATTTCAGATTTTCTCACTCAGGTTGTTTTATAGAGGAGGATTAAAAAATGATAGTAGCAGGTTGTGATGTTGGTTCTTTAACTGGTAAAGCAGTTATTCTGAATGATGGAGAAATTTTATCTTATAGTATAGTCCCAACTACTCCTAAACCGGAAATAACTGCTCAAAATGCAATGAATGACGTATTGCAAAAAGTAAATTTATCATTAGATGATGTTGAATTTATAGTGGGAACAGGATATGGGAGGGTAAAAATACCCTTCGCTCATGATCAAATTTCTGAACTTACTTGTCATGGATTAGGAGCCCATTCATTTATTCCTTCAGTTCGAACCATAATTGATGTTGGAGGTCAGGATTGTAAAGTTATTAAGGTCGATAAGAATGGAAAGATCCTCGATTTTGCTATGAATGATAAATGTGCAGCAGGAACAGGTAGATTTTTAGAAGTTATGGCAAGAACTCTTGAATTAAAACTTGAGGAATTAGGTCCAATATCTTTGGAATCAAAAGATCAAGCTAAAATCACTGCACAATGTAGTGTTTTTGCTGAAACAGAAGTAGTAAGTTTAATGGCAGACGGTATAGAAGTTTCAGATATTGTTGCGGGAATTCATGATGCTGTAGCTTCCAGAATCATGTCATTAGTGTATAGAGTTGGTCTTGAAGAAGATTTAACTATAACTGGTGGTGTAGCAAAAAATATAGGAGTTGTTACTTATTTAGAAAAAAGATTGGGAATAAATTCTAAAAAACTTCCAGTTGATCCTCAAATTATCGGAGCACTCGGAGCTGCAATAACAGCAAAAGAAAAGTTAAAATCTTAAAAAAAAATAAGGAAAAATTATATAGCTTTTTCAATTAGTTGAGAAATATCGTAGGCCCTAATTTCTTCATCTTTAATATTAGTTTTTAATTGGTTTAAACAAAAAGGACAAGAAGAGACTATTGCCATTGCCTTAGTATCAATTGCTTCATCAATTCTCTCTCGCGCAGAAAATTCAGCTAAATCCTTAAACGCGGACCTCACCCCACCCCCAGAACCACAGCACCAAGCGTTATGCTTGTTCCTATCCATTTCAACCAATTCTAAACCGGGAATATTCTCTAAAACTGTTCTTGGTTCCTTATACATACCCATATGACGTCCTATATGACAGGGGTCATGATAAGTAACTTTCATGTCAATATCCTTTTTAAATTGCAAACTACCTTCTTTAAGCTTTTTTGATATGAATTCGGGTAAATGTACAATCTCAATTCCATGTTTTATTCCAAATTTTTTAGGATAGACTTCCTTTAATGCTCTATAACAACCTGCACATGAAGTAATTACTTTCTCGATATTAGCAGCTTTAAATTCATCCACATTACTTTCGGCTATCGCTTTAGCTTTATTAGATTGACCGGTCATGTATACTGGAGAACCATAGCAACTTTCATTTTCTAAGACCCTAAATTCAATATTTAAAGAGTTTAAAATATTTACAGTCGAGAGTGCAATATCTTTTTCTCGATAACTAGCTGTACATCCCACGAAATATGCCAAAGTTGATTCGGAATTTTGATTTATATCCTTTGGAAGCCAATCCCTACGATTTTCATGTTTTTCACCATAAGGATTATGAAGATCTTCAACATATTGAGTATATTGTTTGTGCTCAGGCATAGGTCCGAAGCCGTTTTCAACTGCACTTTCTCTCATTGCCATCAACCATTCACCAGCATAGTTGTGGAGTTCGGGAATTTGACATTGCTGGGTACATGCCAAACAGACTGAACATTTATAAAAAATTTTAGCTAAATTTTCAGTCCATTTTAGTTTTCCAGATGTTAGAGCCCATGCTAGAAGATTCTTTCCACCAAGGTAATATGCTTCGAACTTTCCAAATTCCCCCGAAGGACAGACTCTTGCCCAGTTCACATCTTGAAAAACGGTCCTACATGTCCCGCATTTCCCACACTGAAAGACTATATCTTTATAGTGTTCTATACCTTGATTACGTTCAACAACATGATCCTCTTGAGTCGATGCAATCTTTTCTATACCCATTCCTTTCATATATCTGATTTTTTTTGCCATGTGATACTCCTCTTTATTCTCCTTTAACCCATCCATGACCGGGATTCATGATATTATTCGGGTCTAATAATTTCTTGATTTTTTGAATTAATTCACTAGTAGCTGGCAGTGTTTTATCCTTATATACTTGATGAGCCCATTCTGGAGCTTTATACATGACTACTCCGTCAAGAGATTGTACTTCTTCATGAATTTCTTTTAGAACTTGGCGAGCCGATTCAATTTCCTTAGGATCATTTTTATTAAAATTAATATTCGTTCGAGCAACGCAATAATGACCTCCAAAAAGTATTCGCGAATAAAATTGTGGTGCGTGTCCATGTTTTAAGGCAACATCTCTTGCTAAATTATAGTATGTAGCGATATCTCTTGTAGAGCAATAACTACCAATCCACTGTCCACCACCACCCCTCGAGAAATTCCAGCACCCCCAAAGTTGAATAGGTTTTATATCTATATAATCATCAGCATTTACTCCAGGTGCCTCTACTAGCTTACCTTCTTTAAGAACCATGTCAATTGCTTCACATTGAGCTTCATGTTGTTTTTCTGTATAAGCTTGGGTAGTTATAAAAGCTGCAAAATCAGGTAATTTTTTTTCTATTGGATCTATTGGAACCTTCTTTTCATTTGCACCTAGAGAAGATTGAAGCCAACCATAATTTTGGATAACAATATCACAAATTCCCAAGCCAATTTTAGATAATTTTAAGGTAACTGGAACACCAATGTCCATTGTCGGAGCCAAAGCTAAATAATGCTTTATAAATGGTAGTTTAGGCCATAATTTTACAGCTGCTTTAGTTACTACTCCTGTAGAACCTTCCCATCCTATAAATAATCCTGCTAGATCTGGTAGTGGCTGTCTTCCATACCAGCAATCAGAAAGGCAACAAGAACCAACTTTCACTAATTCTCCAGATCCAAGGACTGCTTCTAAACCATTAATAAATTCTGCTCCAGTACCTCCAAGCATTCCTAAATCAAACATGCCATAACATAAGCATGATGCAACTACACCTGTGCCAGGTGGTGACCAAGTTACACCCGCTCTTAGATTTGGGTGATGTTTCTGAAGATATCCTTGCAAATCAGCCCAAGTTGTTCCTCCTTCTATTAGAGCATACATATCATCTTCATTTACATCGATAATACGGTTTAATCGCCTCAAATCCATTACAATACCACCCTTTATAGGATTGGCTGTTGCACCGAAATTTATACCTGAAACCCAAGGAACAACAGGTATCTTATGTAGATTGGCAATCTTAATGATTTTTTGAACTTCTTCAGCTGTATCCGGCATGATAACGACATCACATATGCCTTCAGGTTCAGCAGTAATAAAATCATAGTGATATAGATACTGCATTTCAGGTTCATCTGAAATATAATTTTCTCCAACGACATTTTCTAGTTCATTAATTATTTCACTATTAATCAATATTTTTTCACCCTATATCTTAACTGATATATCTAATATTAATTCAATCTTACTATTTATATAAATATCAAAAAATTTTGTACTATAAAAGGAAAATCTATAAAATGGAAAAGAAAGTTAAAGTTTTTGGAGCGGCTTTAGATGCCAGTGATTTTCCTCTTAGTATTCAAATGAAACGAGGGTATTTGAATCGTTTAGCTCAAAATCTAGTTGAAGTCTCAGATTTTTTGGACCCATATGAAGCATTTCTCATTTTTTCACGTTTATTAATCAAAGAAAAGTTCTTAAAGATTGGAAAATTTCCAGTTAACTCTTGGTTGACTCCAAAACCAGATCTTAAAGATCTTTATCGAATAGATCAAAGTTCTTTTGAAAGATTTACAAGTGAAGGTAATTTAAAAACAACTTCAGAAAGAATAGAGGAATTTATAAAAGATAATATAATTCCAGATATTCCATTAATGATTGGTGTTGATCATTCTTTAACAGGAGGAGTTTTGAAAGCACTTTCTGATGAATTTGGGTCTGAGAATTTAATAATTTTAATTTTTGATGCTCATTTTGATGGGTTGCCCGCCAATATTTCAGTTAACATTGCAAAATATGCAAGTGAGCATCCTGATGAATTAAATCCTTTATTACTAGAAGAGTCATATTCCCTCAGCGAAGAAGTTAACTTAAAAGACAATTATACATGTGCTTCGTTCTTAAATTATTTGATAGAGGACAATATTATAAGACCAGAAAATCTAATAATTTTTGGATGTCAAGATTACCCTGATGAGACCTTTCGAAATAAAATTGACCCAAGAATTAAAGAATATATTGATTTTTATGATAAAATCGAAAAAAAAGGTGTTAAATTCATTCCAAAAACTGTAAATTCACAAATGCTAAAAATGTTAAACCAAACATTACAAAATGTTTCAAACTCAAATTTTTATGTTTCTATTGACATAGATGTTGGTGCTTTGAAAGAAATAATAGCAACTAGGTTTAGAAATGCAATTGGGCTTGAACAGTCAACAATATTAGATGCGGCTACAATTATCAATAATAACATTAAAGCAAGAAATAACAAATTGATAGGACTTGATGTAATGGAAATAGAAACCCATTTACTAAATATGGATTTTCCGAAATCAGGGAGAAAAGATCAGACCATTGAGGTTGTGGATAATTTTCTTGAGATATTTTTTAAGAATGAGTTGTAAGTTATTCAATACATCCCAAATATGACAAGAGAGAAGAGTTATTTTTGGAACATTATATAAGTTTGATACCGCAATTTCTGCAAAATTTAGACTCATCTTCTAATGAATCTCCACAATTTGAACAGAAATTATTCTTGGACGATTCAACTTGAGCTTTAGCTTCATTAATCGTGACAAGCAATTCAATTGCATTTTTCTTTGAACTACCAATACCTAATCCAGATACGTGTTGTGGATCTAATGAAAGAATGGTATAAGAATTATCTGTAGTACTACTAACTATTACGTGCATCGCTCTCTCTTTTCTAATAATGATATCTTTTACGTTGGACCAAGGGATATCAAAAACATAACCAGTGCTATCTTTAACGGTTCCTAGATAACCGAAATCGGCCAACGTCCCATTAAACTCAAAATGATACTTAGTAATGTTTATATTGACGTAATAAACATCCCTTCTCTGAATCATTTTCATCTTTCCTTGGCAGAAAAATCCCGCTGCTTGATACAAAAACGACATAATATTCTTGATCTTTATCTTATTTACTATTTACTATCCATCCTCTTTATATAAATTTGTCGAAGAAATCTAAAACATAAAGGCTTTTATATTCGAAGGTAGAAATAGATACAAAAATATAATTTAAAAAAAAACAATATCGAGTTACTAAACTATGAATGAAACAATTGAATTTACAGAAGAAGTTGGAACAAGACATTCAGGAAAAACTTTTCTCTCCAACGCTAGCGGTCTCCTCTGCTCTACATTAATAGGTGCAATTCAGGGATTTACCCTCTTTTATTATAATGCTGTTGTTGGATTAACCACATTTTGGATCGCTATTGCCATGACACTTTTTCTAATTTATAATGCAGTGAATGATCCTATTTTTGGTTTTTTAATCGATCGGAATTTGAGATTTACAAGAAAATGGGGAAGAAGATTTCCATGGATCGTCATAGGCATCATCCCTTGGATCCTTTCTGTCTATCTTCACTTTTCAGCCCCAAATCTACCAAAGCATACCTCTGGTGATCAGGCTGGTGAACTTTTAGATCCCTATATATTACCTGCTTTTATGTTCCTATTATTAACATTAGTTTTACTTGACACCTTTGGCACGCTTGTGAATATTAATTACAAGGCAGTTCAAATAGAAAAATTTCGGACGGAGCACGAGCGTAATAGATTCACTAAATATTATGCCCCTCTCGACATCTTAGCTATTGTTCTTGGGATGTTATTACCTCCTCTTTTTACTGATATGATTCCTGGTGATGCATTTGCCAGCTATAGTATGATGGCAGCGATACTCGCCGTAATAGCTCTTATTTTCGGTATTTTGTCTCTTCCTGGTAACCGTGAGGATAAAATAATGATTGATCGGTTTTATTCACCCGACTCTGTGGAGCGAATGAGTTTTATTAAAGTCTTTAAAGAAGCTATAAAAACGAAAAGTTACGTGGTATGGTTTATATTTGGAATATGTAATGGAATATGGATATCCCTTGTTGTATCAAACATGTTGTATATAACAACTTTTGTATTACGGGTTGGTGGTGGTATGTTTTTTATTATTATGGGTTTAAATCTCATAGGTACCTTGATATCTATTCCTATTTGGCTCAAGTATATCAGAAAGATAAACAATAATAAGAAAGCAATCGTGGTTGCGGGCTTCCTGACTGTTGCTGCGACATTGCCATTGACGTTCTTTACAGGTCTTATTGATATAATGATCTTCGGATTCATTCTAGGTCTCGTCCAGGGAGGCTTAAACTCATACATATACACTATACTCGGTCCGAGTGTAGTTGAGGATGTAATTGTTAAAATGGGGAAAAATCAAAAAATGGTTCTCTTCGGAATTTCTGCGTTACTTGGTCGTCTTGTTGCATCAATTGATGAGTTTATTATTGCGGTCGTTCAAGAAACCACTGGGTTTATAGCAGGCAATCCGACTTATGATGACATGCTAAACGCAGTTACACTTGCTGGCGGTGATATGAATTTAGTGCTTTGGGGTATCCGCTTTATCCAGGGAGTCATTCCAGCGTTAGTGTTACTCGTGGGAGTTCTGATCCTTTGGAAATTTTTCCCTATAACTCAGGAAAAGTTAATAAGTAATAAAGCTAAAATGGCAGAACTTCAAATCTAATAATATTAAACTTTTTTTTTCTTTTCTTTTATATACTATAAAAGATTAGTCCTTATTCTACTTACATTTTAGTCAAATAATAAAAGCTCAAGAATAAAATTTTTAACAAATAATCCTTTAAAATACATTATGGGAATTGAAAGGGATATGAAGTGGGAACCAGTAAAAGGCAAAAAAAGATACATCAATTCAAATTTTAATATTTTTAATAAAGGTAATTGAATTATGAAAAGTAAAATAACAATATCTATATACGAATTAGCAAGGTGATATTATGAGTAAGAAAGAAGAAATTGAATCAAAGTCCAAGAAGATGCCAAAAAAAACAGAGGATGATGGCGGAGTAGCCATGCAAAAAAAGGAGGCTAAAGTCAAAGAGCTCTTCGTGAAAATGCTAGAGGATGCTGCGAAGTATGCAGTGGAGTATGAGTTCTATGCAAAAGACATGGAAGACTACCACGAAGTAGTGCAATGGAAGTTCGGTCCTATCAGAGGATATCAAATATTCGACGAAACGGAGTATTCGTACGGGATCGACGAAGAGGTTGAAGATCCGACATTGGTACTGGGGTGTAAGGATCTTGATCTAGCCTACCAGTTCCTCAACGACGAAATTGAGCATTGGCCGGCCCTCCTGATGACTAAGTTCTTTGCTGGCATAAAACGTCCCGACGGGACTTATAAGGAAAAGAGAATTGGAAAGGTAACTAGTTTTACCCCCGGCTATTCCCCTAGGTTGAGTACCGAAAAAGAAAATGCCCCCCCCAAGCAAAAAAAATTGTCTTCTCGCCTGTTGAGAATTCCCGTGTTTCGGCCGATCATGGTGCGAACCACAGATCCCGAAAACTCGAATAACGTTCGCATTCCAATCAATGAGTCCTTGGGCACGTACGAGAACCAGTCGATACCTCTTGCAGTTCTCGAATACTTCATAAACAAGGCAAGCGACGTCTATATCTTCAGTATGTGCCCGTGTCGTTCGATGGCCAATTGCGAGAATTATGACCAATCCCTCGGATGCATGGCCCTGGGCAAGGGAGCTTTGAGGATGAATACCTTTGGAAGGATCGGTACGAAAGAAGAGGCATTGGAACGATCGAGACGTGCTGTCGCTGCTGGTCTCCTGCCTTCTCTGGGGAGAGTTAAATCCGATACGATCGTCTATAGGGCACTGCCTGAACAAGGCGATCTGATGCACATCTGCTTCTGTTGTCCCTGTTGCTGTGTCGAGGCGGGTGGTAAGGACTCGCCGGAATATCTGAAGGGGGCGGCAAAAAAGATGGAGGGCGTGTCCGTCACGGTTAATAAGGATATTTGTAGCGCCGCTGTTAAGGAGGGTCTTTGTAATAAGCAATGTCTCGATGTGTGTATATACGGTGGAATGGAGGTCATCGATGGCGTAGCAGTGATTGATAGGGATGGCGAAGAGCACTGCAAAGGCTGCGGGAGATGCCAGAGAATCTGCCCGACTGAAGCCATATCTATTACCATCGAGGAAGATGGAGTAGATAGGATGATTGCACGTATAGAGTCCTCCGTCGACGTCAGCTAAGGGGATGCAGGGCTGTCGCCGGATTCAGGTCTCATCATGGGACTTTGAAAACTTTTTTTTTTTTTTAATAAATTGTGAGAATTAGATAATGAAGGTGTAGCCATGAAAGAATTAGAAATTCGATTAAAAAATATGATGAGCGAATTAGATGGCTTTATTCAAAGTCAGAAGGACAAATAATCCTCGACTCGATTTTGCGTTTTATCATAATTAAGTAAAAAAAGGATAGATGCTTAAGAAATAAATTTTTAATTCCCCTACTATATTATCTATTAATTTTAATTAGGAATAAGCAAGGCGTTATAATGGTAGAAAAAAAAGCAGAAATTGAATCTTTGTTTAAAAAAATGCTGAAAGAAACTGAGGAAAACGCTCCAAAAGACGCAATCTATCTGGAGGACATTAAATCTAGTTGAACTCTTAAAGTTCAGTGGAAAATTTGCGGAGTCCTTGGATACCAAATCTTCGAGCAAGATAAAGTCTCCTATAAATTCGGAGAAAAATTAAAAAAGCCCGATATATCTTTAGTTATTAGAGATAGCGAGATAGCACTTCAATTTTTAAAAGGAGAACTCTTTGAATTTGATTACGGCCCGGCTTATGGGGGTAATTTTAGAATTAATAAAACCATCGGGTGGAAAGAGATTGAAAAAGACAGGGGTAAAAAAAACGCTAGGATAAATAAACCGTTCTTGACAGCCCGATTCAACAAGGAAAAAGCGTTCCATCCTTATGTCCTTTCAAAAATACCTATTTTGAGAAAACTTGTAACGCAACGAACATCAGAAAATGATTTTGGAGCTTTTATACCTATCAATAAAGCTCTTGGAACATATGAAAGTCAAGTCATTCCTCTTAAGATTTTTATGCATTTTATTGATAAAGCAAGCAATATTGTTCTGATGAATGACTGTGGTTGTAGAGTAGGTCACGAATGTAAAGATCACAATCAGGATCTAGGTTGTATGCACCTAGGTAATGATACGTTAAATTTTCCTTCACCCCATTTCAAGAGTCATGTTATTACGAAGGAGGAAGCCTTAGAACACGTTAGATTTTGTATTGAGGACGGTTTAATTCCAATACTTGGAAGTCTCATGGATGAAGCTGAGGGATTTGGAGTTCCAAATACAGGACGTTTTATGTCAATGTGCTTTTGCTGTTCCTGTTGCTGTATAGATGGTACTATCGTACAAAATGCCTCAAAAGGTGTTACCACAGTTTTTCAAAGAATGGAGGGTCTCACTGTGAAAGTTGACGAAGACCTTTGTGTTGGTTGTGAAGAGTGTCTTGAGGTATGTATCTTTAATGGGATGGATATGGTTGGTGACAAGGCAAGAGTAAACCAAAAACGATGTCTTGGCTGTGGAAGGTGTGAAAACGCTTGTCCGACCGAAGCTATTTCAATAACGATTACTGATCCTAGTTACGTCGATAGATTGATTAAAAAACTTGAAGCTCACGTTGATGTTACCTGATCCTTATTAGTAAAGAAAGTTGATTACATTATTATTCATAAGAATCCTATTTACAATCTTTTTTAATTACTTCATCGTATACTTATTTATATTTTGAAACTAAACTTACTCATATATATCAAAAAAATAAATTTAAGGTAATAATATTCATGATTTCAGTTCAAAAAGGGGAGGATTTACTCTCAATTTCATTAAGCACCATCTTAAGTTACAGAAAAGACAAGCCCGAATTTCAGAAACTTGTTGTTGATTGGAACAAGAAGATTTTGATTGATATTGAAGATTTCTATCCAATTGAAGTAGTATTTGATCGCGATGAGATTAAGTTTAAAGTAAGGGATATTGATAAGAAGGTAGATCTGAAGGTTAAAATGAATATTTACACCCTTTTAGATCTCTCTTACGGAAGATTAGGGCCTATTAAAGCCGTTTTAAAACGCAAACTAAGAATTAAAGGATTGTTCAAAGTTAGAATTCTATTAAAATTTATAAAAATCTTTCTAAAAAGTATGCAAATGGTCGCGGCAGACCCTAACAATAAATATTACGAATTAAATAAGGAGACGAGGTAATGTGGTGAGAAAAACCGGATGACTGAAACTAAGGAAAGAAATTTGTACGAGAAAATAAGTAAGGAGGATGTGTATAAGAAATTAGAGGGGATATTTGGAAGCCAGAACGTAACAGATAAGTCGGTAGATTTATATCCTTATTCGTACGATATGACCGAATGCGAGCCTCACATGCCTGATTTCGTGGTGATTCCTGAAAATTCGGCGCAGTTAATAGAATTAGTGAAATTTTGCAACCAGAATCTACTACCAATTGTCCCTTATATATCCGGGAATAATGTAGGTGGCCTCACGATCCCAGAACATGGAGGTATTGTGGTTGATTTTGGGAAGAAGATGAATAAGATTCTTTACATCAACGAGAACATGATGTACGCTCTCTTAGAGCCGGGAGTTACGTTCGGGGATCTAAAAAAACATTTGGACGAGAATTTTCCACATCTTAGATATAGTTATCCATTCGCTCCACCCTACGCAGGAGTGGTTGGGAACGTAATTCTGAGCGGTATGAACAATCTCTCCTGTAAAATTGGCTCAATGGGGGATTCTATTAATGGATTAGAAGTCATCACCGCTGATGGAGAACTTGCTCGAGTTGGTTCCTGTTTCTATGGAAAGGAAGAAGCAGATAACGATTCTTGGTGGAGCAGATATCCAATGCCAGACTTGATGGGATTATTTATAAATTGGCAAGGAATGACGGGGTTGGTAACTAAATGTGCGGTTCAGTTATGGCCGAACCCACCTTTTAAAAAAACGTATCTTGGAGTAGTTTTTGGTTTACCCGATATTGGTCCGGTTATAAGAGAAGTTGGAAGGACAGAAGTTGTAGACGATATATCCGCTGTCAGTATTGAAGTAGTGAAGATGACGATCGAGCTTCCAGAACCGAAAAAGATTCCTGGAGAACCCGATTTTGCTGCACTCTTCTCTATATCTGGTAAGACGGAAAGTTTGTTCAAGGCAAAAGCGGAATATCTTAAGCAAACCGTAGAAGATTTGAAAAAACAAGGGATCAAAATTCTTCTCGTAGATGTTGACGAGTTTAGCAAGTTATTTAGTTTAAGAGTTAGATGTCACTTGGATTTACCCGCAGTAATTCTGTCATTAGTAGAATATTCGGGCCTAACATGGTTTGGATCTTACGCTCCGACCCATAAACTCGAAAAATTAATACCGAAGGTAAACGATTTGTTTTTGAAATATGACGTCCCTCCATTTATCTACATGAAAATTATGAAGCACGCTCACTACGGCATCTTTCGGCCGATTCTTCGATACAAGAAATTCAAAGACGAGGAAAAAATCCATAGTCTCCTCAACGATATAGCCGAATTTTGTATTGCAGAAGGTTGTATTCCGTATAAAACGCCAATTTGGATGACGGATAAGATGCGTGAAATAATAAATCCAGGATGGTTACACTTGTTCGAAAAAATAAAAAAGTGTATCGATCCAAATAATATATTTAATCCCGGAAGGTGGAACACATAAATGTTTACTTTTAAAAATATTGTTAATTTATTCAAATAAAGGTGTAATATTAAATATTGATAGAAACAAATATAACAAAAATGTTTGGGATCAAGCATCCCATTTTTAGCGCTCCAATGGGTCCCTTTTTTACCCGCGATTTAGCTCTTGCTGTTAGTGAGGCAGGAGGGCTAGGAGTGTTATCAAACGTTAACATTGCTGGCACAGACCCCGTTAAGGAACATAAAGCGAGTCTTGAATATATGATTGAGCATACTGATAAGCCGTTCGGCCTTAATATTCTTACATCCCGGAATAATCCTGGAGTGAAATCTATGGTCAGATCATTACCAAAAATCCTCTTGGAAAATCAAAAAATGCGAGAGCAGTGTAAATATTGGCTTACATCGGCAGGTTCCTCAAAAATTCTAGCAAAATCAAAATATTTTATGGAATTAAGAGAGAAATCAGATGTTAAACACTTTCATGTTGCTCCAGCTGTTTGGTTGGCTGAAAAATGTGTAGCAGCAAACGTAGATGGAGTAGTGGTGACTGGTACTGAAGGTGGAGGGCATCAATCATACGAAAGAGTCAGCACTCTTGTTTTGCTTCAGCAGATGAATGAGAAGTTCCCTGATTTACCAAAGATTGCCTGCGGAGGTTTTGCTACTGGAGAATCCTTAGCTGCAGCCATTTCATTAGGAGCTGGAGCAATAGCGATGGGATCGAGATTTATAGCTTCCAAGCAGAGTGAATTTCACGAAAAATACAAAGCGTTAATTCCTCCCGGAACACCCCAAGACACCGGACTTTATACAGGAACATTTGGCCCGATTCGCCTCTATAGGAACGAATACGCTTTATCCCATCCAGCACCGGGTAGTAAAGAAGAGATGATCGCATATGAAAATTCTATTTCTGCTGAACAAAGAGCAAAAGATATGGGTTCATATGACAGGGTATATAACGGTGATATTGAAACTGGTGCTGTACTATTAGGTCAATCGATAGGTATTATTGATAGCATTGACGATGTTAACGATATCATGGAAAGGATAATAAAGAAAGCTGAAAGCGTTATCAGAAATAGTGGTTCGCTTCTGAAATAAAATTGTAAGCAAATTTATCATAACCAATTTTTTTTTTTTTTAAATTAAACGAAGGATTGATTTGTTTTGAATGAACAAATTAAATTTGAAAGGAAAAAATGTTTGAAAAAATAAGCATATTATGATTCAAAATATTTAATTTGTGAAGGTATGGCACACAATGGTTGAGATTGATGATAATTTAATTGGAAAAAATGTTTTAGAAATGGCATTTGATCGCTGCATCAAGTGTAGTACCTGTAAATATGGATTTAAAAATTTTGAAAAAATCTGTCCTTCTGGAGAGAAGTTTTTATTCGAATCATATTGGGCTTCTGGTCGTATAAGAATTATTAGAGGTGTAATTAGTGGCGAACTTGAATGGACAGATGAATTGAAGGATCCTATATTTGCTTGTACAACTTGTGGAGCTTGTATGGACGCTTGTCAGGCACCTCACGCTGATTATATTGTTGAAATGATAGAAGCATTAAGAGAATTAATAGTTAGGAATATTGGTCCTGCAAAGAACCAAGAATTTCTTGTCGCTCGATGTGAGGAGAGTTGTAATCCATATGGAGAAGTTAACTCAGATAATGAACAACTAAAAAAAAAGTATGAACTGCCAGAAAAAGCAGAATGGGTGTACTTTATTGGATGTACCTCTAATTATCGACAACAGAGTTTAAGGGACTCGACACTACGTTTTTTGAAGAAAGTAGGGATTGATTTCACTTTGGTAGATGAACATTGTTGTACAAGTCCTATGATAAGAACAGGTCAGCTTAGTATTATTGATGATTATATGAGTTATAATATCGCAGAGATAAAAAATGCAGGAACTAGTAAGGTTATCACCTCGTGTGCTGGGTGTTATAAAACTCTTATTAAAGATTTTAAACGATTCGGAAAAGATATAGATTTCGAAGTATTTCATTCACTTGAACTGGTTAAACAGTTATTAGATAAGAAAGCGATAAAATTCAAATCAGAATACAATAAAACCGTTACATATCACGATCCTTGTCATCTTGGTAGACATATGGGTATCTACGAACTTCCCAGAGAAATATATAAACAAATTCCCGGACTGAAATTAGTAGAAATGAAGAGAAACAGAAACTTTGCTTGGTGTTGCGGAGCAGGAGGGGGAGTTAAAATCGCTTATCCCGACTGGGCTGTTGAAATATCCAAAGAACGCCTTGAAGAAGCAAAAGAGACGGGGGCTTCTATAATTTCTTCGACTTGTCCATTCTGCAAAACGAATTTAAGCGATGCTAACATAAAATATAATTTCGACTTCGAAGTGTTGGATTTAATGGAAATTTTAGATGAAATTGAAATAGAGGTTAAAGAATGACAAAATTACAGCCTATTGATATTAGTTTTTTTTCTTCTTTTAATCAAGAAGCATGCACGATTTGTGGAGAATGTTTTCATAAATGCCCGATTATGGGGCTTTCCATTGAAGACTCAGTTAATGAGATGACACTATTAATCAACGGAGAAAATACTCGAAGAGTCCTTAATGAATGCCAGAGTTGCTTTTCTTGTAACTATTACTGTCCTGAAAATGCATTTCCTGCTAGTTTGATTCTACAACGGTGGAATGAGGAATATAAAAGAAGCGGCTTAAAAAGAAGGGGAAAATATTATATGACATTATATCCTCACTATCCAAATTTCCGTTCTTATGTTATGGAGCATTTACCTAGGCAAACAAAGGATTTAGTTAAGCAATGGACATCTCTGGAACCACTAGATGGAGATACTCTTACCTATCCAGGATGTAATATAATTACATTTGCAGAATTAACACAAGCAAGCTTCTTTAGCGATCTAGATATTAGAGGAAGATTGGAATATTGTTGCGGCGAAACTTTATTCCGTACAGGTTATAGAGAGGAA
>Ga0114922_10001771_pt1 | contig 20493 bp, 7 predicted proteins | sample AartaG_FD_100975 | JGI IMG/M metagenome (GOLD analysis project Ga0114922, IMG submission 100975) | Deep subsurface microbial communities from Aarhus Bay to uncover new lineages of life (NeLLi) - Aarhus_00045 metaG | ecosystem: Environmental > Aquatic > Marine > Oceanic > Sediment | place: Aarhus...
CATGGAAAGGCGTTGATAACTTCCTAATCCTGCGAAGTATAACTGATACTGTTCTGAAAAATAAGCAGCCCGTATTGAATGCCTTGAATCTTATCGCTAAATTAGCAGGGACTGATTAGTTACTCCCATTTTTATCCAGTAAAACAGGATTATCTATGATAACCGTTTTACTGATGATTATTTACCAATATTTATCTTTTATCATAATTTACACAAGATATCCGTATTAAATTCATCTTGAAAATTAAGCAAAATAACTATGATGTTCGCTTTATAATTCAATCACATAATAATGTAAAAATATTGAGCAAGATCACAGAGAACTATTTAAGTTTATGATCTTGCTCAGATTGATAATATTCTCTGTTTGAGAATAATAAAAGCCAGAGGTATTATAACCAACCAGGATTCTGCCCCAGATTAGGATTTAATGTTAACTCATTTGTAGGCAGGGGCAGTAAATAATCTCTTCCAAATTCAAAGCCGTATCCGTTATTGGGTCCTGTTAAAATATACATTAACGGATCAAGGTATCCATCTTCATTAAATGGCAAACCATCATCCACCGCCCTTAATTCATCGGTATAATAAGTGCCTGTAAATCGTTTTCCAACAAAATACTGGTGTGCCCTCCAACGCATTAGGTCGTGAAAACGAAATCCTTCGCCATACAATTCCGTTACCCGTTCTCTTCTGATTTCTTGCAATACGTCAGAAATTGAGTGACCATAGTCTGGCCAATTGGGATCAGGTGTGATTGAACCCATGACCAGATAAGGCATGCCAACCCTGTCCCTTAACTTATTAATGGTCAGGTCAATATCAGCCTGAGTTAATGTGCCCAATTCTGCCCTGGCTTCAGCATAGATTAATAATACCTCGGCAAAACGCGCCCATATATAATCAACATTTTGATTATTTGGTCCTATTGCAGGATCCACATGTATCATGCGGAATTTTTGTGATTCGTAACCGGTAGCAGCATCAATAAGTAAAGGATAATCATAGAAGGTTGTATCAGTGCCTTGAATTCTTCTGATATCACCGGGGATCTGAAAGGTCTGGGCAAGTCTTGGATCTCGATTAACCTCAAGCAAAGAAAAAACACTGTCTCCCACAAAGAGCGGACTAACGGCAGTGGGCAAGCCATCGATACATAGATAAAACCGTGACAAATCCTGGGTAAGCGAATAACCATTTGGCCAATTCCATAATTGATTACTAAATTGATCCCCGTATTTTTCCCTGTCAAAATGCTTAAAGAACATCACTTCCGGATTACCGGCGTAATCCACCTGATTAAACAATTCAAAATAAACAGAACTTGTATCCCCTGTAACGAGATAATAATTTTCACTATCCATGATTTGCTTGGCGGCATCTGCTGCCAGCTGCAGATATGCGGATCCATCAGTCTTTCCCGCGAAAACTGAACCTTGATGATACTTCTCCCATGTACCTTCATACAAAGCTACCCTTGCTTTAAGCAGCAAGGCAAGGTCTTTACTTAACCTGGTTCCGTGATCTGCAAGTTCATACCCATACTTCATTTTGGAGATTGCCATATCAAGATCACTGAGAATAAAATCAGCGACCTCAGTTCTGGAACTACGAGAACCATATAAAATATCTTCATCATCCGCACCTACAGGTTTGGTTATTATCGGCAGGTCTCCAAAACTCTTAAGTAACTCAAAGTAAAAATGCGCCCTGAACCAATGACCTTCCCCTATATGATGATCAGTCACAGGGCTATCATCATCCACACGTTCTGCATTTTCAAGAAAATAGTTAATATTACGAACATTTCTCCAATTCCATCCACCACCGGAGGCCGGAACATTTATTACTCCATCCATCCGGGGAGTCCACTCATCACCATATGCATTAGGAGAGGGTAGCGCAAGATCTGTTCCTGTGTCATAGGTTGGAGCCTTACCTCCACCAGCAACCCACCATCCTTCCAACAGATCATAAAAATCATTGATGTATAGCTCCAGGTCAGTCTCAGTGCTCCAGAAATCCGGATCCGATATCTGATCCAGAGGCGTTCTATCTAAGAAATCCTCACAGGAATACAAGAATATTCCTAATAATATTATAATAAAATAAGATATTTTTTTCATCACATTAATTTTTAGAAGTTAACATTTAATCCCAGTGATAGTGTCTTGCTTAATGGATATGCGTCGCCAACTCCATACCATCTTCCTCCAAATGCTTCAGGATCAAAAAACATCATCTTTGTAAAAGTTAAAAGGTTTTCACCTGACATATAAAACCTGGCACTCGATATGAAAATTTTCTGGGTAATACTGCTCGGGAGTGTATAACCCAGTTGGAAATTCTTAAGTCTTAAGAAAGCCCCGTTCTGGAGAAAATGATCGGTTGCATATGAGTAGTTCTTTGCATTCTGCCCAAAATACTGAGCATATGGACGCGGGAAATAGGGATCATCGGTATTTGCACCTAAAGCGCTGGTTTCATCACGCCAGTAGTCCAGATGACCTTTTAAGACATTATTATGCATGGGTCCGGCTGCAGGTCCTCTGAAAACAGCACTGCTCCCCATGTTGAGGTCTCTTTTACCGATCCCCTGCAGAAGGACTGAAACATCAAATCCTTTCCACCTGGCACTCGCATTAAATCCGTATACATATCTTGGCGTACTGTTTCCTAAAACCACCAGGTCTCCATGATTATCAAAGGTATTAGCTCCTCTATCAATTTTATTGTCACCGTTCTGATCAACATATTTAGAGTCACCCGGATACCAGGTACCGGAATATATATAACTCTGGTCAATACCATAACTTTCTATATCATCCTGGGATTGGTAATAACCCGCCCATTCAAGGCCCCAGATTTCACCCAGGACCTGGCCGTTATAGTATGTGTTTAATAGTTCAGTTGGATTGTTATAATACACTACGGTGCTCTTATAATCAGACACAACCGCTCTGAGTTCATAACTGAAAGCCGGGCTTACCCTGTTTTTCCATGAAAGCTCAAGTTCCCATCCACGGGTTTTTATTTCTCCCTCGTTTTTCTTTGGCACAGATGTTCCCAATACTGCAGGAAGGGGTTCTCCCGGTCCAACCAGGTTGGTTGTCCTTGATTCATATACGCCGAATGTCAGCCCTAATCTATTATCCAGCAGCATGGCATCAAGCCCGAAATCAACCGTAGTTACCTGTTCCCATGTTAAATCGATGCTGGTAATATTTGGGGCACCAACAGTCCAGGCACGTTCGCCGCCAAACAACCAATAATCAGTCTGGCGAACCGGTAAAGTTGGAACATATAAATAGTTGTCAACATTCTGGTTGCCCAGGGTTCCATAAGAAGCTCTGAATTTTAATAAATCTACTAGACCCTGCAGTGGAAAAAAGGTCTCTTTCGAGATAACCCATCCAGCTGATACCGATGGGAATACGCCCCACCTGTCATCTTTTTCAAATCTTGAAGAGCCGTCAGCCCTTACATTAACTTCCAACAAATATTTTTCAGAGAAATTATAATTTAATCTGCCAAAAACACTTTGTGTAGCCCAGTGCCCTATCGCGTCATCAATCGTTTTCTCGCCAACAGTAGTGCTAAGGGAAGGAACAGCATTACTTAATAAATAAAAGGCATTTGCATACAGATCTTTGTAATTATAAACTTCATGCTGATATCCTGCCAGAACACTCAGGTTATGTGATCCGAAGCTATTTGCATACGTTGAATATATGTTTGGTGACAGATATGTATTTGTCGTTAAATCGGTACGGTATTGAGTTTCGGCCTGGGTTTGCGGCCCATAGGCTATTTCTCCATTTGGCCTGACCCAGGGGTATTGTTTGACGAATCTTGTATCGTCATCTTGATTGGTTCTGTAATTCAATTCAACATTGGTCACCCAACCCTTTACAGGCTCAATAATAAGCCTGGGCGAAATAACAAACTGATTATTTGTGATATTTTGCCGTACATTTTTCCACTCCTCTACCCGGGTTTGTTCCGTCCAGATATCTGTTCCGGGATATTTTGCCGGAGTACCCGGTTTTATTTTTCCAATCCAGTTCATGATCCAATCGCGTCCATAATACTGATTCCATGGAAAATCTTCATAACCACGCCTGAATTTCGACAGGAAAGAGAGCTTCATCCATGAAGTAACTTTTGCACTTATCTTTGCATCTATATTATACCTCTTGAAAGATTCATTACCGAATTTCAATAATCCCTGCTCATTATAAAACCCACCGGATACATAGTAATTGATCTCTTCATTTCCACCGGACACACTTAAGTTATATTTCGCCCTGGGGGCCCATCTGTTTACTATCAAAGAAGTCAGGTCATCATTGGCCACACCTTTAGTGCCCGTATTCATTATATCCCAAGTAAGACCGTCTGGATTTGGTAACATGGGAACTGCACTTCCCGGTTTTTCCAGATTCTGAGCTAACCGTTGAAGAGCTTCTTCAGGATAATAAGGTGAACCACCTGCATTGGTAATAGCATCATTCAGTGCATATGCCCAATCCATGTTGCCACTTACTATTTCAGGCCAGATTGTGGGAGAACTCACTCCATAGTTCATCGAATAAGAGACGTTCGCACCTCTTTGCCCTTGTTTTGTTGTAATCAGAATTACCCCATAAGCTGCCCGTGCCCCGTAAATGGAAGTTGATGCAGCATCTTTCAAAACGGAAATAGATTCAATATCATTAGGATCGATATCGTTTATCTCCATTGGAATTCCATCCACCAAAACATAGGGATTACTCCTTCCTTCAAACGACGTTAATCCCCTGATGGTCATGCTCATATCTGCACCGGGCTCTCCACCTGCTACAGTAGGTGCAATGATCAGGTTGGGAACCAGTCCCTGCAATGCCTGCTGAACATTGCCAACCGGCCTTCTCTCAATAAGCTCTTTATCAGCAACCGAAACTGCACCAGTTAGATTCACTTTCTTCTTAGTACCATATCCAACCACAACTACTTCATCGATTCCGTACCGGTCAACTTCCATAACTATATCAATTGTAGTCTGGGAGCCCACCACTATTTCCTGTGTTATCATGCCAATAAAAGAAAATACCAGTGTAGCATCATCAGGAACATTATCCAGGTAATATTTACCATCCGCACTTGATGTTGTGCCCTGTGTAGTTCCCTTTACGACAATTGTTACCCCTGGCAAAGGGAGGCCTTCCTCGTCGGTCACAGTACCAGAGACGGTTTTTTGCGCATAGCCATAGCTCGCTAAGCTTTGCAGAAAGCCAGCAAGTAGTAAGAACACGAAAATTCTCATAATTCTGAACATTTTCGACAAATAATGAGAATTACTTTCAGAAGGTAATTCATTTTTTTTCATAGGTTTCCAGTTTAACGGGTTAAACATTTTTCAATTTTTAGGGAAATAGTGACAACAATTCCCTTTTTAAGGTCAGGAACTGTTAGAGAGTCATTGTATATATTATATATTTAGTTTATAATCAATCAGATAAAATCATTTATTGTATAATACCACTTTCTTTTATTGATCTGTAAAAAACCTTCAGCCTCTTCTTATAAGTCCATGTATTTGTAGGTAAATACGAACAACCTGCCTCTGCATTTATTGAAGATTAGATCAAATGCATCCCGGTCTCCCTGTCGAAGGCTGTCCATCAATTAATAATCGAAAGTTATTATTTTAAACTATTTAAATTATAAAGCCAAAGCCCAATATAAACAAATAAATATTAACTTGCAAGTCTAATTAAGTTTATCACTCCTGTCCTATAACCAGGTCATTGTATTGACAGAATCATTTTTGAGTATGCTCCGGCCATTTTTTCTTCATTAAATTAATGAATTATCTACTGTTTGACCATGTGTATTATAACTGGTCAATCTGACAAAACTTGTCTCAGGTAAGTAATACTCAACCATTGTACTGTATCTAAATGGATTCGCGTAGATCGGGTAAAGTGCAAACTGACTGTCTGTCTGAAATTGATCTTCATATGATTAGTTATATACTCCTCTATTCCCTGATTAATAACATCTTTTTTGTTTCTATAAATTCGTTTTCCACCTGCAATTTATAGAAATAGACACCACCTGAAATATTATGTGCATCGAAATTAACACTATATGTGCCAATACCCTGATTTTCACTTATCAAAGTTTGTATCTCCCTGCCTGTTTGATCATAAATTTTCAAGGTGACATAATTTGGTTTTTGTATTGAATATGAAATCCTGGTAGATGAATAAAACGGATTAGGATAATTTTGGGCTAAGCAGTATCCATTAGGGTTATCATTATCAATCTCAACAACACTTGTTGTGCTACCAATCAGGCTGAAATTCCACACCTCAGACCATTGACTGGTTTGATTTCCGAGTACAGAATTTACCCGCCAGAAATATTTATTATTCTTTGCCAATCCTGCAACTGTAAAATCAGAAAGATTCGTATATGATGCATCAATAATTGTGGAGAATGTACTATCGTCTGAAATCTGGACGTTGAAGAAATTATACAACCCTTTACCTGTCCATCGGAGTGTGACTGTATCTACATATAATTCCTGTTGGTATAGAGGTTCGTATAGAATTGGTATATAACTGACTGCTTCATTGTCCGGTACTCCAAACACTATCTCACCAAAACCAGTCAAATTAACAATGAGTTCATTATTATCATCATCGTAAATTGTAGCTAAAGGAATAAATAATCCCTGGTCAGGATATCTCCGGTAATAGACTATGGTATTGCCGGGGTCTTTAATTTCCGGAAAGGCCGAAAGGTCAATATGAAATTCAGATGTCTGTGATTCTATAGCATAACCTTCATAGATAATTGATACCGGATAAACAGTAATAATATTTTCAGTAAACTCAGGCTTAACTGGCCCGTATGAGAGACGTTCTATTGTTGATTCGTTGTAATCAGCAGCAACTAAAGAAATATATTTTACTTCAATTCCTGTGGTTATTGATTCATTATTAAAAGAATATGTATTTCCCTTTTTTACTTCATAATGAGTAAATCTTTGTTTCTTTAGTGTTTCCTTCCATGGAAATTTGGTTACACGGTAAGCCATCACACCGTCTGGTAAAGTCAGTTCAAGCGCTATGGTTCCATCCGGGTGGACCTCTACTGCATTTCGTTTTACGAATTGCTGGTTTGGAACTCCAAAACCAATAAACCACCCTCCGTTGGGCAGCAATTCAGCATTCCCTCCAGTAACACAGAAAATATTTCCGTTCGGATACCTCCAATCCGAGACCATCGTTGCTACTTTATTAACTTCATCCAGTTCGTATTCAACTGCCCGGGAATATGGAGGTTTATGGAGCTGGCCATTGTCGAACAATGTAATATTACCGTTTGGGCATTTGCCAATATTATGCTGGCGTGAATAATAGTATGGTGCGTTTTCTTCATGTTCGCCAACAAATGTGAATTCGCCACGCGTTCCACCCATTCTCCATATTATTTCACCTGTTGCCCTGCTTATTTTCATAATCTCGCTGTGATTTCTGAATGATGCAAGAATATTCCCATCATCATCAATATCAAAACCATTTAAAGTACTGTAATTCAATCGCTCGCCTGTCAGATCCAAATCACTGTCAGTAATTGGTATATAGTCAATATTACGCCACTCAAAAACAACATTCTTATCCCTGTCCTGCTTCTGGATTATGTTAATAACCAGTGAAGCATTCGGATTACCTCCTTCAACAACCGTACTCATATCATAAGGAATTGTATGATATGACATCATCATAGCATGACCATTAGGCAACATCTTGAATTCATGAAAACCTGCGGTGTACCCGTTTTTCATTTTATAACTATCTACTTTTACAAGGTTGTTATCAAGTACAATATGCCGTAATTCCTCGCCTGGAAGGGGGACATTTATGGAAAAATCACCTAAAGCATATGTCAGCCGACCATTTGGCTGAATCTGAAAATCATAGGGTGCTCCATTAACTCTGACCGAGTCAACGATAGTTCCGCTTTTGTCCAGAACGAAAATAAAATTACCATATATAGCAGGTACATTGCGATCCCACGTAGCCATAAAAATATATCCAGGAGACGGATTATTGATATAATCAATGGTTATCGGTGGTGCAGGTAGCAAATCAGAGGTTTGGCTTTTTTTTAATGATTTCAGATATTTTATCTTCTCAGCTGAAATACTATCATCAAAAACTGAATAAGGTATCTGGGCTATTCCTGAGGGTGCGGTTGAAAAAGTAAATGAAAATTCCGGTAGGTCATCACCTGCTCCTGTTTTTATTCCTTTCGCCAAAACAACATTTACTTCTTCTTCGCCAGCAAAAGCTTTATCAGGATTAAACACTATCGTCTTATCATCATCCGAGAGAATAAATTCTCCTTCATGATCTCCGCTTTTTGATCCGGTTACTCTTAAAGAGTAGTCGATAAACTAGTTCGGTCAATGATATCCGGATAGCTCATAATAATGTTCGTTTTATCAGATACCATTAATGAGCCTGGTTTTGGACTAACAAACTGATACGAATTGTTAATTTGCGCAAACAGATTGCATGATACTATAACAAAACAACTGATCAATAAGCTTTTAAGTTGTCCCATATACTATTTTGATAAAATGGTTATCTTCACAGGTCCAGGTAATCCTCAAGACTCCAGTGGTATTATTTCAAGGGATCTTCCTCTGAATTCATCCCCAACGATTATATTTGTCGATGTATATCGGTTCTCAGTTCCTGGATTGTAATCAAATTTAAAACTTTTTTTTGAATCCTTCTTTCCCAGAATAATACTTTATTCCTTCGTTCTTATGATCAGTCCAGTCTGTCAGTTCCGGCAATATAAACGTATAGAGGGTAATTATCTGTCCATCCTTCAATAGCCTAGACTTTAGTTTTTCATAGGAGATATCCTGCACAGCAACACCCTCGTCAATAGCCAATACCGCGGCTGTTCCTGCACTCTGACCCAGGATCATAAAAACCGGCTCCATGCGGATTGAACCATAGGCAACGTGTGATGCAGAAAGGCATACCGGCACAAGCAGATTTCTACACTCCTGCTTTTTTGGAACTATCGAACGATAAGATACAGGATAGGGTCCGGGGCACTCATGGCCAAAGCCTCCCTCGTTTTTAACGATTTTTTTACCATCTCTTTCTATGACTACACGCTGGCAGAAATGAGAATCCATAGCATATGATCCCAGTCCGATGCCATCACTTACTGTCGTTCTTGATTCACAGTTTGCCTGTGTCATCACATACGCTGAAACCATGCGACGACCTTCCCTTATATAAAGCTGATGGGGCCAGAATCCTGTGTTTTGAAATTCGCAAGGGTGGAGCCCAAACCGGTTTACCCTGTCTTGTAATGATTCCGGAACCTGAGGATCGTTCGCCAGGAAATACATAAGCCCCTTCTGATAGTTTACATGATCCTGAAAGATACTCTCCCGTAATTTGTACAACTCATGCAATGGGATGGGCATCCCGCGCCGTGGCGGAGACATTTTCGTAAAAGAACCCTCTTCATAGGTACCGTCAGGCCAGTAATAATTACCGCCAACGTAATCTGAAGAAAAACTTCCAGCGTTGTTGCTATCACCTGTTCGCATCTGGACCGGACCATCGGTCATGGGGGATGTCGTATAATTGAGAGTCCACCTGATTTGTGGATCGGAATTGAGAAAGCGTCCAAGTAATGCATATCGGCCGGGCTTATACCCTGGTGGTTTGGCAAACGGTATTTTCCCCTCCTTGTCCGTGAGGTATATCCGGAAATTGTAGGCCTGTATCTTATAATCGCCTTCGCCCTCGTTTCCGGGTGGTTCTGAAGATATTTCTGGAAGCAGACCTGTTTCCGGATCGCCAGGTTCCACATAGGGGCTAAGAGGCAGTCCGCAAAACTGGTAGGTGTTCTGCCAGGAGACCTTCTGCCATTGCCCGGCCAGCGATTCACCGTAAGCATCCACAGGTTCCCGTCCGACACGGTAGGAGACGTTTGCCGCAGCCAACAGATCACCCTCGTAGGTAGCATCTACAAACATTGAAGCCTTAAAGGTTTCGCCCGTCTCCATGGTTATGGAAAGCAGTCGGCCGTCCTTTATCTCGGCGGACTCCAGGCAACGTTCAAAAAGAACCGGTACACCCGACTCATCGAGCATATTGAGGAAGAGCGATTCAGCTTGCGAGGGTCGAAAATTGCTGATCCTGCCTATGCGAGTGTAAAATTCTAACGCCAAACCTCCGATCGATTCCTTATTTCCTATGTCTGTTGCAGTCAATCCTCCCGAGGTCATTCCTCCCACGTGTTGATTGAAGGAGAGCAATACAACCTTTTTACCTTCACGTGCGGTCTGGATCGCAGCCGTTACCCCGGCAGGCGTACCCCCGTAGACGACAACATCATACTCAATTGTCTTTGGTTTACCGGACTCGACTTGCCTGTAGTAACACAGCTTGTACACATCAGAACTCTTATCAGATAAACAGGAAGATAAAGTGCATACAGAAAGCATTACAGGGCCCAACAACCCTGATGGTTCCAGCGGGATATCATCAATTGGTCTGCCCCTGAAATCATGTTTTAACTGGATGTTGGTTGATGTGTATTTCTTTTCACCTTCAGACATCTGATCACCGGCAACACGGTTATACCACGAATTCACCACCTTAATTTCCAGAGTATTCTCTCCTTTTTGAAGTTCTTTACTAATACCGATCCTGAAGGGTGAGGTCCAGACAATGCCTTTATTTATTCCATTGATCTTCACCTCAGCAATTCCCACATCTTTTACACTTCCCAACTGCAGGAAATATTGTTTATCCTTTTGTGGTTCAAAATCGACGTTAAATGTTTTGTTGTAAACCGCTGCTCCCGAGTAGTACTTAATTCCTTCATCGGAATGTTGGATCCAATCCATGAGTTCAGGAAAAAGTACCGATTCCGGGCAACCCCATTTGGTGTCAAATTCAACTGTCCATTCTCCTGATATTTCTGTCATCGTTTTAAAATCCGGATAATTTCGCTGTGCTGTTCCCTGTTTTCTTTTTGAGATCTTCTCATTGAACACTACCATTACAGCACCGTAAGGCTCAAGTGTTAGCGGAACGGTTGTCAGTCTACCTTCCTGGACAAAAGCCCTGGCTTCACGAATATCTCCGGTTATAGCATCCCATAACTCGGGTTGTTTGCCCGATAGCCTGAATCGACCATTAATTTTTTGTCTTTCTGTGGTCTGGTTGGTGACAAAATAGACATCACTTTCGCCAATTTTATAATGAATAAAATCGTAGTCGACTTTGCTGTCGTTTTCCAGGATATCGAAATCTGCCCGTATCCCTGTTGACAGCAAATATTCCTGTGCCGACATTCCCCAGGCAACCTTCCCTTTACCATATTGTTTTTCACCTTTTTTCGAAGTTTCGTCTCCCCAGATTTTATAGCACAATCCGCTAAAGGATTTTTGTGCTTCTGCTCCTCCCACCAGACTAACCATCATTTCAGGTTTATGACCCAAAACTGTAGCACCCTCCTGCACCAGTTTTTCCAGTTTTTCCAATACTGCCAGCGATAATACTTTATGGTCTGGCAATACCAGAACCCGGTATTCCACTCCTCCCGGAACGACAATTCTTCCGTTCTTCACTTTTAGTTTCAAAAAGATAGTTTCATCGGTCACATCATAATCAAAACCTGGCATCACCCCGGCAGGATCGGAATGTTTATACGGGAATACATTAGGAACATGGTCTCCATAGTAATAAAGAACATCTGCTACAAATTTTCCTTCCTGCACAACTGACTGTACCCGGTGCATATAATCAATAAAAGCTCCCGATTGTTCCCACCATGTGACTTGCGGATTCACATGGGTTCCAGCGAAATATTCCTGTCCGGGCAGGCCCATTTCGGGTGGCGAACATGTGAATGTATGGAAATACATCCGGTTCAGTCCGGCACAAATTTCGTGGTCGAAAGCTGATTTCTGATCATGCCATAACTCATCGTTCCAGTGTGGGCCGATGGTTGTGAATGATTCTGCGCCAATTATCTTTTTCCCGTAAATATGGGCAGCTGAAGAGGCCTGTTTTAAGTAAAAACGATTATCAGGCCGAGGGCGGTGTGGCGAAGGCGACCAGAATTCACTCATTACGATGTCGCTAAAACCGTAGTTCTTGATCCCATCCATGGGCCCTGCATGTGGCCCGGCTGATTCGGGCTGGATGCCCATGTTATATTTATGTGCATATTCCTGGAACCGTGCATAGTGGTTATAAGCTACCAGATCGGCTATTGTCTTCCTGAAATCAGCCAGAAAGGCATTGGAGGTTTCTATATCATCCACCACATAGCCTGCCGCAATGGGTAAATAACTCATAAGATCGTATCCACGGTATTGCATGAATTCTTCTGCAAACTTATCGGTCCAGTTCATACCACCACATTCCCAGCTGTCTGTTTCCATGTATTTCAGGGTTGTTCCCACATGTTCCCCAGCGGCGGCAATAATGGGTTCCACCACATCGCTCCAATAAAAATCGAAGGCTTCTTTCCTCATATAATCCAATACGCTGCCCTGCCAGTCACTACTGGATGTTGAAACATGCGAATCGGTACAGGTATAACCGATGCGCAGCACCACCCATTCTCCGGCAGGAGTTTCCCAGTTCAGGTTTCCATGAGCATCCATCATCGAAGACAAATTGATTATCTCATTCTTTTTAACCGTATATGCTTCTTTTTCTTTCATCCTATTATCACTAGGTTCATTTTCGAGTAAAAAGCGGCAGTCGGGTGCTGACATACCCAGTTCACGGAAACCCAGTTTGAGGTCTAAATCAGAAATGCCTTCCTGCATTTTGTTTGATGTCTTTAACGGAAAAGCCAGTACGGCAATATCCTGATAAAAATCGTACCGGCTTCCCGGCTGTTCAAGCTGTAAGGGCTTACTATTGTCCCCTGAAACATTTGTCAGCGAATAAGTTATCTGCTTTGCTGCATATTGCGGAGTTACTCCTGGACCTCCCAGATTCCAGCCACTCTGTATATTGAAGCCCATTTGCAAGCCCAGACGTTTGGCTTCGTCAAGGGCAAACACAAATAACTCGTTCCATTCGTCTGAGCCAAATAATGGCCCTTGGGGGATATCCTTATTTCCACGTTGGTTATGGCCTCCTGCATCAAAAATCATCGCTCCCTGGAAATTACGGTTTTTCATGGCCTCCAGATCTTTGGTGATGGCTGCTTTGTTTACATTGCCGTTGAGCCACCACCACCAGCAGTTAACTCCTGATTCCCTGGGAGGCGACTGAAAATTTTCTTTTAGCCATGAATAATCAACTTTCTGATTATCCTCAGAAGCATGCTCCCTGACCTTAGAACATGAGCTTATCAACAAAAAAAATGTTATAAGAAAGATCCCATGTTTTATCATATTTACTGTTTCTATCATTTCAACGTTTTTATCTGGGGTATTCATTCGCATTCATATGTTACTTAAATATCCATATTGATTTTTTTACCGGACTTTTATCCGGCTTATGAATAAAAGCTATTCAACTGTGGCCAATTTGGTTTGACTCCACACCAATCTTCTGTCCGGTTTTCTTCACTAACAATCCTGTGTAATACATCCCGGTTTTGCTTTATGGATGGACAGTACCGGTTGCTTCCTATGTTGCAAGCAGGAATCTGGCTCTGCATTACCTCCAGGAGGCTTGAGGTATGGGTTCTACCACGATACCAGGCCCATCGGTCTTATATGTTGACAGTTTGTCGACTTCACTTCCGGGCACCTCGAATATCTTGCCATTCCTTATCCACCCAGGTAACTGAACCCGGTCAGTGATATTGGTAAACGTTTCAAAATCAAGGGTCATAAATGCACCATTTGATTTAGTTCTCCAGTAATCACAATAAACCAGCCATTCCTCACCGACTCTAAATATGGCGTTACCTTCCGCCCTTACCATAACTCCTGGCACATTCGGTCCGGCAAAGGGCTCTGTATCTGATATGTCTTCCCAGAAATCAGGGGGCATGTTCTCCCATGATTCCAGTTTTTTCTTGCTTTTTACCACATGGAGCTGTTGAAGGCTCTCTTCCTTAATGCCCATCACATAATTTTCCTCATCCACTTTGGCCACAAAAGCATCAATTATCATGTGATTTTTAGGGGCATAGAACAATTTACGAGGTGAATAGCTTATAAAGTCTTTGGTAACGATGTAGTAAATCCGATGATTCATATTTTCCCATATTTCCGGGTTCCAGGTCTCCGGGAATACATCCGGATGCTCGATAGTGGTTGCCCAGAAAATCACATATTCCTTGGTTCTGTCATCGTAAAAGATCGTGGGACTCCAGCAGTTCTTAACAAGTGAATCTCTTTTCACCGGCTTGCTGAGGTTGTTACTTGCCCAGGAGGATCCATCACTCTCTTCTGTTCCGATTCCTTTGTAATCACCCCATACATATAGAAACTCAGTCGGTGTCCAATTCACCAAATCCTCGGAATGTGTTACTGCAATTCTATGATCAAACCATTCAGTAGTATGAGTCATATGATATTTACCATCACCGCCGATGCAGATGGAAGGATCACGCATAAGTCCTTCCTTCTGTAAGTAAATACTTTTATAATCGTCCACCTCCTCCCATGTGTAGCCATTGTAACTTACCAAGAGATGTAATCCATCTTCTCCGTTACCGGTAAAGGAGGGAAAAACGTAGCCGGTTTTCTGTTCATTTTCAACACTGCAGCTCAGTGTAATCAGGATAATAAATGCATATAAAACCTGTCTCATCTATTTCAAATTTATTCTTAAATATTCAAATTAATTTTCTATCTGTCAAGCTTTTCCCAGACGTCTTTATAAAAATGGTATTCAAACATAGTCAATCTCTCACCGAATTGTATATTTTAAAATTATTGATTTTTCTTTCTATTATTGGCATTTCCAATTCTTTTAAACATTTCTGTTTCAATAATAATCTAAGAATAGATCATTTTCTCAATACTTATCATACTCGTTGCTCATAACCTTCTTAACAGCTTCAAGATGACTGAATCCATATTTTATATCAGGGAGAAGATAGCTCCCTTCAATCCATTCATTCCATGCAAAAATTGTTAACAGTTTTGGTTGTTCCGGGTGTTCATCACAGTAATCTTTTGTTTTTTGTAAGAAAGATGAAAAAGCCACGGGTGATTTATTTAAATGTACGATGTCTTCTTTTCTCTTATTGGGGAATCGGGGCGAATCGTCCCAGCCGATGGAAGCATTTGGAAAAAACGGAACAGACAATGCCCTGTCCCATTCTTTTCTTCGTTCCATTGCTTCAACTCCCCACTGAACATAATCTTCAGGATGAGGACCACCCCAATTATATATGGTGACACTATTTGCACCCAATGTTTCAATTTGTTTCAAGACTTCTTCCTCCGGAGTATCAAATACTATTTGTTGAAGATGTAAACCAGGGAAACCTGCCTTCTTTGTTTCTTCCCTGAAGTAATCGATTGCCTGAGCAGCCTTTTCCAATCCTCCCAGTCCCTCAATAAAATTATCAATATCAAACAGCGAGAAAACAGGTTTTCCATCAATTTTATAATAATTTGGTTTACTGAAGTATTGCCTGATTACCCTTGCAACGATTATTTTATAATTCTCGTGATCAACTGCACCATCCCATCGTACGGATCTGTAATCCTTGAATTTGTGTACATTCAATAATTTAGCCGGCATATCATGATTAGCCCACATCACATAAAACTTCATTCTTTCGTTGTTCCTTGCTTTCAGGAAACCATTGTTCAGTGCGCTCTCCAGGAAAGGCCCCTCATCCAGCCAGTACCAGTCGAATATAAAAATATTAACACCATGATCTGCAGCTGCATCAATCCAACGTTCCATTACTTTTGGATCATCATCCGGCTCATACCCCCACAAAGGAACTTTAGGCTGATAATGGCCCTCAAAATGAGGTGTACACTTTTTTATGATTTCCCACTCCCCATTACCATCCGGCCAGAGCAGATCGCCAAGCCTTTTGTCATGATGACAGGAAGGCCATACATAAGCAGCTATATCATATTCTTGCTTAGTACTATTATCAGCCTGTTCGCTATATTCAGAAATTCCGGAATTACATGAGTTAAGAACACCAATAAGGAATAAAGTGATCAGTGAGAAAAAGCAAACTCTTCCTGATTTAAGATAAGTCCGATTCATAGTAATTTGGTTCATTATTTAATTGTAAAGAATTAATCAAGCCAGGTAAATTCTATTTCTATCCTATTTAGTTCATATTCAGTAATTCTGTCAACTTATTCCAATATAAAGCCAGCCGGAGCGAAAGCACCAAGTTCGAAAACCAGCATATTATCCCTTACCTTTATATCCTTCCCGATTTTCTCACCCCGCAGGTTAACAGGTATTGCCTTTGTTGCTTTGTTCCCATCCGGCAGCTCAACAGTAAGTTTTCCCGCAGTTCCAGCCTGTTCCCAAACGCGCAGCAAAATACCTTCTCCATCAGGATTCTCACCAAAGGCTGTAACCATAACACCAGGCCTGGATACACTCAGTCCCTTCTGCTCTGTTGGCAATTTGCCCCGATAGGTATTAGCACTTGCTGTATGCACCGGATAACGCATTTCAAGTGAAGGAGTGATAAGTGAGCTTGCTGCATCATATTGCTCATATGACCAGATCCTAAAACGATAGGTCCATTTTCCTTCGTTCCAGAAGCGATAATTGGTTGTCCATTGGTTATTGAAGAGGTTAAAATAGACTGATGGTTTCTCAGGCACGTAGGTCCTGTCAAACTTCCAGCAGCCTGGTTCACCAAGGCTTACCAGCGGGGTTTCCGGAGCACAGACTCCGACACCCTTTCCCTGCCTATCAAATACTGCAACACCTGTCCCAACGGCATATAGATACCTGTTGCCGCCTGAGATAATATCACTGGAAGGATCCATAATAAAGCCATTCCGGCCTACTCTGAATTGTGGTTCATCAATTTTGAAGGGAAGACATATCCAGCCTGCTTCAGGCCAGATATCAGCAGGCTTCTCAATTGTTAGCTCTATATCAATATATGCTGCATCATTATAGAGATGCACACGGGTGCTTACCGGATAATCAATTCCTGTTTCATCTTGTACTGAACTCATAGTAAAAGTCGTTGTATTACCACAATCTGACCTGGTGAGTGTACTGTTTGATGGCGTCATAGCCATGTATGGATGCACTGAAGAAGGAGGAAGATTTGGTTTTCCTATCTGAGAATAAGCCCAGCTATATTCATCCCAACCTTCTTTGTTCTTTTCTCCGCGTATATAAGCTTTACTATACTCAGCAATTTCATCAGCACTGAATTTTTCATGAAGATACTGGCCAAAACCATGCTCTGCTTCGTTATCGATCAGCTCCCTGCCACTATTTTTATCTATTAAGGAGGCTATTGATCCACTCTGCGGGTCAAGAACTATTTTGAAGTGCTTATTCTCGAATGTATCTCCCGTTTTCAATGCACCGGTTGATGTAACAGCCTCCACCGGTAGTGCCTTATATCCACCGGCAGGAATATCCTTCAACAGTGAGCCATTTATAATTGCATCACGCTTCCATGGCAGGGGATTAAAAGCAACAGTCCTATGAGAGACGATATTTACATTCCTGGCGAGAGCCTCCAGGTTTTCCTGCAAAATAGTTGAAGATATATCAAAGGCTTTGCGTGCATACTCACTGTGTTCCTCCCATGATATTTTATGTCTGTCATATTTACTGGTCTTTAAGTCCTTTTTCCACTGATCACCATAAAACCAGTTACTTACCTGACCAATATTGTTCCTGGCCGGTATGTATTTACAGACCCAGTCAATAGCACCACCCCAGGTATGCTCATAAAAGAGAACACTATTCTCATATCCATCAGCAATATCAGCTGTAATATCCTTATTTTCTGAGCCCCAATTATGCAGTAAGGTATTAAGTGCTTCAGAAGCAAAGAGATCCGGAACTGCTTTACGGGCAATTATCACACCTGCAGGATCACACATTGGACCATGTATCCATGAATCAGGCATATCCTTACTGACTACAGGTATATCACTCAGATCCTCTTTCATCATACGATCACCAAAGTCACCAATAGTTCCAATGCGCACATTAACCTCAGGATACTTCTCCTTTATCTGTTTTATATGTTCCCGTACTTTTTCCGGAGTTGGTGGCGGTTTATTATCACTGCCCATCATCATTGCCATCCATGTCTTATATTTCCAGTCATCCGGAGGAAATAGTCCACTCCCATAAGTAGTGCTATACATAGTCAATAGACGAGAGCCGTCGGGGCCTTCCCACCAGAACAGAAAAGGGACATCTGGAAGTGCACTGCCCGGATTACAGCCAAGGTGCAGGAAGTTAACTCCTGCATTTTTAAGTAAGGTAGGTACAAATTTAGTATGAGTTGGAACGTCGGTCATCTTAGCTCCTGTAGGTAGCGGTTTACCGGCTTCGCGAGCCAGGTCTGAAGCATATACAAGGCTGCGGACCATTCCTTCAGGTTCCATCATTTCAACCTGCATGGTAAAAGGCAGGGCATGAACAGCAAAGCGACCATCCCTGAAAGCATCCCTGACTCTTTGCTGGCGTTCGGGTGTCTGTCCCTCCCAATCTTCAAGTATCTTCTTCATTGGCCAGCCCGGGATTGTCCAGACAAACTGCTGATCATCCGGGAGGTTCTTGTTTTCATCGACAACCTTCAGAGCACCATCGATGGTACTTGTCCGGTATTTATGAATAGTTTCACTGGCCAGGTGAGTATAGCCAATATCGAAATGCGATTTATAAACCAGTATGATCTCTTCAACATCAGTTTTTTGTGCCATAGCAGAGTGTGGAAGAGATATCATTGCAAAAAATGCACTTAGCAGGATCAGTATCTTTGGTAAATAAGGCCTTTGCGATTCTTTGCTTTTCATATTTAAATTCCTTGTCATTGTAATTTATGATATTTTATCTGGATTAGCTTCTTGCTCACTTATCTTTCAAAATTATGAGCATTAGTTCACTTTATCGAAAAATATTCCGCTTACAACGGCGTTCGGTCCCCTCACATGGTTAATCCGGAAGCGCACTGATTTATTGTAGCGGTAAGTCATATATTTTCCATGAGAATAATTATCAACAATCCTCACAGGTGCTATAATGTTTTTTGTTTCCAGATCAATCACCTCAATTGCTGTTCTTCTCGATTTATTATCCCAGTCCAGAAAGTATAATGAAAATTCATACTCAGTTTGATGTATCAACTTTACATCTATAGTCATAGTCTGCCAGCATGCGCGGGGATCCTGTGTAAATATAGCCCCTGCATTTTGTTTGAATACCTGTTGATTATCAGGAGTCAGGACTCTATTATCATTCAAATCAACGCCCCAGACTGAATCTGCATTCAGGTTTAATGTTATGTCAATAATATCTTCATTGAGTGATCTTAGATGCTCAGGCATTCCTTCTTCCGAAAGATAATTAAACAGCATATAAGCATCCTTGCCGTACTTCGAGCTCCAATCTCCCTGTGTCAGTGAATCCCTGCCAAGGAAAGTCGCTGGATAAACCCATTTTGATTCATTATACACTGGTGTTTTACCGACATATTCAATCTCAAAATCATAAGTTCCGGCTTCTAATTCTGAAAACAGTAAAAATTCATTTGTTTCTTCTATTTCAAAGTCCTCATGAACAGCTGCACTGTTCTCCCAGACCTGTTTACCATTCAGCCTTATTGTTGTAATTTCTTTCTCCACTTTTGGGATTCCAATGACAGCCTTCATTTTCTCAGGGATATGGACCTTAGCCCTGCCTTCAGACACATCAAATGCAACATGAACCTCTCCCAGAGGTGTTGGTACTCTACCCTTTACATAATTAAGGCTTCGTCCCAGGTGTGGTAGAATTTTTACGCGTGCAAAACCCGGAGCAGAAGGTGTCACTCCCAATATTTCTTCTGAAATCCATTTCACAACTCCTCCACCCCATGGATGGGCTATACTGGTATATCCACATTGGCCGTTAGGGGGTGCATCATTTGGTTTTAAGTCGATATTCCATGAAGGTCTGAAATCTTCGAAAAAGGTTGTTGCTCCATATTTGATCTGTGCACCCCACTGGTCCCTGACAGTCTCCAGAGCATAGTCATATTGATCTATCTGTGCCAGGGCCTGAATAATGAAATATTGATTAAAAGGAGAGAATGAGAGTCTGTTCTGCCTGTCGGTAAAAGTTTTCTCGTACAATCTGTTTACTTCATTCTTATTCAACATCCCGGTGTTTATTGCATCGGATGCAGCATGAATACCAAAATCCTCAGTCCAATTCTGATCATTTCTGATCTCATCCAGTTTTTCAAGAGCATAGTTTTTATATTTATTACTCAATTCCAGTTTGCCAAAATCCTTCAATA
>Ga0114922_10001772_pt1 | contig 20476 bp, 19 predicted proteins | sample AartaG_FD_100975 | JGI IMG/M metagenome (GOLD analysis project Ga0114922, IMG submission 100975) | Deep subsurface microbial communities from Aarhus Bay to uncover new lineages of life (NeLLi) - Aarhus_00045 metaG | ecosystem: Environmental > Aquatic > Marine > Oceanic > Sediment | place...
CAAAAATTAGAGGTGATTGAAAAAGATACCGAAAGAGATTTCTATTTAAATGCTGAACAAGCCGTAGAATACGGTGTAGTTGACAAGATCCTTAATCCACCTGAAAAATAGTATCTCTCTCGTACAAAATAAAAACCGGATAGCAATAAACGTTATCCGGTTTTTTAGGAGAAGTTTATGATATTGATCGATAACGCACCTATTTCAGCAGCCATATTAGATATGGACGGAGTGCTATGGCGTTATAACGAACCATTATGTGATTTAAAAGAATTGTTTGCCACTTTCAAGAAGATGGAAATTAAAGTCCTTATGGCAACAAATAATGGATTAAACACTATTGATCAATATATCTCTAAATTTAATGATTTTGGTGTACATATCGAATCATGGCAGATATTAACATCTGCAATGGCAACCGGCTATTTAGTAAAGCAGCATTTCCCAAATGGTGGACCGATTTATATTATGGGTGAAAAAGCCCTATCTAAAACTTTAGAGGAATTTAACCTCTTTCATTCCGAAAAAGACGCTCAGGCAGTCATTGCCGGGTTAACAAAACATCTTACTTATGATATGCTAAAAAACACATCACTCATGATCCAAAAAGGTCTTCCCTTCTATTTTACAAATCCAGACCCAACTTACCCCTCTCTTGAAGGAAACATCCCAGGTGCGGGGACCATATTGGCTGCACTTGAAACCGCTTCAGGTGTAAAAGCGCAGCTCGCTGGCAAACCTCTTCCTTTTTTATTCAACGTTGGTTTGGAAAGATTGAATTCAAAACCAAATGAAACACTGGTTGTTGGCGATCGTCTATCAACCGATATTAAAGGAGGACAAGAATCTGGTTGCAAAACAGCTCTTGTTCTTACAGGAGTTTCAACTATAGAAGATTATGAAAAATGGTCTCCTAAGCCCAATTTATTGCTGAAGAACATTTTGGATCTATTTTCCCTATAAAACGATGGAAAATATCCTTGACTTTGATTATCCCACTCTCGAAGAAAAGGTCCTCCAATTAAATGAGCCAAGTTTTAGAGCTAGCCAAATCTGGGAAGGCCTATATAAACTTAACTACTCAAACTGGGATGATTTCTCCAATTTACCAATTACCTTAAGAACCTCTCTTTCTCAGCAATATAAAATTCTTTCTCTTAATCCACTAAAAGAGAATAAAACAATTGACCAAAGAACAACTAAGATATTATTTCAATTAGATGATGGCAATCTAGTAGAATCTGTTCATTTGGTCAATAAGAATCGAAATACTATTTGTATCTCCACTCAAGCTGGATGTTCCGTGGGTTGTGCGTTCTGCGCAACAGGGAAAAATGGATTCTTTCGCAATTTACTAGTATCTGAAATAATTAGTCAAGCATTGTTTTTCTCTCATCGTCTTCATGCTATTGGCCAAAGAATTACCAATATTGTATTAATGGGAATGGGTGAACCATTCTTGAATTACAACGCTACACTTCAATCCTTAATACGCTTCAATGATCCAAAAGGAATCGCTATAGGAGCACGCAAAATTACAATCTCAACAATAGGAATAATCGAAAAGATCATTAAATTCGCAGATGAGCAGCGTCAATTCAAATTAGCTATATCATTGCATGCACCTGATGATAAAATCCGTGCAGAATTGATCCCAATAGCAAAAAAATATCCAATCAAAGAGATATTGGAGTCAGCAAATTACTACATCCTAAAAACAAACCGCAGAATAACTTATGAATATGTCCTAATCGATAAAATGAATTCAAATCGCGAGCATGCACATACTCTTGCAGAATTATTAAAGAAGCAAAATTGCCATGTAAACTTAATTGCAGTAAATCCCAATACTCATTTTGAAGGTAAACCCCCTAGTGTGCAATCTATCAACAAATTCAGTAATATTCTAATGAGCAATGGCATTTCCACAACGATAAGAAACAGTCAAGGATCAAAAATTAATGCAGGATGCGGTCAACTTGCAGGTAATAAATGATCGTCAGGTAATTTGAATTATCTATCTATCCGCAATTAGGGGTATTTTGGAGGAAGTATGCAAGACCTTATCGAAATAATTGATAATTTGAACAATCAAATTTCCATTTTATTGGAGCATCTTTGACTTAGATGATAAAAATGCCCAATTAATAAAATTAGTTGACAAATCCAAAACGGAAAATTTTTGGGTTGATAATAGATCCGCGCAATCAGTAATGCGCAAGATATCAAGTTTACAAGAAGAAATTGAAACTTGGAACTCAATCTCCACAAAAACTAAAGATCTCCTTGATCTTGCGAAAACTGGTGATGAAAGCTTTCGTGTCGAACTTCTTCAAGAAATAAACCAATTAAAACAAAAACTTGATAGCCTTGAGCTCACAACATTATTATCAGGTCCATATGATAAGGGAAATGCGCTTTTGTCGATCAATGCTGGAGCGGGTGGTACAGATGCCCAAGATTGGGCTGTAATGCTTATGAGAATGTATCTGCGCTGGGCAGAGAAAAATAAGTATTCAAGCGAAGTCATTAATAAATCTGATGGTGAAGAAGCAGGAATTAAAAGCATTACGATCCTAATCGAAGGCAGCTACGCATATGGCTACCTCAGAGCAGAAAAGGGCGTTCACCGATTAGTTCGTCTCTCACCGTTTGACGCTGCCCACCGAAGGCATACATCTTTTGTTCAGGTAGAGGTTCTCCCGGAAGTAGCCGCTGAAGATCCTTCAATCATAATTAAACCTGACGATCTTTTAATTGATATTTATAAATCTTCTGGAGCCGGTGGGCAGAATGTTCAAAAAAATGCGACAGCGATACGAATAACCCATCGTCCAACAGGTATAGTGGTTTCATGCCAAAATGAGCGGTCCCAATTACAAAACAAAGAAAATGCGATTAAGGTCCTTCGCGGGCGTCTCTATGAATTAAAGCTTTCAGAACATGAAAAACAAATAAGCAAATTTCGGGGTGAATACCAAAAGGCAGAGTGGGGAAATCAGATCAGATCCTATATTCTGCACCCATATCGGATGGTAAAGGATCATCGTACTGAATATGAAACTGGTAATATTGATGCGGTTCTGGATGGAGATATAAACGCACTTATTGAAACATACTTACAATCGAAGAATAGAAAGAAGTAACTTTAATCCAAAATCCGAGCTAATTCAAAAAGGTCAAGATCAATTTTTTTTGTTTTACCTATAACGTCCTTTAAAGGCGTTGTCTTTATTTTTCCCTCTACCCAACCAACCAAAACCCCATATTCTTTGCGCTCAAGGCAGTCTGTTGCACCTGCCCCCAATCTACTAGCCAAAATTCGATCCTCAGCACTCGGTGTTCCGCCCCTTTGAACATGCCCTAATATGGTTACTCTTAGAGCAAATCCGATGCTTTCCTGATGTTTCCCAAAGTATTTTGCGAGTCTATTTGCATTATATTTAGCACCTTCCGCTACTACAATGATCGCATGGGATTTGCCGCGCTCATATGCATTTCTGATAATATTTGCGATTTCCTCAGGATCAGTTTCTACTTCTGGAAGAACAACAGCTTCAGCTCCACCCGCAATTGCCGCCATGAGAGCTAAATATCCACAATTTCGCCCCATTACTTCAACAAGAAATCCCCGTTTGTGCGATGTGCCTGTAACTTTGAGCCGATCAATCGCTTCCAGTGCAATGTTTAGAGCAGTATCTACTCCAATAGTCACATCTGTACCAACTAAATCATTATCAATAGTTGAAGCAACACCAACTATCGGTAATCCCAATTTGTGAAGAAAATAACTGCCTGTTTGTGATCCATTCCCCCCAATAACTACAAGTCCATCAATTCCTTTTTCATTAAGTGACCGTAATCCTTTCAAACGCCCTTCTTCTGTTTTAAATTCTTCGCATCGTGCACTACCTAAAAAGGTCCCCCCTTTTTGTATGATTCCACCCACATCCCTGGGTCCTAAAGAGATAAAACTTCCATTGATTAACCCGGTATATCCTTCACGTATCCCAAATACTTCCCATCCCTTCTTATATCCCGTTCGAACAACTGACCGGATCGCAGCGTTCATCCCCGGGGCATCTCCCCCACTTGTTAATACAGCGATTCGTTTCATATTATCTCCATAGAATGAATTCGCACCGATTTTAACATCAAAAGCAGAAAATTATCGTGGATAATTATAATGTCTGAGTTTTACAAATGTTAAAATCTAACGAGCATTTATAAAGGATAAATATGACAAATAATATTATTTATAAATCCGTATCATCCCTGAAGAATTTCATAAAAAGTTCTTTTCAAAAATTAGGTGTACCCGAAGAAGATGCGGTCATCTGCGCAGATATTTTAATTACATCGGATCAACGGGGAATCCAGTCACACGGGATTGGAAGACTTCGAATGTATTTAGACCGAATAAGAAAAGGTTTAATTGAAGTTAATAATACTTCTGAGATCACCAAAGAATCACCCACAACTGCGGTTATTGACGGTAATCATGGGATTGGGATGGTCATTGGTTATCACGCCATGAATTTAGCCATTGCAAAAGCAAAAGAGTTCGGGCTTGGTGCTGTTGCTGTACGGAATTCTACACATTTTGGTATAGATGGGTATTATCCACTTATGGCAGTTAAGAATAATATGATAGGAATGAGTTTTACAAACGCAAGACCCGCAGTAGCACCAACATTCAGCAACCAGCCCACTTTGGGAACAAATCCGATCGCATTTGGAGCACCTACTGATGAGAAATTCCCATTCCTCTTTGATGCAGCTACATCCATAACCCAGCGCGGGAAAATAGAGGTGTTGAATAGACAGGAAAAAGACGCCTATAAGGGTTGGGTGATTGGAGACGATGGCAGACCCCTTTCAAATCCAAAAACTATATTAGATATGCTAATGAAAAAGAAAGCCGCCCTCCTACCCCTGGGAGGTGTATCAGAAGATTCTGGAAGCCACAAAGGCTACGGCTTATCCACCATCGTAGAAATCTTGTCTTCTTCATTACAAAGCGGTGCCTTCCTTTTCGCATTATCCGGCTTTGATTCACAGGGTAAAGAAACACGATTCAGGGTTGGACACTTTTTCCTCGCCGTGAATATCGAAAATTTTTTACAAATAGAACAATTCAAGAAAAATATAGGAGATCTGCTTCGCGATTTGCGTTCTGTAAATAAATATCCTGGTAAAGACCGGATTTATACTGCGGGTGAAAAAGAATATGAGATAGAGAAAACGATACGAGAGAAAGGTATACCCATAAATTCCAACTTATTATCAGATCTTAAATATATAGATAACCTCCTCGGAATCGGTGAGTTTATCGGCTAATGTTTTAATAATGAAAATTAAAGGTATTGTTTTCGATTTTGACGGATTGATTCTGCACACTGAAACTCCAGAGTTAGAATCCTGGGAGTCCGTATACCAGGAATATGGAATCTCTTTCCCAATTAAAGAATATAGAAAGAATATTGGATCAATATTTAACGACAATGCGCCTATCCAATACCTTATTGAAAAATTAGTCAGCGAAAAGATTCCGCGGTCAAAAATCCAGCAGAAATTTAATTAATTGAAATCTCATTTAATTGAAAAAGAACCCCTCCTCCCAGGTGTTTTAGACTATCTAAAAGAAGCAACTTCATTTGGGCCGCGTATTGGATTGGTTTCTAGCTCAGATTCAACCTTGATTAATTACCACATGAATAGATTAGGATTAAGGAAATATTTTTATTGTATTCTAACCAAGGATGATGTTAAAAAAGTAAAACCATCCTCTGAGATTTATTTATTATCACTTTCAAGGTTAGGACTCAATAATAGTGAGGTTATTATCTTGGAAGACTCTCCTATTGGTATATCTGCGGCAAAATCAGCTCAATTATTTAAAAATTGCGATCCCTAATCAAACAACAAAATCCTTCAACTTTAAAATAGCTGATATTGCGCTTAATTCTTTATCTGATATATCTTTATTTGAATTAATAAAAAAGATTGAAGATTTTGAAAAAAACAATTATTATATGCAAATGATTAATTTATCAAATACAAAGATTTTATTGTTAATATGAAAACAGGAAGATTATATATTGAGATTATCTGAGAAAAATGAATTTTGAAGATTTAGAGAAGTCATTTCCTGATAGTTACAGCGCAATTGATATTGAGCAGATTAAATCTGCATTCATATTTGCTAAAGATGCTCATAAGGGCCAGAAACGCGCTTCCGGCGAACCTTATATTTCACACTGCGTTGCCGTTGCTAATATTCTGGTTGAGCTTAAGGTTCCTGCTAACGTAATTTCAGCTGCTTTACTGCATGACACAGTTGAAGATACAAGCATCACCCTGGATGATATAACAGAAAAATTTGGTGATGAAATCGCTTCTTTGGTAAATGGAGTAACAAAATTATCAAAAATACCACATGTGTCACGGGCTGACAAACTCCCAGAAAAAAACACAAACGACAAAGCTGAAATTGCACAGAAGTCAGGTCCAATCACCCATCTAAAGAGCAGGCATCAAGATCTGAAAACAGAAACACTAAGAAAGACGCTAATGGCAATTGGGGACGATGTGCGAGTTGTCATAATAAAACTTGCTGACCGTTTGCATAATATGCGCACATTAGGTTATATACCAGAAAATAAACGGAAGAGGATTGCACAAGAGACCCTGGACATATTTGCTCCCCTTGCTAGCCGTTTAGGTATTTGGCAAATGAAATGGGAATTAGAAGATCTTGGATTTCGTTATACTAAACCAGAAGAGTACAAAGAGATTGCCCAAAAACTTTCAGACCGCAGATCAAACAGAGAATCCGAAGTAGATAAGATCATCAAAGATCTAAAAAATATATTGGAAGAAGGCGGTATCAAGGCACAGATAAGCGGAAGGCCGAAGCATATTTATTCGATCTATACAAAAATGATTCGAAAAGAAAAACCCTTTGAGATGGTACGCGATCTGCGGGGTGTACGGCTGTTAGTTCCAAATGTTCCATCATGTTATGCTGCCCTTGGTATCATTCACAATCACTGGCGGCCTATACCCAACGAATTTGATGATTATATTGCAGCACCAAAAGATAATTTTTATAAATCCCTGCATACTGCTGTCATTTACTCAGACGGGAAACCGCTAGAAGTTCAAATCAGAACACCTAAAATGCACCAAGATGCGGAATACGGTATCGCAGCCCATTGGCTTTATAAGGAAATAGGCAGCAAAGATGATCATTATCAGCAAAGAATCAATTGGCTGCGGCGACTTATGGAATGGCGGCAGGATGTTCAAGATGCCCAAGAATTTGTTGATGTTGTAAAGAGTGACGTATTTGAAGATCGTGTATATGCTTTCACGCCAAGAGGAGATATTATCGACCTATCCCTCGGATCCACTCCAATCGATTTTGCTTATATGGTTCATACCGAGGTGGGCAACCGCTGTCGGGGTGCCAAAGTGAATGGGAAACTCGTTGCATTGGATTACCAATTGAAAACAGGCGATCAGGTGGAAATATTGAAAGCAAAACGAGGTGGACCTTCGCGTGACTGGTTAAATCCTCATCTTGGTTTGGTGAATTCTCAACGCGCTCGGGCAAAGATTCGCCAATGGTTTAAGAAGCAAGCGCGCGAACATAACTTATCGCAAGGTAAAACTTTATTAGAAAAGGAATTTCACAAGCTTGGCATCACAGATGTTGACATAATGGACCTTGCAGTTGCTTTTGGTTTCAAATCTACTGAAGATATGTTTGTTACCATCGGATGCGGCGACCTTTCCATCCGGCGGATTATAAATCATCTCCAAGAATTTGAGGAACGAGATGATGACCCGTTATTACCCATTCAAGCACCATCTCTAGACCGAAAAGATAGCAATACAGTTAAGGTATTAGGCCTGAAGGGAATACTAACAAATTATGCTAAATGCTGCAACCCCGTACCAGGTGATGATATTGCAGGTTATATTACGAGAGGGCGAGGTGCAACTATCCATCGGAAAGATTGTCCCAATATTTTAAGAATGAAAGACAAAGAGCGCATCGTTAAAGTAAGCTGGGGAGAAGCGAAGAGGACTTTTCCAGTAATGATCCAAATTAAAGCTTATGATCGTCAGGGCTTATTGGGCGATATTTCTACTATCCTGAGCAATGAAGGTATCAATATGCGAGATATAAATATCAATTTTTCAAATAACTTAGTCACCATCAAGATTATGCTCGATGTAGGTGATATAAATCAACTCAGCAAGGTCCTTACGATCATGGAGTCCCTTCCCAACGTCATGGAAGCTTATAGAGTGAAACCGGGCTAGGGATGATTATGAAGAAGCAGTAATTTCGCACCGCTTCTTCTTATTACATTCATTAATGTATCTGCAATTCAATTAAATCCCTGACCTGAAGTTTAGATGAGAAATCCGGCATTACAGCTAACAGTCCATCATTCTCCAAAAATGTGATTATGCATTTGCTACACGCAGATAATTCTTCATAAGTTATTTCAGCTGAGTACCCATCTGATGCCACCATCGTTACACTAGAATATGTTTCAATGCCACAACCCTCTAGAATGGAAATCATTGGAACACCGATATACTCGGTAATTTCTCCATCTTTATTCATATACGCAGATTCAACCTGAGAAAAACCAAACAGCTCTTTCTTTGTGTATGTTTTATCCATTGAACCAGTAATTGATAAAATCGGTTCACTGCCTGCACTACACGCACTTACCATGACCGCAACTACCATCATGGTTAAAATAATTTCTGACCTCTTCATTTCTTTCTCCTTTTAGTTTTATTTTTTTTCTTACTATTCCAACCATCGAAAAATTCAAGATCGGAGATACAAAAAACTAACCATCCCTTGTATTAATCAATTCCCTAGAATACTTTTGTAACGAAAATTAATACAATAAAGAAAAAACCCGTAAATATGGATAGGTAATCTAAATATGAAAAAACAACCTCACGTGAAAATGACCTCCTAGTTGACAAACCAAAACTTCTGCCTTCCATTGATATCACCATCGCATCAACCTGCCTGACAATCGATACCATAAGTAACCTGAGAAATTGAATGATGGTTCTTAAGAATTTCTTAATAGGAAAAATTCGGTATTCAACTCCTTTCGATAATTGCGCATAAAAAATTTGATCGACCTCATTCCCGAAAATTGGGATCAATCGCATAGATGTAATAACCGTAAAGCCAAACCTATAAGGTAGACCTATTTTCATTAATGAATAGAGCAATGCATTTGTTTCGGTCGTAAAAATGAATATAAAACCAATAAGTACAATGACAGCAAAACGTGTGCCAATGTAAACTGCTTTTTCAAATCCCGATCTGCTAATTGTTATCAGATTAAGATCAGCAATGATTTCCCCTTGTTTGTTAAACACGAGCTGAATAATCACTAAAAACAATACTGTCAAAAACAGTATTCTTATTGCTCGTGTATGTAGAAAGGGAAAACGGCTGATTAGTCCGATTATTAAAACAAACAATAATAAAAAAGTCTCTTCCAAATAACCCCGAAGAAGAAAAGCGGATAGGGATATTATTATGACCCAAATTGCTTTCACTATAGGGTTCAGGTTATGAATATTTGTATTTTGGTATAGGTACTGAATTCTTTGATTTTCAAATCGCATGCATTTGTTCCAAATACTCCGTTTTTTCAAAAAATAATAGGTTTTCTTCTGCTTTGTTGATGTCCACATCAAATATGATTCGGCCCTCATCAAAGAATATGGCTCGGTCAGCGTATTGATGAACAATCCTCGGTTGGTGATTAATTATCAGTACAGTTGCATTGTTTTTTTTCCTGTAATCATCTAATATTGACATAATTCGTTTAATGTCAAAATTTGATTGACCAATAAATATTTCATCCAGTAATAATAATTCCGGATGATATGCAAGTACCGAAGCAATGCTCAATCTTTTTTTCTGTCCATAGCTCAATTTAATCGGATGTGTTTTCAACTCGCAGGAAAGATCAGCAAATGCACCCGTGTTACTATATATTTCGGGATCTATAGTTTCTGATGGGAAAAAATTCCTAAACGGGAAGAATAATTCATCTTCTACTGTTTCACAGAAAAATTGATGGTCGGGGTTTTGAAAAACCAAGCCTAACTTCTCTGAATGCCTCTGACTTTTAATATCTGAAATCTGATTATTTAAAATAATTCTTTTCTGACCAGTGGAATGAAGAATACCCATTAAACCTAAAATGAAGCTGCTTTTACCCGCCCCATTATTACCAAGAATAGATACTAACTCACCTTTATTGATTTCCAAAGAGTTAACCCTTAATACTTCATTCCCGTTTCTATGGATAGAAAAATCTTTTAATTGAATTACCTTTTGATCAAACCCTGGTTTAAAATCTGTCCTCGCTCTTTCATGTGTCTTGCCTAATAAATTTGAAAAATTTTGATTATTTTGCGGGGGAATTATTTTCCCCTGGCTAAGCTTTATTATTCTTGGAGAAAAATATATCAATTCATTGAGCTTATGTTCAATGATTATTAAAGTAATTTCTTTTTGGTCGATAAGCCGTTTAAACACACTGTAAATATTCTGTGTGGATTTAATATCTAAATTTGATGTGGGTTCATCTAAAATAATGATCTTGGGCTGGAGTGCGATTGCCGTTGCAATAGCGACCTTTTGTTTTTCCCCACCTGATAAAGTACCTATATTTCGATCAATTAATTCTTCCGCATATATTGCTTGCAAAGCTTTCTTTATACGAACATTAATTTGTTGTGTATCGATTTCTTTATTCTCTAACCCAAAAGCTATTTCATCCCTGACTGTTAAAGTCACAAATTGATTCTGTGGGTTCTGTTGTACAAGATAAATATCTCCTGCAATTTCTGCGAGAGGTTTTTTTTCTATGTTTTCATCATTTATGCTTACAGTTCCAGAATATTCTCCTGCAAAGAGATGAGATAAGAAACCAGTAAGGGCGAGAGCAAACGTTGTTTTTCCACAACCGGATTCACCTGTAAGCACAATCAATTCACCCAATTTAATATCTAGATTGATATTGTCTAAAGTCTTATGTTCTCTTCCCTCGTATCTGAAGGACAAGTTCCGCACCGAGATCATTTTCTAACTTCGAGAGCAATTAGATCTCTCAGAAGAATTTCTCCACTCATATTCGCAAAAATATATTCAATACCAGAATCTGCTTGAGAAATGAAAATACAGCTTTCTTTCAAGCTTCTATTTAGTTCTCCATAAGAAATAATTCGATTTTCCTCACTTGCCACCAACACTATTTCCACAGCTTCATCTTTTGGAACGGAATAGTCAACAATTTCACGAAGCTTCACACCCTGCAGTTTTATCTTCTTTTCTCCAAAGTCAATATTCACGCTGTCCATTGAGCTTTGCCACTCCTCCGGTAGAAAAGTATATGGCTTATTTACATCTCCCTTCACTTGGATTCCTACATTCTTTATAAGAATTAGCTCTGAAACATCTCTCACCCATGCCTTAGTCGATTCAGCGCCTACAATATTGTAAGAGGTATTTTTTCCCTCATTCTGAACAGCTAAGATTAAGTGATCATTTCCTAAAGCTTCTCTATAAGAAACAAAATAACTATATCCATCACTTGCTTTTATAGATATCAATCCATTTTCAATTATGGGACCTGCTCTATTTACAATATCAATTAATGCGTAGCCAATGTAATCTCTTGCTACGCCATTGTATTCTCCGGATATTTCAAGTAAATCGATTTCAGTGTCACTTGCGGAAAATTCATATGGTGAATTTACCTCCCCGGAAATCCTCACATAATGAAAATTACTGTTGGCTTGCGAAAGAATTAATACCACAGCAAAAATGATCAGTAATGAAACACCACTAATTAGATAAAAAGCAGATATCTTTTTGTTCGGGCCAACGGACTTTTCCGGATGATAAATTCCGGCTTTTTCAATTGCGGTTAATAATATCCTAACAACTAATCCTCCAAATACAACGCCAGAAACAAAGGAAACTATAGACGTTGAAATTATTGCGATTATTGTCAAGACATCTGAGGGAAAAGCGGCAATGAATTGGAAAACAATAATATTAGAAGCAGATGAAATTCCAGCAGCTAAGTAGAATGAAAGATTGATTTTCTTTTGCTTATTTCCAATCAGAACTAGATCAATGATCAATCCGGCTGCGATATTAACAATCAGAACAATTAAACCGTGGGTATTGCCTGTCAGGAATTCCACGATACCCTTTATTACTCCGGCTGTGGTTGCGGCGCCAGGTTTCCTAATCATTGAAGCGGCAAGCATCAACCAGATGATATGTAATCCTGCAGCCCATTGTGTTGTTCCTGCGAAACCAAGAAACGATTGGAAGAAATCACCAATCATATTTATATATGTGCTGGTGATCCCACCAACGGCGGCTAATGCTGACATCAACATCAAATCACGTGTGCTGAAATAATATTCTTCTTTTTTATTCAAATCTCGCTCCTATTAATAGTAAATGCCAGCATTTGAAGAGGAATGCTGGCATTTAATTACCTTCAACTTTTGAAGGTAGTATCGCATCTCCTTTCCAAATACGGGAGGCATAAGCGTTTCCACTTTTACCCTATCGGTTTTATTTCCTTAGATATGATCCTTAGGAAAGTAAACTAGAAGATTTTTCTATTTTGAAATTTTATCATAGGCTCACAAATCAAAGAAATGTTAGGATAAATGCCACACTTTTTTATGTAAGAACATAAACCACATATAATTTGTCTGTGCTACCATTTCAACACTTGTCATGAGATATTTCATATATGATTTTTAATAACCCCTCTTACGATTCACTGCGACAATTTACACGAGAAATGCCCAATGCGGTTCTCACAGAATGGGAAAATTACAACATCGTTACACACACAAAAGCGCGTTCACCCCAATCCACTCTTATTGTCGGGGATAGTAACTCGTCACTAACAATCATTTAAAGAAATAAGTACGAACGATTTGCCCAGCTTCAGGATTCATATTTGTATAGAAATGGTGTGATCAGAATCGACGGATCAATCGGCATATCCCCTCAGATTCAAGCAAATGTTTCTCTTTTCATTGAAAAATCCTATCCGAATATCGCTGCAATGCAGTAACTATTATTCTTTTCTTTTGCAGGGGAGTTCAAATCAGATTTTAAAATCATCTTTACCCCCAACATGTCCGCGGATAATTGGCCGGACAACCGCTGCATTTTGGTTGACCTCCAAAACTACACAACCCGTATCGCCGGAACAGATTATTTCGGGGAATCAAAAAAAGCAGGTTTGCGAATGTGGAACAAATGGGTTTTTAACAAAGGAGGGTTGGCCCTGCATGCAGGATGCAAATCTTATATCGATGATCAGAAAAAGAGAAATTCCATCATCATAATCGGTCTTTCAGGTACCGGAAAAACAACTACGACCTTTACTCCGCATTCTAATTCCCAGCCAGTTCAAGATGATTTCTGTGCTTTATTCCCAGGAGGGAAAATATACGCTTCCGAAAATGGGTGTTTCGCAAAAAAATTTGGTTTAAACCCTGATGGTGAACCGTTCATCTACGCGGGTTTAACAAAAAGAAATGCCTGGTTGGAAAATACATTTGTGGACAAAAAAGGCCATGTGGATTTCAACAACGATACTCATACCACAAATGGCAGAGGAACTTTTGAATTAGATACAATCCCTCATGGAAATATTCGCGATATTCCCCCGCTGAGAATGATATTTATTCTTAACCGAAATTTCGATATTCTCCCTGCCATAGTAAAGCTCAATCGCGAGCAGACCGCTGCTTATTTTATGCTTGGAGAGACAACCGGCACATCTGCAGGCGGAACTTCAGAAGCAGGCAAAGCACTATGAATACCCGGAACAAATCCGTTTTTCCCCATGGATCATGCTTCTCAAGGAAATCGATTTTTGGACTTATTGGATGAATCCCCCAATGTGGCCATTTACCTTTTAAATACGGGCTATATCGGGGGAAAAGAAAATCCTGATTCGTCAGAAAAAATAACAATTGATCATAGTAAAAAATTGATTGAGTCGCTTCTTAAGAATGATCTTGAATGGGAAAACGATGACGACTTTATATATCAAGTTGTGACAGAAGAAACCTCACCGATAGATTCTATTTTTACTAATCCAAAAAAACTCTATCAAAGAACAGGCAGAATTGAAGAATACGAGGAAATAATCTCGAAATTGATTCTTGAACGCAAAGAATTCCTTTTAAGCTTTGAAAAGTTATACGAGAGAATAATTCAAGCGATATAGAAAACAGCTCCATGTGAGCTGTTTTAGCTGGGGGCAAAGGATTCGAACCTCTATAAACAGATTCAGAGTCTGCTGTCCTGCCGTTAGACGAGCCCCCAAAAGGGTGCGGGCATTATTTTACCACTTTCTAGAGAATCTCTCACATAGCCGAAAGTATGCTCTGTGACTCTTCTAAGCGAAGAATTGTCCTCTCTTTACCCAAAACAAGCATACAATCGAATAGAGGTGGGGTCACACGCTGACCTGAAATCGCTTCCCTCAAATAACTGTAGAGTTGTTTTGGCGCTAACCCCTCTTTTTCCATATAAGTTCTAATATTTTTCTCAATCAACTCCAACGTCCACTCATGTATAGATTTTATTACTTCAACAACTTCACTAGAAATTATTTTTGATTTTTCCAGTGATAAGTCTCTAATCACCAAAGCTTCACTTTCATGGACAATTTTTTCTTTAAATAAAAATTCACATAGTTTCACTGAATCATCAAGGGTAATAATTCTCTCTTTAAGGGCGTGAGATATTTTTTCCAATTCATCAACTGAAGCGTTTATTGAATTCTTCTCAAAATAAGGAAATATACGTTCAGCTAATTCTCTATCCGATAAACTCTTGATATGCAGCTTATTGAAATGATCTAATTTAGAAAAATTGATCGCCGCAGGGGATGGATTTAGTTTTTCCAATGTGAATTTTTCAACAAGATCATCCATTGAAAAATATTCGGTGTGGTCGTCATAGCTCCATCCCATCAAGGCAATCCAATTGATCACTGCCTCTGGCAAATAACCTAAGCCCTCCATGTCTTTAAGGAAAATTGAATATCCATCATTGCTTAATTGCGCCGCATCCCTTTTGCTCATCTTCCCTTTGCCGCTCGGTTTAAGGAATACTGAAAGGTGCACCCATGTGGGTTCTTCCCATCCGAAAGCCTGCCAGATAAGATGGTGCAGAGATGAAGTGGGCAGCCATTCTGATCCCCTGATCACGTGGGTTATCTTCATCAAATGATCATCCACAGTCGCGGCCAAATGATACAGTGCCCAGCCATCTGACTTTACGATAATGTAATCATCCAATGTCTTGTTGTCGAATGTTATTTCACCTCTTAGCAAATCCTTAACAACCGTTTTTCCTTCTTTAGGTGTTTTAAATCGGATGACATAAGATTCGCCATTCCTAATGCGTTCTTCAGCTTCATCATTGGAAATATTTCGGCATAAACCATCATAGTGCGGGTCCTTTTTCTGCTTCTGCATATCCTCCCGAACTTTCTTTAATCTCTCTTGGGAACAAAAGCAATAATAAGCCAACCCTTTTTCTACCAAATCCTTTGCATATTGTTGGTAGATCTCTTTCCTTTCAGATTGCCGGTAAGGACCACAGGAACCACCTTTCAGAGGTCCCTCATCCCAATCAATTCCCAACCAGTGTAATCCATTGATAAGCTCTTCTTCCGCGCCTTGAACCAATCGTTTTCGATCTGTATCTTCTATACGAAGAATAAATTGCCCTTCGGTTTTTCTCGCGATGAGATAATCATATAATGCTGTTCTGGCAGATCCCAAATGCACATGTCCAGTCGGTGAAGGAGCAAATCTAACCCGTAAAGATACCTGGTTATTTATCATATATCTCCAAATCTTATTGAATTCTATTTCTTTGTAAATTTACACTTTCAACCAAACCAATTCCTAATATTGTGCTAAGCAGAGAGCTGCCCCCATAACTTAGAAACGGGAATGGTAAACCTGACACAGGAACGACATTCAAGTTTACACCGATGTTCACTGCCGCCTGAAAAAATATCATGGCCGCATAACTGTAGGCTATTAGAGACCCGTATAGATCGCTTGCATTCTTTCCTGCTTGCATACACCGCCAAATAATAAATAAAAATATTGCTAAGATGAATATTGTTCCCACAAATCCGAATTCCGATGCCATTGCAGAAAAGATAAAGTCAGTGTGACGAACTTTTAAAAATCTCAACTGCACTTGAGTTCCCTGCCCATAACCCTGCCCAAACCATCCGCCTGATCCAATCGTAATTAGAGCTTGTTCAACATTATATGTCTCGCCATGGCGGGCTTCAGGATCAGGAAAAAGGAAATTTATGATTCTCGCTTGTTGATAATCTTCCATTAATGGAAATGCGACTGCAATTAAGACCAATCCTAAAATAACTAAAATAGCTAAATACTTCAATGGCAGTCCGCATATCCATAATAGAGAAAACCAAATCACCATGATAACAATTGAAGTACTTAAATTTGGCTGAATTAATATCAAGATTACTACGCCCATTGTCATTAAAAAACTTTCGGCAATCCAACGGAAATCGTGCGGCATATTTTGGTTTCGCGCGAAATAATCTGCAAGTACCATTATCATCAAAATTTTTACTAGTTCGGATGGCTGGATCAAGATCACGCCCGTATCTAACCAACGTGCTGATCCAAACCTTGCCTGACCAACTACATAAATTACTACCAGAGAAACAACCGCGAAAATATACATAAAACGAGCTAAGGATGCCCAGTAATGGTAATCAATGGCTGCCATCACTAAAAGCAGTATTGTTCCCAATGCAAGAAAAATTGGCTGCCTGGATACTGCTTCCGCCAACACTTCATTACCAGCAATAGCAGATTGGATCATCATGATCCCGAAGATACTCAAGAACATTGCGGCTCCAAAAAGCCAGAAGTCAAAATAACGCCAAAGATCCCTTCGCATTAATAAACCCCTTACTTAATTATCACCGTTTCCCAATTTGCTTTAATGGAATATCAGCGATTAATCGCTGCTCTCTTCCTTCGTGTACCATAGTGATTTTTACTCTGGATGGATCAATTATTACATGATTTGATATCACCTGCAATATTCCATCCTTCATCTCATCAAGTGTTGTTGCAGTAATATCTGTCCGATCGTGAATCAGTATAAGTTTTAACCTTTCTTTCGCTTCACCGGCGCTCTTTGTTCTTCCAGAGAATTTAGAAAACCAATCACTCATCTTATTCTCCTACCGTATTAAATATTTTGGATATTCGATGAAAAATACCGTCTTTAGAATCCAGGTCAATCAACGGGATGTCATCCCCCAACATTCTTCTAGCTATATTCCGAAAAGCTTGACCTGCTATTGATTTTTCATGAGTTACAACTGGTTTCCCAATATTAGTACTTCTAAGTACTTTCTCATCTTCAGGAACAATTCCAATCAATTTAACCGCTAATAATTCCAGAACATCCTCCGCATCTAACATCTCACCGCGTCTGATCATTTCGGAGTTCAACCGATTAATAATCAATTTTGCTGGCCCCTTTTCTTCTGACTCGATAATGCCAATGATTCGGTCAGCATCTCTTACTGCAGACACATCAGGATTTGTAATCACCAATACTTCTTCAGCTGGTGCAATAGCATTTTTAAAACCTCGTTCGATACCTGCGGGGGAATCAATCAATATCCAATCTACATCTTCTCGGATCTCGTTACATAATTTGATCATATCACTTGGGGAGATTGCACTTTTATCTCTTGTTTGTGCCGCAGGTATAAGATACATACCCCCAAATCGCTTATCTTTTATCATAGCCTGACGAATTCGACATCTACCTTCAATCACATCAACCAAATCATACACAATTCGATTCTCCAAACCCAGTACGACATCTAAATTACGCAAGCCAATATCACTGTCGATACAAACCACTTTTTGCCCTAATTGTGCTAAAGCAACTGAGATATTAGCCGTAGCTGTTGTTTTTCCCACACCGCCCTTTCCTGAAGTGATTGTTACTATTTTTGCTGCCATCCATTCCTCTTAAATAAATTTTGATTACATTTTACTGTCATTTTCTATTATCAAAGTAATCTATGGTTAATTTTCCGTTGTCTATTCTAATTCTTACAGGTTTTCGTTTTAATTTTCTGAGCAATTTATTATTTTTTATTGAAATATTGGCTATGCGCAAATTAATTGGGTCTAATTCCATCGCACAAATAACTTCGCTTTCTGATCCTTCCATTCCCGCGTGGACCGAACCGCGCAATTTTCCCCAGATAAAAATAGACCCGGTTGTAAGAATCTCCCCCCCAGGATTTACGTCCCCATCAACTATCACATGCCCCGTATATTTTATAGACGTCCCTGATCGTATGGTTTTTTGTAAGAGAATCGCCGATTCACCATCAAGAGCAGCAGACTCAAATCCAGCAGGATTTTCCTTCAATACACTCTTCCGAGTTTCTAATCCCATTGATTCCGCATTCACATCGGTCACTTGTGAAGTGCTTAGTACAGCGAATAATTTCACTTCGCGATCAAAAAGTGTATCTCTGAGTTTTGCCATCTCAGCAGCATGTAAAACTCTTTCCCCAATTTCAATCGCAACTTTTGCGCCATTAAAGAATTTTATTTTTTCATCTATTTGCGATAATAGTTGACACTGGACCTCTTCCCAATCTCCATCACCTAGAGTAATAAGAATCCCTTCTTTAAAACCCTTTATTGGGAAATTACTTTTCTTCCGTTCTTCATTCACTCTGATTAATATATCTCTTCCTGTCCTTCGTCTATTGCTTTAAGCTCAAAATATACTTCCATGATCTTCCGAACAATCGGACCCGCGACACTTGCGCCTTCTCCGCCATTATAGACAAATGCAATCACTGCTATCTCCGGATCTTCGTATGGACCATATCCAACATACCATGAATGAGTAGGCCAATTCCCAGGCTGGCAAAGATTTTTAGATTGCGCTACATTATCACAATATTCTGCGGTTCCTGTCTTTCCTGCAGTTTGGATCTCCTCACCATTTACTTCAAAACCCTTAAACTGCCTTTCAACAGTGCCTTCTGTAACCGCCAACCGCATACCCTCCTGAGTAAGGTCTATTACCCAATCCTCAACCACCTTCTTTTCTTCAGTTGGAATTCCATTTTCATCAAATATGGTTATCAATGGATCCTGTGTAATATCCCATTTAACTTCTGGAGAAAACGGCTGCACAACCACTCCATCTGAGTCTAATAAGCGATGAACAAGCGTTGGTTGCATATATACACCTTCATTAGCAATAATTGCCGCAGAGACAAGCACTTGTAGCGGGGTTGCTAGTACAAACCCCTGCCCCATAGCCGCAATATACGTGTCTCCTGTGGACCAATTCTCACTCAAAGTTATACGCTTCCATGCTGATGTAGGAACAAGACCCTCAGCTTCTCCAGGCAATTCTATTCCAGTGACTTGATCATAACCTAACGCACGCGCATATTCCGCCATACGATCAATTCCCAACCCTTCAGGAACTTCCTCTGGATATCCCCCTGATACTTTATAAAAATAGATATCACAAGAAAGCGCGATAGCTTTAAGATAATTGACCTTGCCATGGCCTAAATCATCATAGCAAACATAATCACGTGGAGTTCCGGGATCATTTGGAGAATATTTTTCCAAAATAGAAATTTTTCCTGGGCACTCAATGCTGTCCGTTGGAGTTAATACGCGTTCATTCATGAATCCTATAGCAGGTGCTAATTTATAAACAGAGCCTGGAGGATGTTCAGCAGAAACCGCATGATTAAATAAAGGACGATTGGGGTCCTGAATTAATTGTTCATAGTAATAAGCTGGTATGATCCTGGCCATGCGGTTATTCTCAAATGTCGGATAGGACACCAATGCTAAGACTTCTCCAGTCTTAGGGTTCATCGCAATTGCTACCCCATTAGATGAGCGGGTTTCATTAAAATAACGATTCCACCATTGAATTTCACCAATAAGAGCTGCTTTCGCAGCTGCCTGTAATCTTGTATCAATCGTTAATTCGATATTATTTCCTGGGATTGGATCTATCGGTGGTTCAAGGTCCCTGATCTCTTGGCCTGCCACATCCACTTCTACTACACGCTGTCCATTTCTACCGCCCAAGATATCATTTAATGAGGATTCAATTCCTGCATATCCAATCTTGTCCCTGTCAGGGACAAATCCTAGATCGCGATACTCTTCCTCTATCGCCGCGGGTATGGGGCCTAAGAATCCGATAATTTCAGATGTCAAATCTCCCGTTGGGTACTCCCGTATCGGTTCAATCTGTATATCAACCCCCGGCCAG
>Ga0114922_10001773_pt1 | contig 20472 bp, 16 predicted proteins | sample AartaG_FD_100975 | JGI IMG/M metagenome (GOLD analysis project Ga0114922, IMG submission 100975) | Deep subsurface microbial communities from Aarhus Bay to uncover new lineages of life (NeLLi) - Aarhus_00045 metaG | ecosystem: Environmental > Aquatic > Marine > Oceanic > Sediment | place...
CTTAAAGTCCGCTGTGTTCTCGACCGTAAGAATTATCCGCCAAAGATAGAAGTCACTGACGAGCAAATGGCCAGCATCAGGATCACGCGTGATGATTTCCACGGCGAATGGAATTACATGATCAGCCCTCAATGAGAGACCGTGTTGCACAGGTTATTTCTTTACAGGCCCTAAGGATAAAGAAATGGATAGCAATATTTTATATTATGGCGATAACCTTGATATATTGAAAAGATATATTAAGGATGAGAGCGTGGATTTGGTCTATCTGGATCCGCCGTTCAACAGCAATCAGGATTATAATGTGTTATTCTCGGAACAGAATGGGAGTCGGTCCGGGGCGCAGATCAAAGCGTTTGAGGATACGTGGCGTTGGGACCAAAGTGCCGCTGCATCGTACCATGAGGTGGTGGAGAAAGGCGGTAGAGTGTCAGAAGCCATGCAAGCATTTCGTATGCTTCTTGGTGAGAGCGATATGATGGCATATCTTGCAATGATGGCTCCTCGGTTAATAGAGCTTCATCGAGTTCTGAAGAACACGGGGGCTATCTATCTACACTGTGACCCTACCGGAAGCCACTATCTCAAACTAATTCTTGATGCCGTGTTTAAGCCAAAGTTTTTTCGTAACGAGATTATTTGGGGCTACAGGACAGGTGGCACAAGTAAAAAAACTTTCGCAAGGAAACACGATACTATTTTATTCTACGGCAAAAGCGACCAATGCAAATTTAATACCCAGTATTACAAATCATGGCAGAATAAAAGATATAATTATAGCGAAAAATACCCTGAACATTTTGATGAGGAAAAGAAAAGGTGGTACCATCATGCAATTTGCAGAGATGTTTGGGAAGATATAAATCCAATAGGAACAAGTGCCAAGGAGCGTCTTGGTTATCCTACCCAGAAACCAGAATCTCTACTCGAGCGTATCATCAATGCAAGCAGTAATGAGGGCGATATGGTACTTGATCCGTTCTGTGGTTGTGGTACAACGATCGCAGTTGCACAAAAATTAAATCGTAATTGGATAGGTATTGACATCACGTGTCTTGCGGTAGCTCTAATGAAGCATCGTTTGAAGGATATGTTTGGAGATCAAGTAAACTATAAAGTTATAGGAGAACCGGTTGATATTCATGACGCGCAAACCCTGGCCAAACAAGATCCGTATCAGTTTCAATGGTGGGCATTAGGGTTGGTGGGAGCAAGACCAGTTGAGCAGAAAAAGGGTGCCGACAAAGGTATCGACGGGCGATTGTATTTTCATGATGAAAAAGATGCGAAGGGGAAAACCAAACAAATTGTAATTTCCGTTAAGTCGGGTAAGGTAGGCGTGTCTCACATTCGAGATTTGCGAGGCGTCGTCGAGCGGGAGAAGGCCCAGATAGGCGTCCTGATATGTATGAATAATCCAACCAATGCGATGAAAAAGGAAGCGGCCAGTGCGGGATTTTACGATTCACCGTGGGACGGCAAGCATCCGAGGGTGCAAATCCTTACCATTGAGGAGATCCTGGCGGGTAAGAAACTCGATTGCCCGCCTTTACGGCCCACGAATGTAACGTTTAAGAAAGCGAAGCGGGCCGGAGGGAATAATTGCATACAAAATAATTTGCCTTTCGAGGGAGAAAAAATTGAGTAGTGAGGAATTGTTACAGAGCGTTGGGAATGTGACGGAGGAGACGGAGTTTTATACGCCGCTGCCTACGGGGTATATTCGGGGACAGTGTCGGTACGTGGTGATCACGGGGACGGTCATTAGCGGCTTGGGGAAGGGGATATTTTCTTCGAGTCTGGCCAAACTGCTGCAGGATAAGGGGCTTAAGGTTGCGCCGATTAAATTAGAAGGATATCTGAATATTGACTCGGGGACGCTGAATCCGTTCCGGCACGGTGAAGTATTCGTGCTGGACGACGGGATGGAATGCGATATGGACCTGGGGACGTACGAACGGATGCTGGATCAGAACCTGAGTCGTGCTAATTTTACTACCAGCGGTCAGATATTTACAAAGGTATTGGAAAAAGAGCGGCATGGCGATTATCTCGGTCGGGATGTGCAGATGATACCGCACGTGACCGGGGAGGTGAAGCTGCGACTGCGGGAGTTGGCGGTATCGAGTAATGCGGATGTAATTTTCGTCGAGATAGGCGGTACGGTGGGAGACGTGGAGAATGCGTATTATATCGAGGCGATGCGAGAGCTGGCGTACGAGGAAGGTCCGAATTCGGTATGTTTCGTGGCGTTGACGTATGTATTGGAGCCGAAAACGCTGGGCGAACAGAAATCGAAGGCGGCGCAGTTGGGGATCAAGCGTTTGATGGAGATGGGAGTGCAGCCTCAGATCGTGGCCTGCCGAGCGGCCAAGCCAGTAAGTGAGAAGGTACGCCAAAAGATTGCCCAATATACCAACGTACCGCTGGAGCGGGTGTTCAGTATGCACGATTGCGACAGTATCTACGTGGTGCCGAACATGCTGCGGGAGAACGGGTATGATTTTGAGGTGATTAAGATGCTGCGTCTGGAACAACGGGTGAATCTGCAATACGAGCGGCAGGCGTGGCTGGAGTGGTGCGATTTTGTGGATCGACTGGAGATGATCGATCATAAGGTGACGATCGGCATTACGGGGAAATATACGTCGCTGCGCGACAGCTATGCGAGCATTATTCATGCGCTGGAGCACAGCGGTGCGCATTTGAACACGGACGTGGAGATACGCTGGATCGACACGACGGATATCACGGAAGCCAACGTTGGGCAGGAATTGGAAGGACTGCACGGCATCATCGTACCGGGTGGATTCGGAGTGCGTGGTTCGGAGGGTAAAATCACGTGTATCCAATATGCCCGTGAACATCAACTGCCGTTTTTGGGAATCTGCTTCGGCTTTCAAATGGCGGTGATCGAATTTGCTCGTAACGTGTGCGGTCTGGCCGGCGCCAACAGCTCTGAGATATCCCCGGAAAGCAAACATCAAGTGATTGGCATCCTCCCGGAACAGAAGAAAATAGAGGGTTTGGGCGGCAATATGCGGCTGGGGGGCAAGGACGTGGAATTGACGCCGGAGACGACGGCCTGGCATTTATTTGGCAAGAGAACGTCGGTGCGGATGCGTTTTCGGCATCGTTACGAAGTGGATCCCAAGTATATTGACATCCTGAGGGAAAAGGGCTTAGTATTTTCCGGCAAGGCGCCGGGCCAACCGATTATGCAGGTGCTGGAACTACCGGATCATCCGTGTTTTATCGCGACGCAGGCGCATCCCTGTATGACGTCTCGTCCGCTGCATCCGCAGTCGATGTTTGTCGCGTTGGTAGCCGCGGCGCGCACGCTGGCCCATCCGGAAAAAGAGTTGCCGGTTTGTGTAACGGCAACGGAACAGGTGCTGAAGCAGACGGAACCGCTGAAAACGGCATAAATATTTTCATGGCTACGCTGCGCGTAGCCATGCCACCAAGACAGGGGGGGAATCCTAAAGCTAACACAAGCGAATTTAGGTTTGCGTTTGCCCACAAAAAACCATTTTTGGAAAGAATTCTTTACACACAAAGCCTGTCCGGGTGTTATACGTCATAGATATGGATACTTAATCCTGTGAATCGCAACCGAATGGAGCGTTATGGATCATCGAGAGCGGATTCGACAATTTGAGAGATTACAAAAGCAGCATTCACGATTTTTGCGGGGCGTGCTTTGGAAACTGACCGGCGACCGCGATCGATTCGAAGAAGCTCTGCAGGAATCCTTCATACAAATGTGGCGGTTTGGTCACAAGATGAACGGGACGATGAATAGTTCCTATATCTATCGTATTGCGCAAAGCGCGGCGGCCAAGGCCTGGCGGAATTCGAGGCTGAGGCCCGCAGGGCTTGTGGAAACCGATTGTACTCATACGAATGATCCGGATCAAACGATGATCGCTGCTGAGCAACTGGATCGGCTTCGACATACCATTGCTGCACTGCCGATCCGGCAAGGTCGCGCCTTGATCATGCGTTACCTGGAAGGATACGAATACAGCGAACTGGCGGAGAAGATGTCCTGCACAGAATCCACGGCCCGATCGCATGTATCCAAGGCGTTAGCAACATTAAAACAGAAACTAGGATCCTCCTATGTAGGAGAAAATCATGGATAAAGCAAATGAATACGAACCATTCGTGGAAGCACTGGCAAAGATGCCGGAACCTGCGAATCTGGAAGATATCTACCAGAAGACGGCGAATCGGTTTGTCCGGGAGCGCATTTGTGATACTGGAAATACGAAAGTAATACGAACCCTGATAACCCAACTGCCCCGCTATGCAGCGGTGTTGCTATTTATCGCCGGGATCATCGGCTTGATCATGGTATTTAATCCCGGTAACGGGACGGGACCAGTAGCATTAGCTGAGGTTCTGGAACCTTTTATGCAAGCCCGTACTCTTACTTTTGATCTGATTTTACAACATTCGCAGAGTTCGGATCAGACGATCCGATACAGCTACCGGCGTCCGGGCCATCTTCGACAGGAACTGGCCGACGGGACTGTAACGATTGTGGAGTACGGATCGGATTTCAAGCAGGTGCTGATTTTAGATGCCGAAAATAAAACGGCAAACCTACGAATCACGGAAACCTCGACAGAGGAAAAGCAGATGCTGCAAGTGGATGACATTATGGCTAAGGTCCAGGCAGTGATTCAGTTCGAAGAAACCTCCGTGGAGCGTTTGGTCGAATCCGAAATTGAGGGAAGGGCCGTATGGGGATATCGTACCCGAATCCAACGGGATGATTCGCTGATCGCCTGGCAGGGCAAGGGGATATTTACAGTTTGGGCGGATGCCGAAAGTGCATTACCCGTTCGTCTGGAATTATTTGATCAAATGACCGAAATAACAACGGTATTGGAGCATATCACGATCAATCCAGATTTGAGTGCGGATTTATTTTCGCTGGAAGCGCCTGCAGGATTCACCGTGCAGGAGGCATCGGAGCCGCAGGATGATACATTGGCCGAAGAACCCGATCTACAAGTCGATCTGGACCAGGCGCTGGTCCAGGGATTTCGTAGCTGGTCGGTATTGAGCGAAGGAACGTTTCCCTCGGAACTTAGTATGAATGCGATCACAGACCTCGATCCGAACGCTACCTTTGGATTCCGACAAGAAGGCCGGGGATTTCATGTGTATGTAAACAGTGCAAAATTTAATCGGTATCTTAATCGGTATTACGTGACTGATGTGACATTGACCGAGCAGGAAGAACGGGACAAGGCGCTGCTTACACAAAGACTTCAAAACGCATCGAAACTTTATATGAAAGTTTTCAGTCTTTCGGTTCCCTGGCACTATGCCGGTAAGGGCGTGCGGGTAGGCCAGGCGAATACGCCGATATTCTGGTATCAACCGGCCGACGCCGAGACCTGTCGGGTGATCTATGCCGATTTGTCGGTTGCGGATGTCAATCCGGCAGAATTGCCTCATCCCTGAATCCTCCTGATTCTGCCAATCAATATTGCCTTGATTTGCCTATGGTGATCCAATACCATACGGTCAAAAGATCGACATGTTTTGGATTTTGCCCCCTGTTTTGCAGCGGGGGCGGGTAGGATCCACCAGGGGTGATTAGGTAAATTAAGGGAGAACTCGCATGGCCGACGACGAGAAAAAGGCAAAAATCGTTAGTGACGAAGGTTGGAAAGAAGAGGCACGTAAAGAGAAGGAGAAGCTGAAAGACCAAAAAACGTCTGAAACCAAGAGTTCCGCGGATGTCGACGCCGGCGGCGATGCGTCTGCCGGTGGATTACCGCCGGCGAATTTTCTGACGCTGGTGCAGTCATACCGGATCCAGTCGCTCTATTGTCTGGGGATGTTGAAACTTCCGGGAACGGAAGAGGCGCAAATCAACCTGGATGCGGCCAAACACAATATTGATATGCTGCAGGTTTTAGAGGATAAGACGAAAGGGAATTTAAGCGGGGAAGAGCAGCAGTTTCTCACCCAGGTACTGCACGAAGTTCGTATGGCGTACGTCCAACTCGCTTCGCCATCCTAGATTGTTTTAAGTCAAAGCGTTAATTAAGCACCTCTCTCGACTATCGTCGAGAAAGGTGCCACCCTACCACTCAAGAAGGATGTATCATGGCCAGGAAACTATGTTTTATGATTATGTTTGTTGTTCTGATGGTTTTTGGGGGGTGTGGACCGGGTGCGTTTTTGGTACAGCCGGTTTCACCGAAAAAGATACTTAAGGAGGCGGTGGTTCATCGCGATCCGGGAATCTTTGTGTTTGATAAAATCGCGATTGTGGATATGGACGGCGTCATCGTGAACAGCAGTGATACCGGCCTGTTCGGTACGGGGGAGAATCCGGTCAGCATATATATGGAAAAGCTGCAAAAGGCGGCCCGGGATAAAGACGTCAAAGCCGTTGTTTTGCGAATTAATTCCCCCGGCGGCACGGTGTCCGGCAGCGACCTGATGTATCATGAGCTTATTGAATTTCGTAAACATACGAAAAAACCCGTTATTGCTTGCATTCTGGACGTCGGCGCAAGCGGGGGGTATTACCTGGCTTGCGGGAGCGACGGTATCGTAGCGAGCCCTGCCTGTGTGACCGGTAGTATCGGGACGATCATGCAGACGGTGAGTTTCGCCGGCACGATGAATATCCTGGGCATCCGCGCCGAAGCGATCAAAAGCGGCGAACTGAAAGATATGGGTTCGCCCTTTAAGGACCTGGAACCGAAAGAACGGGAGGTTCTGAAGGGCTTAATTATGCACTTTTACGGGAATTTCCTGGATGTGGTCCAGAAAGCTCGGCCGAAATTAGCCCGTGCGAAACTGGAACAACTGGCCGACGGTCGCGTCTTTACGGCGCAGGAAGCCAAAAAGGTCGGCCTGATCGATCGAATCGGTTATCTGCCCGACGCGATTCGCTGGGCGAAAGAATTAGCCGGCGTGACCAAGGGCAAGGTGGTTATTTATCATCGTCCCGTGGGTTATAAACCCAATTTTTACGCTTCGGCGGAAACCCTGCACGACAAACCGGCCTTAATCAATATCGATCTGCCCCGCTGGCTGCGCAGCGAAGGACCGCAATTTTTGTACCTCTGGCAGGTAGGGGATTTATCCGGCAATTGATTTTAACCACGAAGCTCACGAAGAATTTTGGACAAGATAACAGGATTAACAGGATATTTAATTATATTCTAATAGCCTGATCTAGAATCCTCGAAGCAGAATACGTTCGTATATTTTCATGGTTTGTCGGGCGATGTGGTTCCAGGTTAAGTTTTGGACGGTTTGTTGGGCGTTTTGGCCCAGACGGCGGCGCAGGGGGATATCTTCGATCAGTTTTCGTAATTGCATCGTCAAATCACTTCGGTCCGGCTTCAAGAGCAGGCCGGAATGATTATGCGTAATGATTTCCGGGATGCCGCCGACCGGAGCGGCAATGATCGGCAGGCCGGCTGCCATCGCTTCCATGACGGTCAACGGCATGCCTTCGTTCAAGGAAGCGTTGATAAAGATGTCAGCGGCGGCATAATAGTCAGGTATTTTTTCGTACGCGATGGGACCGGAGCGAATCAGCCAGGGAGAATTCCTAAAGCCGTCGCCGGGAACGGCTAGCAACCTCAGTTCAGGGTGCTGTGGATACAATTGATTCATGGCGGCGGTAATCGCGGCGGCGCCTTTTACGGGATCGCCGGCGCGTCCGACAAATATACCAAGCGTCATCTCCGGAGTCATCTCCCATTGGTCTCGTAGCGCAGCGCGATTTTGAGCAGAGATAGCAGCAGGGGTATGGCCATTAAAAATAACGGTCATTTTCTCGCCGGCAATACCAAAGCATTGTCGCGCCCGTTGTTGGATGCTGTTACTGACGCAAATCACATGGTCCGCATAGCGGCTCAATACGCCCTCAAAAAACGTACTCGTATAACAGCGCCAATTCAGCCATGCACGACAATTGAGCAGATAATCCACCGATACGCCGTGCAGAGTATGTACATGCCGCTGCCGGGAATACCGGTTTAGCGTCATTTGGAAAAGATCGAAACCAAATAAGCAACCGTGAGTGTGGATGATATCGTATTGATCGGTCTGCAGTTCCCGCCAACTTCGGGCATGACGATCGGGGATTTTTGCGAAAACCTCTACACATACTCCCAAAACGCGCAGGGCTTGGGCGATTTGGTTAATATGGGTCTCGACCCCTCCGGGTGCGTTCAGGTCCATCGGGGTACAGATGGCAACCTTCATAACTACTCCAGCCAGGTGTTCAAGCCAGGTCCCCGATCCCGCATGGCGTTCCGCCAGCCCGCCAGGTAGCCGCGCAGCATATCGAAGATATAACAAAACCGACCCTGCACCCAGCTATAGCGAACTACGTCGAAGAGGAACCCGGCGGCTCGCAGCGGCCAGCAAGGTACATGTCGTCGCAGGAACACGATATGATTATGAGCGATCCAGAACAGTCGTCGGCCTATATGGGCGCCGTGTCCGCCGGTCGATATGACGTGATGTTTAATCGCGATATCCGGCAAATACCATATAATATATCCCATTTTTCGCAGTCGGGCGTGTACGTCCGATTCCTCCCGAAACGAATGCCCGCCATTGAGTCCGTAGATTCCATCGTAGCCTCCCACCTCCCGGATGATCTCCTGCCGTACGAAATAGCTTCCATGGCCCCAGTCAATCGGGCCCGACGGGCGCCGGCAGTGTATTAAGTCCCCGCTGTACCATGTGGGCCGGGAAGTGGAAAATTCATGGGTGGTTTGGCCATCGGCGTTTCGAATCACGTCGTACTTGCGAGAGACTACCGCCGCGACTTGCGGGTGTTGACGAAACACCTCCACCGCCCGACGGATAAAATCCTTGCCCAGTAATTCTATGTCGTCGTCGATTATCATATTAATTACTCCCATAGCGGCCTGCAAACCTTCATTGCGACTGCGCTGGGCCCCCTGAGATTGTGCGTGTCGCAAAACCTTAACCTGCGGCTCAGAAAAGCGATACGCCGGCTGCGAACCGTCATCGATGATCAGAATTTGAAGTATATCCTGCGGGTAGTCCTGGCTGCGGAGATTTCCAACCAACGATTGGACTTGTGTAAAGCGGTCCTTACTGGGGATGATCGCGGTTATATTGGGCAGTGTACTCATAGTGACGAAGTTAGCTGATTCCGTTATATTACATAAGTCCTTATTTAGGATTTACTTACAAAAACATTATCTTTGCCGATCGCAGAGGAGTCTGTTCTCGTATATACTCATATCGGATAGATAAAAGTATTTGCATAAGTATCCGGCTCAATCTAATGTGGCCGATATAGCATGTTAGTTCGTAATGGTAAAATGGAAGAGGTGACAACGTGAAGGTATTAGTAACCGGCGGTGCGGGATTCATCGGTTCGCATTTGGTCGAGCGGCTTTTGCAAGACGGGCATGAGGTGACCGCTATAGATGATCTCAGTACCGGCAGTAAGGACAATTTAAAAATTGTTCAGGGATGTGATAAATTTCATTTTGTCTATGACTCGGTGCGTAACGTGGAGACGATGCACGTTTTGGGCCAGCAGTGCGATATGATATATCACCTGGCCGCCGCGGTGGGGGTACAACTGATCGTGGATAATCCGGTTCGCACAATCGAAACGAATATCCACGGCACGGAAGTCGTCCTGGCGATTGCCAACAAATATCGCAAAAAGGTACTGCTGGCCTCCACCAGTGAGGTGTATGGTAAAAGTGAGGCGGTGCCTTTTCGTGAGGATGATGATTGTATTCTGGGCAGTACGCGGTTTTCCCGCTGGTCGTATGCGTGCAGTAAAGCAATCGATGAATTTCTGGGCCTGGCTTATTACGAACAATACGGTCTGCCAGTAGTGGCGGCGCGGTTTTTTAATACGGTAGGCCCGCGCCAGACCGGACGATATGGCATGGTAGTACCGCGATTTATAGAACGATCCCTGAAAAACGAGCCTCTGCTCATCTACGGCAGCGGCAAACAAACCCGCTGTTTTGCCTATGTGGACGATGTGATCGATGCCTGTATCGGTCTGATGGAAACGCCCGACGCTCCAGGTAAGGTGTATAACATCGGCTCCGATGAGGAAATTGCCATCGAAGACCTGGCCGACAAGATTATCGAAATGACCAGCTCTAAAAGCCGAAAAAAAATCCTCTCTTACGAGCAGGCTTACGGTAAACCGTTTGACGATATGCTGCGCCGGGTGCCCAGTCTGGACCGAATTCGACAGACAATAGGATATAAACCGAAAAATAATCTCGAGCAGATTCTACAGCATGTTATTAGCGATATCCGTCAACGACTTGAAGTGTCTGAATTATAAATATTTGGGTATCTATCCCCCGCCTGGCGGCGGGGGCTTTGCAGGGGGGTATATAATCCTTGACATCCCCAGACTATACTTATATATTCACTCCTCTACAACTTGGTAAAACCGAGTCCAGTAAGGGAGCGATTGGCTCGTCGCTTGGAGCCCTCCGGATTTTGGGTTGAATCAGGAGATACGATAAATGCCGAAAACGATTAAAATTATGGCCGGCGAGGCGGAGTTGAAGGCAAAATTAAACGACAGTACCACGGCCCGGAAAGTGGCGAATGCCCTCCCGATTGAAGGGCGAGCTCAGCGGTGGGGCGAGGAAATCTATTTTGCCATTCCGGTTCAGGCCGACCTGGAGCCGGACGCTCGAGAGGAGGTCGAGGTAGGTGAAATAGGCTATTGGCCCACCGGCAACGCGTTTTGTCTGTTTTTCGGTCCCACACCCGCTTCCAGTAGTGACAAGCCCCGCGCAGCCTCGGCGGTCAATATCCTCGGTCGATTCGAGGGAGATTTCGCGGCTCTGTCGGAGGTCGCAAATGGCGAAACGGTTACGATTAAGGCAGTGGAATAAAGTAACATGGTAAACGTGATAGTTGCGATGTTGGTTTCGACCGTTTAAGTATTTTTAAAATTAGAGTAAGGAGTTTTGTTGTGCCATTAGTAACGACGGAAAAAATGTTCAAACAAGCCTATGACAATGGATTTGCGGTCGGTGCCTTTAACGTAAACAATATGGAACAGCTTCAGGCGATCGTCGAGGCCTGTAATGAAGAGAATGCGCCTTTGATCTTGCAGATCTCCAAAGGGGCGCGAAAATATGCCGACATGGATTACCTCCGAACCTTGATCGATGTGGCGGTGAAAAAGTATCCCGATGTACCCATCGTCGTTCATCTCGACCACGGGGATGAGAAAACCGCGATAGCGTGCATTGACGAGGGATTTAATTCGGTCATGATCGACGCTTCGCACGAGCCGTATGAAAAGAATGTAGAGATCACCAAGCGAGTCTGCGATTACGCACATAAACACGGTACGGTCGTGGAGGCGGAACTCGGTCAACTCGGCGGCGTCGAAGAACACGTCGAAGGGGTCGATCCGCATAAGCTGGAAGCGGCCTTTCGCGAGTATCTGGAAGATTACATGGCGGGCAATCGGGACAACATCCTTGCTGAGACCGTCGAACTCTTCCAGAGTCATCTGACTGATCCGGTACAGGCGGTGGACTTTGTGGAAAAGACGGGCTGCGATTCGTTGGCCGTTGCCTGTGGAACCAGTCACGGCGCCTATAAGTTCAAACATACGCCGATACTGGCGTTGCCTCTGTTCGATCAGGTGGCGAAAAAACTGCCCGGATTCCCTCTGGTGATGCACGGGTCCAGTTCCGTGCCGCAGGATCTCGTGGCCCTGATTAACCGGTATTTCATTCTGGATACGATACAAAAGGAAGATACAAATACGAAAAAAAAGAATGAGGAAAATATGTTAGATAAGATTAAGAAAGAGGGTCCCTGGGACCAGATGCCGCAGTCGATGGGTGTGCCGGAGTCGGCCATCGCCGAAGCGGCTAAAAAGGCGGTCTGCAAGGTAAATATCGATACCGATTTACGCCTGGCGCTGACCAGTTCGATTCTCAAGACCTGGGGTGAATGCAACCAGAAGGTGTTGGATTGGGTGCAGAAAGGTCGTGAGGGCAAACAGCCGGAATTCATTTTTGACTCCCGCAAATACCTCGGTCCCGGTCGCGATTCCATGCGGGAAGTCGTTCGGAGCAAGCTCCATGCCCTCGGTTGTGCCGGCAAAGCCGACCTCTGTAAGTAATAAAATTCGAAATGCAAATTTTGTATCATGCAAAAGGCGCCTGATCGGATCGCAGGCGCCTTTTGCTTTATCTGGTATTGCTACATTTTCCTACGCCCTATAACTTGCCTTTTCTTACTTGTGGGGTAATAATAATATGAACATCGATTGTATCAATTAGGCCGAATTTTCGGGAATATTGGACCCGGCGAGCGAAAAGAGTCATTTTTGTAAAAAATGGCTCGGAGAGACCTGTAACCCGGCAGCATGGTTAATTCGTTATGAGAGGAAAGGTTACGGCGGCGCATGCGATGGGGACGCCGAAAAGGGGCCTATTGCTACTGAGTTTTCGTCGGTCCCGCCTGTGTCCCCGCTTAGTTTGTTTGAAGCACAGTTAATCCGCGCGGCCTTTACGCCGATGTATCAACTGAGACGTTCCCGAATTGTGGCAGGCCGACGTAAATCGTCGGGGGTCGCCGGGACAAAGGTAGAGGAATTTAGTAGAGAGGTGAGGGAAAACTGTCATCCTCAAAAAATGGTTTGCTATGATGAAAAAAAAGGATGTACTCACAACCGGTGAAGTGGCGAAAATCTGCAACGTAGCACCCCGTACGGTTTCGAAATGGTTCGATTCCGGACAACTGCGCGGGTATCGCATTCCGGGCAGTAAAGATCGACGCATTCCCGTCGATCAACTGGTTCGGTTTATGCGCGCCCACGGCATCCCGTTAAACGGACTCGACAGCGGAACGACGCGAGTGCTCCTGGTGGATAATAAAGCCGAAATTACAGATTCGCTGGCCGAAGCGTTGGAAAAGGATGGCCGTTACGAAATTCGCATCGCCCAGGGAGGATTCGACGCCGGTATTATTGCCGAGCAGTTTCGCCCGCATATCATGCTCGTCGATATCATGCTGGAAGACCTCGATGCCAGAAGCATCTGCCGGGTTATCCATGAAAACACGGAACTCCAGGACGTCAAAATCATCGCCATCACCTCCCAGTTAACCGAAGGGGAGGGACAGGCGCTTCTGCAGCAGGGCTATGACAGCTACTTATGCCGACCCTTTGACGTCAGGCAGATCGTCCAGTGTATCGACGACGCATTATCGATCGTGCACTAACTGCTTTTAGTGTAACGAGGAGAGCAGCCCCCGCCGCTAGGCGGGGGACGTTTGCCTAGTCACCGACAAAGGAGAGGAAATAGCGTATCGGCCCAGCATGGCTTGGAGGTCAACGCAAACGCGTTGTTAGGAGCTATGTTCGGGATCCATTGATTCAGGGTCGTCGTGATTTGCATTGCGGCGACCTGCTTTTTTGCGCCGGCCAATTCCAAAACCAGCCCCCGCCGCGAGGCGGGGGATAGGTAAATGACGAATGACGAAATTCAAATGACGAATCAATGACGAAATCCGAATAACGAAACCGCATCAATTGGCTACAATGTTAACCAGGCGGTTTTTAATCACGATTACCTTGCGAATATTTTTGCCCGCGATCTGATCCTGTATTTTATCCAATGCCAGTGCCTTTTCTTTAATACTCTCCTCATCGCAATCGGCCGAGACAGTGATTTTATCCCGTACCTTACCGTTGACCTGGACTGCCAGTTCCAGCTCCGGGTCTCGGGTCAGTTCTTCATCGTACATCGGCCAGGATTCGTAGGCCAGCGTCGTTTCATGCCCCAACCGCTGCCAGAGCTCCTCGGCGATATGCGGCGCAAACGGCGACAGCAGCAGCACGAAGCTTTCCACCGCCCAGCGGCTGCGAGGATTCGCCTTGGAGAATTCATTCACAAAAATCATCATCTGGGAAATCGCCGTATTCAACGACAGCGTCTCAATATCCTGCGTCACTTTTTTAATCGTTTTATGCAGCAGACGTAGTGTATTTTCATCCGGCTCGGCTTCCTGGATCGCCGAATGCAAGGCGCCGTCCTCCGCAACGATCATCCGCCACACCCGCTGCAGAAATCGCTGAATTCCCGGCACGTCGTTCGTATTCCAGGGCTTGGACGCCTCCAGCGGTCCCATGAACATCTCATACATCCGAAACGTATCGGCGCCGTATTCCTCGATAACCTCATTCGGATTCACCACGTTTTTTAAACTCTTGGACATCTTCTCGACGGTTTCGGTCAACTCCTCGCCGGTCTGTTTATGCCGCGGCGTCTTACCGCTTTTATCCACGTCCTCATAGCCCACGTACATCCCCCGCTGATCCCGATACGCAAAGCTGCGAATCATCCCCTGGTTGAACAACCGGCTGAACGGCTCCGGCGACGATGCATACCCCAGATCATACAACAGTTTATGCCAGAACCGGGCGTACAACAGGTGCAGCACCGCGTGCTCGGCGCCCCCGATATAAAAATCGACGCCCCCGGTCGGATTATCTTCCGTCGGCGCCATCCAGTATTGTTCAATCTCCGAATCCACGTACGCGTCGTTGTTTTTCGGATCCAGGAAGCGCAGGTAATACCAGCAGCTCCCCGCCCACTGCGGCATGGTATTCAACTCCCGCTGCGCCGGTCCCTCGCACTTCGGGCAGGTCGTCTGCATCCAATCCTGCAATTTCCCCAACGGCGGCTGCGGCAGGGTATCCGGATCATCCGACGCCGCCGGCGTAAAGTCATCCATCTCCGGCAGTTCCAGCGGCAACGATTCTTCCGGCAGCGCCACCGTCCCGCACTTGGCACAATGCACAATCGGAAACGGCTCGCCCCAGTACCGCTGCCGACTGAACAGCCAGTCCCGCAGCTTATAATTTATGGCTTTTTTCCCCTGACCCTGTTCGGTCAGCCACGTCGTCACCTTCTCCTTAAATTCCGCCGTCGGCAGCCTGTCAAAATCTCCGGAATTTACGGCTATACCATCGCCTTCGAAGCAACCTGGAACCAATTTAACATTATTTTCTAGTCTGTTTTTCTTAATGAATTCTTCAGCGGATTTTCGGCTTCGGAATGTATATCTGACAGTACCTTGGGCAAAACCATTAATCTCCCTAATTTGTCCATTTTCATCGCGCTCGTAGTCAATCGTTTCAGAGCGAATTAATTCATCTTTATTTATATCATAAACACGTAGATGATAATTTTGTGGTTCTAGATTTTGAACTGCCGGTACATGGGTGAAATATTCTGAATTTGGTGTAATACGTGTGTCAAGAACAACTGTTTGTATAGGAAGATCATACTTAATTGCAAAGTCCCAGTCTCGTTGATCATGCGCCGGCACTGCCATGATCGCCCCCGTCCCGTAGCCCATCATCACGTAGTCCGCCACCCAGATCGGTATCTTCTTCTCGTTCACCGGATTGATGGCGTATGCTCCGGTAAACACTCCCGTCTTTTCTTTGGTCTCCGCTGTGCGTTCCAGTTCCGATTTGGTTGCCGCTTCAGCTACATAGGCTTCCACGTCCGTCCGCTGCTCATCCGTCGTCAAATCCGCCACCAGCGGATGTTCCGGCGACAGCACCATATACGTCGCTCCGAACAGCGTATCCGGCCGCGTCGTATAGACGTCCAGCGTCTCGTCTCGATCGGCCAGGTGGAAATATACCTCCGCACCCGTCGATTTACCGATCCAGTTCCGCTGCATCAGTTTGATGGGTTCCGGCCACTCCAGATCGTCCACGTCCTGCAACAGCCGTTCCGCATATTTCGTGATTCGCAGCATCCACTGCTTCAGCGCCCGCCGAAATACCGGATGATCCCCTCGTTCCGACCGCCCCTCGTTGGTAACTTCCTCATTTGCCAACACCGTCCCCAGCCGCGGACACCAGTTTACCGGCACCTCCGCCATATACGCCAGCCGTTGACTGTCGATGATCTCTCGTTGTTCCTCGGGTGACAACTCATAGAATTTCAACAGCCCGATCGGATCGCCGATGATCGCCGACAAGTTTTCCGTATCGCTATAGACCAGTTCCCCCGTCGGCGTAATTAGATAATCCTCGTTCTCCAGCTTTTGAATCAGTTCCTCGATCGGCCGCGCTGCATCCTCCGCAGGATCATGCCAACTGTTGAACATCTTCAGGAAAATCCACTGTGTCCAGCGGTAGTATTCCGGATCCGTCGTTGCCAGCCGCCGCGACCAGTCGTACGAAAAGCCGAACATCTTGATTTGCTTCTCGATGTTCGCAATGTTTTTCTCCGTCGTCTCCCGCGGGTGCACCCCGTGCTCGACGGCATACTGCTCCGCCGGCAGCCCGAACGCATCGTACCCCATCGGGTGCATTACGTTATATCCGGTCATCCGCTTATAGCGTGCCAGGATATCGCTGGCCGTATAGCCCTCCGGATGGCCCACGTGCAGCCCCTGCCCGGACGGGTACGGAAACATATCCAGAATATAATATTTCGGCTTATCCGGACCCTCCGTTACTTTGAACGTCTCGTTCGCCGCCCAGTACGCCTGCCACTTCTGCTCGATCGCTGTAAAATCATATACGCTTTTATCTGCCGCACTCATAATTCTTCACTTCCGCCTGTTTGGTACATCGGTGTTACTACAAATGATTCAAACTCCTGAGCATAACCTAACTTATTCCAAATAGCAACCATTCTTCCGGCTCATCCTTCATAGGGTGCATAGGGTGCCATGCCCACGCTTGCGTGGGCATGCTTTATTCATTTTCGAATTTCCGCCCGATAACATACTTTGATTTAGTTAAAATTTTCCGATTATACGAATCCTTCCTAAATTGACGTCTCTATCAGGTCGATACCGGTAGTAGTGTGAGACTCAATGTATCTCGCCCGGTGAGGATGGAAAAAAGTGGATTCTGGGAGAAATGGATCAGGTGAAATTCTGTACCCGGAACCCGAAACCCGGAACCCTGGACCCGAAGAATGGTTTGCATGTATGAACAACGCGAGGCCGAACGTTTGAAGGTCGATTGGCCTATCAGCGTTTGGCACCCCAAGGCCTCTCGCTTTTTCAATGGCCACAGCGTCAACGTCTCCCGCAAAGGCGCCTTGGTTTACCTGCCCCTGAAGACCCCGCTCCGCGAAGGCCAGGAACTCGAAATCAATTTCCCCCGGTCGCAAAAACTCACCGAAGATAAAGGCGCTTCCGCCCGCATCAAATCCGCCAAGGTCGTCCGCATCGACCGCTACGAATCTCTCACCTCCGCCACCATCAAAGTCGCCCTCGCCTTCGCCGACCAGTTTCAGATGTAACTATTATTTGGGTGTTGCCTGTATATTCGATACCCGGAGTCTAATTTTTATAGTGAAGAATTTTTACCACGAAGTCCACGAAGAGAAATAGGCGGGGTGGAATGCCTACAGATGCCGAAGGCGGGTTTAGGCATGATCGTAATATGACATAAACGCATGGCTAAGCTACGCGTAGCCATGCCACCCGACCAATGCACGCCGAAAAACTTGGGGCGGTCGAGCCGCAACCAAAATGTAAATTGAGGCAGTTGGTTAAATAAGTTTATTCAACAGCCTCTAACAAGGCTGGAGTTTAGCGCATTAAAGCCGCCGGCATATTCATAAGACATCCAAACATGCCGGAGGCCTAATGCGCGAAACTCATCGAAAAGTTCCTGGCCGGCAAAATCGTTGTAACTGCCGTAATTATAGTGGGTTAGCAGTACCGGATATTAAAAACGCGCAAAAAAAACAAGGAATTAAATAGTAGTATTACAGAGTCTTTTGACGGGATAACCGGATTAATAGGATAAGAAGCTACTCCCGCAGTAGTAGGCCTATTTTTTACCCGATACCCTGATTAAATTTCTTTTTTAGAAGGCCACAGGACTCCGCAAACTATAATAGTTAATAAGATGGATGCTGAGTTTTTCATGTATGAGTGTCCTTGTATAAAAATTTCTAAAATTAAACGCCCAACCATCATACCAAAGAACCCAGCGAGAATTACTCCTGCCCTCATTAAGTTATATTTCCTTCTTTGTGCTTTTCGTGTAAGTATTTCTTCACAAACAGATTGATCCTGAAAGTTTCTTCTTTTGGCTTCGGCTAAAATAATTCCTTGGACTTCAATAGGATATTCGGCTATGTCTTTTTCGGCTGCTTTAAGTAAATACTCGTCTGGTTCTGCTTGCCATCTGTTTTGAATTTCTTCGAGATTCATGTTTTATCCCCAGTAATTATCATGGCTTATTACCCTCGCCTCCGGACGAAGCTTATCTGATTAGCCTTGTAGGATGGGAACTTTTGCCCATGCTGTTCCTTAATAAAATCCATATTTCCCTGATCTTGGATGCTGAACTGGTTGACCATCTGATATAATAAAGAGGATACAGATAGAAAGGAATCCTGTCAACCCCGTGATTCTGTCTAAATTCCCATTATCTGAACCCGCCGAGTGTTATTTCGGCTTGAAGTCGCATTTTTAGTCTGAAAAAGCCGTTTTTACTTGGGAACGGACCATCCGTTCCTTGGAACCACTCATCCGTTCCCCGGCACGGAGTTTCCGCTCCAAGGAAAAAACCGTCCGTGTTTTAGCAATTACCAGGAATTCTACTTTGTGTTCTTCTTCTGATAGTAACTACCGGGCAATTGTTTAAGAATCCCCTTCAACTGCAGCGCCGTTACCCCCGCATTCACCTTCCCTGCCGGCAATCCCGTTCGTGCAATAATCTCGTCGATATGCAAAGCCTCCTGATCCAGACAGGCCATGATTGCCGCTTCGTCTTCGGATAATTTGAATCGCGAAACGTCAAACAGCGTCGGCTTGGTTTCTTCTTCCGCCGCCGCTGCCCGTTCCACCGCATGATCGTGAATCAGTGTTCCGATCTGCCCCAGGCCTTCTAGTATATCTTCAATCCGTTCTACTAATTTCGCTCCGTCCTTGATCAACTGATGCGGCCCGTGACTGCCCGGCGCATCGACCCGTCCCGGCACCGCCAGCACCTCCCGGTTCTGCTCCATCGCCAGTCGCGCCGTAATCATCCCCCCGCTGTTCCGCCGCGCTTCCACGATAATAGTCCCTAACGCCAATCCCGAGATGATCCGATTCCGCATCGGAAACGTCGTCGCCAACGGCTCGAACGTCATCGGCAGCTCACTGGCCACTACGCCATACCCGCCGGCGATCTGTTGGGCCAGCTTCTTATTCTCCGGCGGAAACACCAACGCTAATCCGCACCCCTGCACCGCTATCGTTCGACCTTCGGCCGCAATCGCGCCCCGATGCGCCGCCGTATCGATCCCCCGCGCCAAACCCGACACGATCGTGAATCCCGCCGCCGCCAACTGATGACTCAACCGCGAGGCCTGCTCCTGACCATAGATACTGCAGTTCCGCGATCCGACCATCGCCACCGCCAGCGAATCCTCCCGCGCAAATTCCCCCTTCACATACAACACATGCGGCGGATCGACGATCTCCTTCAACAACGGCGGATAATCCGGACTCTCCAGCGTCAGTATCCGCACCCCCGACTGCTCCGCGAACGTCAATTCCTTATCGACATCTGCCTCATCCCGCCCCCGCGCCATCTTTTCGGATTTCTTACGCCCGATCCCCGGCACCGACGCCAACTGACCTGCCGTCGCCCCCAAGACCTGATCGATCCCCCCGAAATATTTCAACAGTTTGGCAAACGTCTTCGAGCCTACTCCGGTTGCTAAATGCAGCCGCAGCCACTTCGCCACTAACTCCCGATCCGGCTCTGCTTCACTCATCCATCCCATCCCTTAATAAAATCCTGAATACCCAAAATGTAACCGTTCACGTGGGAACAAGCCCCCTCCGCAAGGAGGGGGATCATTTATCCTTTGCTACAATCTCCTATCGATCCCCCGCCTAGCAGCGGGGGCTTTGCATGAATTTTTTATTACCTGAACGGTTACCCCAAAACTACTTGTTCCGTTCCGTATTCAACCTCACTTGATTGTGTGTTTACTTTCCGCATCTAAAAGCGTATGGTAACCTCATCATAAAGCAGGAATTTTGGTTTGCCAAGGATAAACTGCGCGAAGGATCTCCATTTGGCCCAATGAATGAGATTCTTTACTTCGTTCAGAATGACATCCAGAGATTATATCCATTGTGTTAGGGGCTCTTATTATCCTTGTATTTGCAGCGTGATTTGATATACTAATAATATGTATAGATAAAAATTGAATGAGGACGGAAACGATACCGGCATTTTGATTATAGGACGAATAACGGGTGCCATGCTCACGCAATAACAATCACGGGCATTGCCCGCGTGGGCATGTTGTATGGTTCCTCACAAGAATTTGTGCAGGCTAACTACGACGAGAACACTATAAGTGTTTATTTTACAGCGTGATACGTTACCTCAAGTTTCCTAGTAACCCGTAGTCGCTTGCCGATCTGAGTTTA
>Ga0114922_10001774_pt1 | contig 20472 bp, 23 predicted proteins | sample AartaG_FD_100975 | JGI IMG/M metagenome (GOLD analysis project Ga0114922, IMG submission 100975) | Deep subsurface microbial communities from Aarhus Bay to uncover new lineages of life (NeLLi) - Aarhus_00045 metaG | ecosystem: Environmental > Aquatic > Marine > Oceanic > Sediment | place...
ATCCCCAATGGGAGTAGCAGGGTAACAACTCAGTACCCGCCTTTGCGCGTACTCTGCGGTAATAGGGCGATCTTGCGGCCCTGCTTGCTGGGCATACCCGGGAACAAGGTGTACATGTCCTTACTGGTCGGCTTGGATCCCCATTTTTTGCCGATAGCCTTGAGAATGGTTCGTTCGTTGGGTTCGTTACCGCCGTTGTCGAAATGCTCTTCGCGCAGGTATTTAACGATATCCCAATGCTTTTCCGTCAACTCAAGTTTGTCGGCTTCTGCGATGGCCCCGGCAACAGCTTCGCTCCAGTCTTCAAGGTTAATCAGGTATCCGTTTTCGTTTGTTTCAACGGTTTTTCCTTCGACTTCGAGTGCCATATGAGTTATCCTCTTTTTTCAACAGGTTAAAAATGATTACTAATGCTGTTTCTATATGAAAGCGGGCCGATAAAAGCTCAGGATTGCTTGTCTGCGGTCATCTCGTGCACCGCTCTGATCCCCTTATGCGGAATGAACAAGCCGCAGCCCATGGTCTTGTGCCGCCCGATCCCCTGCTGCTGCAGGGTGACGGCCTCTTCGACTTCGAGGTCCGCCAGCATCAGACTGCGGGTATAGAGATCTCCGTCCGGTTGACGGATGGCGTGCGTGCGACCGCACAGCAATTTACGCAGCTTGATACCGAGCGCCCTCAGTTGCTCCGCCGCGTACGCCATAAAGGCTTCTTCATCATCGTGTTCAATACCTTCCGGGACCACCACATAACGCGAAAACTGGGTGGGAAGTGTGCTGAACAGTTTCACATTGGCCTTGCCGATTTCCAGGCGGTGGCCATCGATATCCAGCGTCTGTCCGCTCAGCTGGTGAGCATCATCAACGCGATGTTTGGGCACGCGCAAGGTCATGCGTGAGCGGTGTGACAAGTGCAGTAACTCGTTGCCTGCATCTTTCGGCCTCATCCAGCCGTTGCCGGATTCCGCACCGTGAATCAGATGGATACCAGCCTGCTCTTCCTCGTCGATCCAGGACAGGTTCTCGCGAACAGCCATCGAGAAACTGTGTGCATGATCGAGCGGCAGGCAACGGCAATTGATTCTGTACACCAGATCAACCACGTCGTCGGATACCACGTACGGTGTGTTCTTGTCTCTGTCATCTTCCCAGTACATATCAGCACCACCTGCGATAAGTGTCGACCACTAACGTTTATTGGCAACCGCAAAAGCGGCCTCCAGCTTGTCTTCCCAGCTTTCCGGGGTATCGGGAAACGGCGGGCGCACATCCATCTGGAAAAACCGCTCGCCGGAACGCGCCTTGTCCTCGACTACGTGCACCAGGTCATCGAATGACTGCAACTCATGGTGCTGCAGAAGAATTTCACTCAGGCACAGCATGTCAATGACTCCTAGGGCCTGTTAACACGATGGAAACACCAGCGACGGCGGCCATTTTTTTGCAGGACAAGGCGTCGCGAGCGCGGTGTACCTGCCGTACATAAGCGAGCGGCAACGCAGGCCTGCGGAAAAATGGCCCCGTCCCTTCGGGTTGCGCCCCAAAATCGGCCAGCCGGCGTTACTCGTCGTTCATTTAGAGTCACTAAACTTCTCTCCTCGTGCCTCGCCTAAAGCGCCTACTGTTGGTGCCTGGCCGATTTTGGGGCAGCAACGCTGGCGTTTCCATCGTGCTAACAGGCCCCAGGATCGACGATCCGGTCAAAGTAACGGGCACGATAGAGCAGCCGCGCCTGGCCGGTTGCCGCATCATCCTCAAATGAACCACGGCAGTGCAGTACATTATTACTGAGGACACCCTGACCGGATTTCAACCGGTGGCGAAATATATAGGGTGAATCCTGCTGATACAAGTTCAGCAGAAATTCTGCTGCCGCCCGCGTGGGCGCATCATCCTTCCAGACAATGTTGCGGGCCCGTGCCGAATAGCGCATATGCAGATGCCCGTCGGCGGCTACGGAAAAAACCGGGCCACCCTGCTCGGCGCGGATCTGTTTACCGTTCAGCACATTTGGCGGTATGGTCATGGCATCCGCCGCCATGAGCGCCCGTATGTATGCGGGATTTTCGTCTCGCAGCTGTATGTAGGCGATCTCGTGATCCATCAGGGCACTCTCTCCACCCGCCGCGGCCGGCTGCACACAATGCAGAATAACGCCACGAATCTGCCGGTCCGGGCTGTTGTAGTAACCGTCGGTGTGCCAGTTCAGACGTTTATTGGTGTAAGGGATATACTCACCTTCCCGGCGTTTCCCGACGACTTTGAGTGTCGTGATACTGTCTTCATCGGAACACAGGTTGTCGTCCAGCCGCTCGAGACCTAACTGTCGACCCAACTGCCGAATCAGGGCCTTGTCTTCGCCGGCAGTGCCTTTTAAGGTATAGATGGAAAAATTGACGCGTTGCAGCGCGTTATGCACAGCAGCCATCTCCTGCGCGCTGAGCTGATAGCCATCCTGAATCGCCACGCACAGCTCCCCGATGGATCGCGGAACAGCCGACAACTTCCGCTCCCGCCAGGCAAGATAAGCCTGTTCGTTATCCAGATCGAATGGCGAACCTTTCGCAGCGCTGCTTATCGGCCTGGGTATTGAGATTGTCACGAATACCACCCGTGTTGCTCTATTTTTGAAACAAGCATCTTATCAGATTCCTTCACCCGGAAATCAGACAAAACTTCTGTTTTTTCTATGGTTAAGTCCCAAGTGGCGCAATTGCCAAGTTTTTTATATCCCGATTAGATCATAAGCTTTTGATAATATACCGATATTCCGTTTTGTTGGCAATTTCACCCGAAGAACCGTACTATTCGCCACCCGAAATGGATCCGCAAATCACTATCTCTTTATGGATAGTGATGCCGACGGTGTACACCCCATGGGTAGGGTTCTCTGAGTGGTTCCATACTCATAGACTGCTACTCCGCCTGATGAGGGGTTTATACGTATAGCGGTATACGGGTTCCGGCGCGGGAACTTCGGCTCATCGCCGTATCGAAGACCAAAGCGAATTTTACTGCCAACACGGCGGACCTGAACGTACGCAGCAACCGCCGGTCAACACACAACTGGAAGGAGTTAAGGCTATGGCTGATAAGCAACACCCAACGCCCATGCTGGACGAACTGGAAAATGGCCCATGGCCAAGTTTTGTTTCCGGCATCAAGCGTCTGCGTGATGATCACCCTGACGAGCGTATTCGTAATGTGACCAATTCCCTGCTCGGTCAGCTCGAGCACTCCTACGAAACCCGCAAGGGTTACTGGAAAGGCGGTACCGTCTCGGTGTTCGGCTACGGCGGCGGTATCATTCCCCGTTTTTCCGAAGTCGGCGATGCTTTCCCCGAATCCAGGGAATTTCATACTTTGCGCGTTCAGCCTACTCCTGGCAACTACTACACCACCGACATGATGCGCAAGCTCGGCGACAGCTGGGAAAAATGGGGTTCCGGCCTGCAGACCTTCCACGGTCAGACCGGTAACATCATGTTCATCGGCACCACCACTGAAAACACCCAGCACTTCTTTGACGAAATCAATGAATACGGCTGGGATCTGGGTGGCGCGGGTCCTTGCGTACGCACCGCCATGTCCTGCGTCGGTGCCGCCCGTTGTGAAATGTCCTGCACCAACGAGCACGCCACTCACCGTCACCTGGTGAACAACTTCACCGACGACGTACACCGCCCGGCGCTGCCTTACAAGTTCAAGTTCAAGGTCTCCGGTTGCCCCAATGACTGCCAGAACTCAATCGAGCGTTCTGACTTTGCCGTCATCGGTACCTGGCGCGACGACATGAAAGTCGACCAGGAGGAAATCAAGGGCTATGTCGCCAAGAAGGGGCGCCAGTACATCATCGACAACGTTATCACCCGTTGCCCGACACAGGCCCTGAGCCTGAATGATGATGACACCCTGGCTGTCGACAACCATAACTGCGTACGCTGCATGCACTGCCTGAACGTTATGCCCAAGGCACTGCACCCCGGCGACGATAGGGGTGTCACCATTCTTATCGGTGGTAAGCGTACCCTTAAGATCGGCGACCTCATGGGTACCGTGGTCGTTCCCTTCAAGAAGCTGGAGACTGAGGAAGATTACGAGTCCCTGGTTGAAATGGCTGAAGAAATCATCGATTTCTGGGCCGAGAACGGTCTGGAGCACGAACGTTGCGGTGAAATGATCGAGCGTATCGGCCTGGTGAACTTCCTCGAAGGCATCGACGTAGACGTTGACCCGAACATGGTCAGCAACCCGCGTCAGTCCTCCTACATCCGCATGGATGGCTGGGACGAAGAGGCCGAGAAGTGGTTCGCGCGCAAGGCGGAAGCCTGAGTCGCACGCTAAAGTAACAATGTTTGTGCCCGGGGTGGATGCTTCCGCCCCGGCACAATCCAAGACAGCACTCAATTTTTAGGAGAGTATTATGTCGATGGCAGACATGAGGGAACCGATCGAATCGGGTTGCCCTGACGGTTTCCAGTATATGCATCCCGCGATGCGCAAGAACTTCGGTCAGTGGAAATACCACGATGACCCCCAACCCGGCGTTCTGCGCCACGTTGCCTACAGCGGTGACCAGGTTTTCACCATCAAGGCCGGTACCCAGCGTATTCTTGACATTTTCACGCTGCGCACCCTGTGCGATATCGGTGACAAGTTCGCTGACGGTTATATCCGTTTCACCATCCGTTCCAATATTGAATACATTGTGACCGACGAAGCCAAGGTCCAGCCGCTGATCGATGCAGTGACCGAAGCCGGTTTCATCGTCGGCGGGACCAAAAACTCTGTGACATCCCTGTCCCACACCCAGGGTTGGCTGCACTGTGACATTCCCGGTACTGACGCTTCCGGTGTTGTAAAATCCATGATGGACGAGCTGATTGGCGAGTTCACCGCATGGAACATGCCGAACCGCGTACATATCACCACGTCATGCTGCCAGATCAATTGCGGCGGCCAGGGCGATATTGCCATTAACGTGCAGCACACCAAGCCGCCGAAGATCGACCACAACCTGGTCTCCAACGTCTGCGAACGTCCTTCGGTTGTTGCCCGCTGCCCGGTTGCGGCCATTCGCCCCGCCATGGTTAACGGCAAGCCTTCGCTGGAAGTCGACGAGAAGAAATGCATCTGCTGCGGTGCCTGCTTCCCGCCTTGCCCGCCCATGCAGATCAACGATGCCGAACACAGCAAGCTGGCCGTCTGGATCGGTGGTAACCACTCCAACGCACGTGGCAAACCCACCTTCCAGAAGCTGGTTGCGTCCGGTATTCCGAACAACCCGCCGCGTTGGCCTGAAGCTACCGCCATCGTCAAGCGCATCCTGAAAGAATACAAGGAAGGCGCCAAGGATTGGGAACGCATCAACGAATGGGTCGAGCGTATCGGTTGGCCGCGCTTCTTTGAGAAGACCGGACTGCCCTTCACGAAGTACCACGTGGATAACTGGCGTGGTGCCCGTGCCAGCCTGAATGCATCCACCCACATCCGTTTCTGATGCGGATTACACAGGAGTAGTTGCATGAAGTTATCGATTCTGGTCAACGAAGGTCCTTACCAGCACCAGGCTGCTGACTCTGCGATCCAGTTCACCAAGGCCGCCCTGGAAAAAGGACACGAAATTTTCCGCGTGTTCTTCTACAACGACGGTGTTAATAACGGCACACGTTTCGCGGTACCACCGCAGGACGACCGCAACATCACCGAACAATGGACCGCGCTGGCCAAAGCGCACGATCTGGATCTGGTGGTGTGTATCGCGGCCGCACAGCGACGCGGCATCCTCGATGAAAATGAAGCGAAGCGCCAGGGAAAAGACGGCAATAACATTGCCGATGGTTTCCGTATCTCCGGTCTTGGCCAGCTCATCGAAGCCGGTATCCAGTCTGAACGCACGGTCATCTTTGGCGACTAAACTTGAGGAAATAGAGTTATGGCAGAACCAGAACCATGGGAAGACGATGAACCTGAGGGCCCGGTCCGCAAGTTCATGTACGTCAACCGCCGCGCTCCCTACGGCACTATCTATGCCCTGGAGTCATTGGAAGTTGTACTCATCGCCGCCGCGTTCGAACAGGATGTTACGCTGGTGTTCATGGACGACGGTGTCTATCAGATCAAGAAAGAACAGAATACCGATGCTATCGGTGTCAAGAACTTCTCTCCAACCTATCGGGCCCTCGAGGGTTACGATGTCGAGAAGCTGTACGTGGAAAGAGAGTCGCTCGAATCGCGCGGCCTCACCACTGATGACCTGATCGTACCCGTTCAGGTTATCGACAAGGATCAGGTGGCCGAATTGATGGAAGAGCAGGAAGTCATCCTGAGCTTCTAAGACGGAGAGAAAGACTATGGCAATGTTACATACGGTAAACAAATCGCCTTTCGAGCGTCGCACGCTGGACAGTGCTCTGCGCCATGCAGTCAAGGGTTCCGGTGTCCTGCTGATCGAAGACGGCGTCTACGCTGCCTTTGACGGCACGGTGGTTTCTGAAAAGGTAAAGGCCGCGCTGGCAGATCACAAAATTTACGTGCTTGGACCCGACGTGAGTGCACGCGGCATGACCGAGAAAAACGTCATCGATGGTCTTGAAATCGTTGACTACGGCGGATTCGTGGACCTTGTCACCGAGTACGACAAGGTACAGGCCTGGTTGTAAATCGCAATTGAGTTGCACTGTAGCTGCAAACGAGGAGAGTAGAAATGCCTATCGAAGTAAATGGTAAGTCCTTTGAAACTGATGAAGAAGGTTATCTGGCTGACCTCAACCAGTGGGAACCCGACGTAGCCACAGCAATGGCCAAGGAAGACGGTTCCGAACTGAGCGAAAGCCACTGGGAGGTCATTAACTTCCTGCGTGAGTACTATGAAGAGTACCAGATCGCTCCGGCGGTTCGCGTACTGACCAAGGCCATCGGCAAGAAACTAGGCAAGGACAAGGGCAACAGCAAGTACCTGTACGAGTTGTTCCCCTACGGTCCAGCCAAACAGGCCTGTAAATACGCTGGTCTGCCCAAGCCGACCGGTTGCGTCTGATTTTGACGTAAACCTGTAATCGTGGGGGAGTGAATTCCCCCACGATCCGGATCTCACATTTTCGAAGGAGAGTGAAGCGTGTCTTATGTGTCGACTCTTTACGTCGGACTGTTTTACGCCGCGACAGTTATCCTGGTGGTCGGTGTTGCGCTGCGCATTAAGAAATACGCCCAGATCCCCGCTCCTTTAAAGATTCCCACTATGCCGGCTCCACGCACTGAAGCCGGTGTAGCCATGCGCATGTTCCGCGAAGTGGTGTTTTTCGAAAGCCTGTTCAGGTCCAACAAGTGGACCTGGATCTTCGGCTACCTGTTCCACTTCGGTATGCTGCTGGTGTTGCTGCGCCACCTGCGTTACTTCACTGAACCGGTCTGGTTCTGGGTGAACTGGGTACAGCCTTTCGGCAAATACGCCGCCTTCGCCATGCTGGCCGGCCTGCTCGGGCTCTGGGCACGCCGTTTTCTGGTCGACCGGGTGCGCTATATTTCCACCCCTTCCGATCACCTGATGCTGGCCCTGCTGGTGGGTATCGTCATGAGTGGCCTGGGTATGGCATACCTTGCCCACACCGACATCGTCGCGGTGAAAGCCTTTTTCCTGGGCCTGATGCACCTCTCGCCTCAACCCCTGCCAGGCGATCTGTTTCTGCTGGTGCACCTGGGTCTGGTGGCACTGCTGATGATCATCTTTCCCATCAGCAAACTGTTGCATGCACCGGGTGTGTTCTTCAGCCCGACCCGCAACCAGGTCGACGACTCACGCGAGCGGCGTCATATCGCGCCGTGGGCAAAAGAGCTGGAAGCGAGCGAACGGTAAACAGACCGGAGGAAACCTAGCGTGGCTGATTACGACGTACCCGAACTGCACGAATACCCGATCATCCCCAAGCTGAAGGAAGGGGTGATGGCGCACTCCTCACCTTTCATAGCGGCAGAAAAATTTCAGGGGCCGCTCGGTTTTCCGGGCGAACTGCCGGAAAACTGGAAAGACATTGCCATCGACAAGATGGGTGAGCTGCTGGGTAAATACCGCTCGTTGCAGGTATTCCTGGATATTTGTGTGCACTGCGGCGCCTGTACCGACAAGTGCCACTACTTTCTCGGCACCACCGATGCCAAGAACATGCCGGTCGCCCGCCAGGAGCTGCTGCGCAAGGTCTATCGTCGGTACTTCACCTTTGCCGGTAAATATTTCCCCAAACTGGTGGGCGCGGTTGACCTGAGCGAAGAAGTGCTGGACGACTGGTACAGTTACTTTCACCAGTGTTCACAGTGCCGCCGCTGTTCGGTGTTCTGCCCGTACGGTATCGATACCGCCGAAATATCCATGGCCGCCCGCGAAATTCTTGACGCGGTGGGCAAAGGCCAGAAGTACTGCAACGAAATCATCGGCAAGGTCTTCGTGATCGGTAACAACCTGGGTCTGCCGGAGCGTGCACTGGCCGACACGCTGGAAGGCCTGGAAGAAGACATCGAAGATGAAACCGGTGTCAAGGTGCGCCTGCCACTGGACGTGAAGGGCGCCGACATACTGGTGGTGACCCCTTCCGCTGACTTCTTTGCCGAACCCCACGTCGACGGCCTGATAGGCTACGCCAAGGTATTCCACGAAGCCGGCGTTTCCTGGACACTGAGTTCCCACGCCAGTGAAGCGGCCAACTTCGGCATGTTTATCGGCAGCTACGAAAACATGCGCAAACTGTCGCTACGTATTCGTGAAGCCGCGCTGGAGCTGGGTGTAAAACGCATCGTGTTCGGCGAATGCGGTCACGCCTGGCGCGTCGCCTACAGCTTCCTGAACACCCTCGCCGGTCCGTTTGATTTCCTTGACCCGAAATACCCCGTACCGCAGCACATCCTGGAGTTCACCTACAACCTGATCCAGGAGGGCAAGCTGCGCCTCAACAAGTCAGAAAACGATCACATGCGAGTGACTTTCCACGACTCCTGTAACATCGCCCGCGGCGCCGGCATGGGACAGATGGAAGGCGGTCAGTTCATTATCCCCCGTGAAGTCATCAAGGCGGTCTGCAACCATTTCTACGACATGCCGCAGGACACCATCCACGACGCCACGTACTGCTGCGGCGGTGGCGGCGGTCTGTTGACCGACGACCTGATGGAACTGCGTGTCAAGGGCGCCCAGCCGCGTATGGAGGCACTCAAAACGGTCACTGAAGAACACGGCATCACCAACCTTGCCGCGATCTGTGCTATCTGCAAGAGCCAGTTCGCCAAAGTACTGCCCTATTATGGTTTCACCATGGATCAGATCGTCAGCGTGCACCAGCTGGTCAGCAACGCCATCGTATTGACGGGCTCTGAACAGGAAGCTGAGCTCGCTGCAGAAGCTGAGTCCAAGTAAATTTTAAAGTAACAATGAATCACCCGGCGGTGATTCATCTGACAGGAGAACAGGCATGGCTACCTCTCGCGATGACACGAAATTAACGTTTCGCAAGTTCGAAGACGGCGATTACAAATGGGATAACTGGGCAACTCAGATATTTGACGGCGACGCCTCACACAAGTGCCCCACCTACGTTCATCGTACCCCGCCCTGTCAGGGCAGTTGTCCGTCCGGCGAAGACATCCGAGGCTGGCTGGACATCGTGCGCGGGATAGAGAATCCTCCGGAAGGCGTCAGCATGCAGGAATACGCCTTCCTGCGTTCCACCGATGCCAACCCGTTTCCGGCCATGATGGGCCGCGTTTGCCCGGCGCCCTGCCAGGACGGCTGCAATCGCAACGACGTGGAAGACTTTGTCGGCATCAATGCCGTCGAACAGTACATCGGCGATGCAGCCTTCAAGGAAGGCTTCAAGTTCCAGGCCGGTGCCGCACTGAGTGGCAAGAAAGTCGCCATTATCGGCGGTGGACCGGCCGGCATGGCCGCGGCTTACCAACTGCGCCGCCGCGGTATCGCATCGACGATATTCGAAGACCACGCCGAACTCGGTGGCATGATGCGTTACGGCATTCCCGGCTACCGTATTCCGCGCGACGAGCTGGACCGCGAAATCAATCGCATCCTGGAGATGGGTGACATCGAGGTTCGCAACAATACCCGTGTCGGCAAAGATGTCAGCGTCGAACAGCTGGAAAAAGATTACGATGCCATCCTGTGGGCGCTGGGCTGCTGGACCGGCCGCGGTCTGCCGCTGGAAGGCTGGGAGGAAACCCCGAACTGTGTATCGGCGGTCGAGTTCCTCGAGCAGTTCAACCTGGGCGAGATGAAATACACCGCCAACAAGGTTGTCTGTATCGGCGGTGGTGATACCTCCATCGACGTGGTCTCTGTTTCCCGTCGTATCGGTACACTGAAAGACTACCAGGAAAACCCGGAAGACGTCGTTAACGGCACGATCAGTCATGGCGATATCGACGTTGCGCAGAAAGCCGCCTGTGAGAACGTCACCCTCACCGCCCTGTTCGCCCGCGATCAGATGACCGCCGCCGAACACGAGGTTAACGACGCCCTGCAGGAAGGTGTCACCATCATGAACGAAGTCATGCCGGTGGAGATTATCCGCAACGACGCCGGCCGTGCCACTGCGCTGAAGCTGGTCGACAGCAAGTGGGAGAACAACGCGCCGGTCGCCGTTGAAGGCGGCAAGGAATACATTGTTGAAACCGATCTGATCGTCTCGGCCATCGGCCAGGGCGGCGACATGAGCGGTCTGGAAGACTACGCCAACGAGCGCAACCTGATCGATGGCGACAAGTACTACCAGGTTCCCAACCGCCCGGGGCACTTCGCGGCCGGCGACATCATACGTCCGCATCTGCTGACCACGGCGATCGGGCAGGCCTCGATTGCTGCCGAATCCATCGAGCACTACCTGAAGCAGGAAGATCAGAAGAAGCGGCCCAAAGTGGACAAGCATCACTTCTCGCTGCTCGACAAGATGAAAGAAGCGGGTCTGGAACCCGAGGCTTACACGGTCGGCGAGACACGCGGCAGTGATGCCCAGAAATTCGCCATTCATAACTACGAAGACCGCTCCAAGAACGAAGTCATCTCTTCAGACAAGTTGTTCCTGGGGCACTTCGCATACACACCCCGCGCCCTGCGTGAAGAGGACGTGCCGACGGCAGACGAGGTACTGAATCATTTCGCGGAGCGTACCAGCGGCTTTAGCGATGAACAGGCTATTGCCGAGGCGGGTCGCTGCATGAGCTGCGGCATGTGCTTCGAGTGCGACAACTGCGTCATCTACTGCCCGCAGGACGCCGTATTCCGCGTCAAGAAGGACCAGAGAACAATGGGTCGTTATGTTGACACCGACTACGCCAAGTGCATTGGTTGTCATATCTGTGCCGATGTCTGCCCGACCGGCTACATCGATATGGCGTTGGGTGAATAAGCGGAGTCAGGCCAACCCTATGAGCCAATCTTTTTTGTTTTACCGTGTACCCGGTGTTCTATTTGCGCTTCTGCTGATGGTGCCTCTGGCATCATCAGCGGATGAAGAAGGTCATCGACTGCCGTTTTCGGATCTGGTGAAAACCGAGCCAACGCGGCACTTCAGCGCTACCCAGGAGTGCGTTGAGCCCGAAGACGAGATGAAACGCAACCACATGAACTACATTCTGCATCAGCGTGACAAGACGGTACACGACGGCATCCGCACCCGCCAGTATTCACTGGAAGAATGTATCAACTGCCATGCCATCAAAGGCGAAGACGGCGAGTATATCCGGGTGGAAGACCCGCGGCATTTCTGTGCCAGCTGTCACACCTATGCCTCGGTAAGCATCGACTGTTTCCAGTGCCATGCGGATATCCCCGTTCGGGAGTCTACGTTGCACCAGTCGCAATCGGGGAATGTCGACCGCTCTGTCCGCGAAAAGCTGGCCAGCAGACTCTCCGGTGAATTATCACTTCAGCTGGTGGCTACAGAGGTGAGCGTCAATGAGTGACACCAACAAGCAGATGAATTCCGCACGCCGTGAATTCCTGGGCAAAGCCGGTGCCACTGCCGGTGCAGCGGCTATCGCGCCGGGTGTTTTCCTGACTTCCCCGGCCGTGGCAAGATCAGCTGATAAAAAAGTGACCGGTGACAAGCGCTGGGGCATCCTGATCGATACCGCCAAATGCGCCGGTGGTTGCGATGCCTGCGTCAGTGCCTGCGAAACCGAAAACGGTTGGGGTGGTGCTGACAACACCGAAAAGCATTCCAATGCTGAACAGCAGGCACAGTGGATCCGCAAGGTCCAGCTGAAAGAAAAAGCCACCGGTCATGCCACCACGCTGCCGCTGATGTGCCAGCACTGCGAAACACCGCCTTGTGTGGATGTCTGCCCGACCGGCGCATCATTCAGGCGCGCGGACGGTATAGTCCTGGTCGACAAACATATCTGTATCGGCTGCCGTTACTGCATGATGGCCTGCCCCTACAAGGCCCGCAGCTTCATTCATGAAGACCTCAAGGATCAGAAACCATGGGCGCCCCGCGGCAAGGGTACCGTTGAATCCTGCACCCTGTGTGTCCATCGCGTGGATGAAGGCGGGACCCCCGCCTGTGTGGAAGCCTGTGGTGCTGAAAATCACAATGCCATGGTGTTTGGTGATCTGTACAACGAGAACAGCAAAATTTCTCAGCAGCTGGAACAGTACGGCGGCAAACAGATTCGTGCCGATCTTGGCCTGAACACCGGCGTCCGCTACCGCGGGATCTGAACCATTAACGGAATTGGCGACTAAGATATGAAACTAGCGCTCAACTATCGCGAAATTGAAGGCAAGAGCACGGGATTCTGGGTGCTGCTCGGTGGTCTCGGGCTGCTGATTGCCCTCGCCCTCGGTGCAGTTCTGCATATGGAACACTCCGGGCACCACGTAACCGGCATGTCCAACCAGATCGTGTGGGGTATGCCGCATGTGTTCGCCATTTTCCTCATTGTCGCGGCGTCCGGCGCTCTGAACGTGGCCTCGATCGGCACTGTGTTCGGTAAGCCCCTGTATAAGCCGCTCGGCCGCTTGTCAGGCCTGTTGTCTGTCGCCCTTCTGCTGGGAGGCTTGATGGTACTGGTTCTCGATCTCGGCCACCCGGATCGTCTGATTGTTGCCATGACCTACTACAACTTCAAGTCGATTTTTGCCTGGAATATCATTCTTTATAACGGCTTCCTTGCCGTCACCATCGTCTATCTTTGGTTGATGATGGAACGCAAGATGAACCAATACTACCAAGCGGCTGGTTATGTCGCCTTTGTCTGGCGCCTGATTCTCACCACCGGTACCGGTTCCATCTTTGGCTGGCTGGTTGCGCGTGAAGCCTATGACATGGCGCTGCTGGCGCCCATGTTCATCATCATGTCCTTTTCCTACGGGCTTGCGGTCTTCATGCTTGTTTTGATGGCTGCCTACAACTGGACCAATCGTCCACTGGGCAATGCGATTCTGTACCGTCTGAAAAATCTGCTCGGCGTTTTTATTGCCGCCGTGCTGTATTTCGTCGCTGTCTATCATCTGAGCAACCTGTACGCCACCGAACACCACAGCGTCGAACGTTTCATCCTGATGGATGGCGGCATCTACACCAAACTGTTCTGGATCGTTCAGATCATACTGGGGAGCCTGGTTCCGCTGATCATGATTTACCACCCCAGCATAGGAAAATCGCGCCCGGCCATCGCCACCGCCTGCGCTCTGGTTATTATTGGCGGCCTCGCCCAGCTTTATGTGCTGCTGATCGGCGGACAGGCCTTTCCGCTGGACATGTTCCCCGGCTATGAAGTCACCAGTTCCTTCTTCGACGGGGTCGTCAACAGCTACAGTCCGTCGATCTGGGAAATAACGCTCGGTGTGGGCGGCATTGCCTTTGCCCTTTTGCTGGTCACTGTTGCCGTTCGCGTGCTGCGCTTTCTGCCGGAGACCCTGGACGACGCGGCGATTGATCCACACGCCGCCAAAGCGGACTGAAGCGAAGTCTATATCCCACATACCTGTTAATCGGGGCATTTATCTGTGGATAATGTAGTCTAATCAGACGTATGTCCCAGATCTTTATATCGGCCGCACACAAGTCGTCAGGTAAAACCACGGTCACACTCGGTCTGTGCGACGCCCTGCGCAAGCGGGGACTTGAGGTTCAGCCGTTCAAGAAAGGTCCGGATTACATTGACCCCATGTGGCTTGGCCGCGCTGCCGGCCGCCCCTGTCACAACCTCGATTTCTACACCATGGGCGAGGCAGAAATAACGGATACCGTTGGCTTTTACTCCCAGGGTGCCGACATCAGTATCATTGAAGGCAATAAAGGCCTTTATGATGGACTCGACCTGGACGGGAGTAACAGCAATGCGGCACTAGCCAAGTTACTCGGGTCGCCCGTCGTGCTGGTACTGGATGCACGTGGCATGACCCGCGGTATCGCCCCGCTCATCCTTGGCTACCAGGGTTTTGACCCTGACATTCAGATTGCCGGCGTTATTCTCAATCAACTCGGCGGTAGCCGCCACGAAAGCAAGTTACGTGCAGTTATCGAACATTACACCAGCGTCCCCGTACTAGGTGCTGTTGCCGGAAATCCCGAGCTGAAAATTCGCGAACGCCACCTGGGCCTGATTCCAAGTAATGAACAGGGTGGTGCCGATCGACAGATCGAGCACATTGGCAGCACTGTCGCCGGGCAAGTGGATCTGGATACCCTGGTCGGACTTGCTGCGTCTTCGGCCACCCCGTCAGCACCATCTAGATCGCCGGTTTACATCAGTCCCGTCGGGCAAACACTGCGTATCGGTATTGCCAGGGATGAAGCCTTCGGTTTTTACTACCCGGGCGATCTGGAAGCCATGCAGCAGGCCGGGGCAAAACTGATTCCTGTCGACATGCTTCATGATCATGAGCTGCCTGATATTGATGGGCTGTTTATTGGGGGCGGTTTTCCTGAAAGCTGCATGGAGCAGCTGCAGAGCAACCGCAAACTTCGCGACGCCATCAGGGAGGCGATCGAAGCGGGACTACCCACCTATGCCGAGTGTGGCGGCTTGATGTACCTGGCCCGCAGTCTGAGATGGCAAGATAACAGCTGTGAAATGGTTGGCGTAATTCCCGGTGACGTGGTGATGCATACACGCCCCCGTGGCCGCGGGTATGTCCGCCTCAAGGCAACAAGCGGCCTGCCGTGGCCACACGCCGCTGAAACAGGCGCAGAAATCGCCGCTCATGAATTTCATTATTCAGCACTGGAGAATCTGGAACCACCTGAGGCCTATGCTTTTGAGGTCCTTCGCGGCACCGGAATAAACAGCCGCCACGACGGTTATGTCTATAAAAACCTGCTGGCCTGTTATAGCCACCAGCGCACAACCAGAACCAATCGCTGGACAGAACACTTTTTAAACTTCGTTGCAGACTGCAAGTCTAAACGAAGCAGTTCCGATTTCAGGGGCCTCTGATTAATTCCGGGCCCGTAGACGCCGTCCACGAATTAATCACAGGTTCCTTAACACAGCAACGACGTTTTAAAGGTAAAAACACATGATTACCGTGACTCCTGAAGCCGCTGAACAGATCCGTGAATCCGCCAGACAAGGCAAGCTGGAAGACATGCCTTTACGAATAGCGGTCACCCGCCTGGAGGATGGCAGTTTTCACTATGGGCTGGGTTTTGATGATAACAGCCATGAAGGTGATAAAACTTTCCAGTCCGAAGGCATTGAAATTGTTGTCGCACCACCAAGTATGGACATGCTAAACGGCACCGTCATCGACTATGTCGATCTTGAAGGTAAAATGGAAATTGTTTTTATCAATCCCAATGATCCGGCACAGCAAGCGCATAGCTGATCCCGAGCATTTAGAGGCTTCTGGCGCGAGCACACAAAAGTTAAGGCTGATACCCCCATTATTCGGCGCTATAATGGTCACACTTGTTGCAAGCAGACGACATTATGAGTTCCGAGCCCCAGGCCAAAAACGGTTATGAGTACGTCACAAACCGGCGGGCAGCCCGACGCTCCCGGCTTAGACTGCTGGAATGGCCAACCACCCGGCAGTTTCTGGGTGTGCTGTCGACACTGGGTATCCTGCTTTTGATCCTGGGCGCGCTGAACATCTGGTATTCGCTGCATTCCGATGGCAGCACCTGGTTATATCTTGCCAACAGCATCCTGTTAATCGGTGGTGTTCTACTGTTGTCGTTTGCTTTCCATACCGCACGTCGGGATCTCCTGACACCGTTGAGCGAGCTGCGCAACTGGGTCAACCAGATGCGTAGTGGTCACCTCAGCACCCGTTTGCCGGAATCACTGCAACCTGATTTCAGCAAACTCTACCGGGACATCAATCTACTCGGTGAACGCCTCGAATCCCTGTCACTGGACCTGCAATCGGAAGTTGCCAAACAGACCAGGCGTATCAAGCAAAAAAACCACTCTCTCGAAATCCTTTACGATGTCGCGGCCAACATAAACGCGGCGCGTGATCTGGAAGATCTGCTCACCCGTTTCCTGCACACCTTGAAAAATGCGGTCGATGCGCGCGCCGGCATGGTCCGTATGCTGACGTCGGACGGTAACATGCAACTGGTCGCCAGCAGTGGGCTGGACCGGGAAGTCATAAAACGGGAACAGCTCATCAGCGTCGAACGCTGCCTGTGCGGAAAAGCCGCGCAGAGCGGCGAGGTCTATGCGCTCGATGATCTGCAAGGCTGTGGCCAGTTTGTCGGCCGGCCATTCTTCGATGACAAAAAAGTCGAAATGATTGCCGTCCCCTTGCGCTACCGGGGGCAGATACTGGGTGTATACAACCTGTTCACCGAGCAACATGGTCTGGTCGAGCGCGAAGACGTGAAAAATCTGCTTACCAGTATCGGCCAGCACCTGGGAATGGCGATCGAGAAGTCACGTCTGGACGAAGAAGCCAATCGCTTATCTATCATGGAGGAGCGTACCCGGCTCGCCAATGAATTACACGATTCACTGGCACAGAGCCTGGCCAGTCTGAAATTCCAGGTTCGCGTTCTTGACGAAATTCTGCACAGCGGGAAAGAAGCTGAGCTGTGGCATGAGCTGGAACTGATCGAAAACAGTCTTGACGAAGCCTATACCGAGCTGCGTGAACTGATCGCGCACTTCCGTGCGCCGGTGGACAAACGGGGGCTTGTGCCCGCTGTTGAGCAGGCAGTGGAGCGGTTCCGACGCGACTCCGGAGTCAACGCATTCCTGCAGCTCGAATGGGATGCAGCCAATCTGTCGGCAGAAGTGGATATTCAGGTCTTACGTATCGTTCAGGAAGCCCTGGTGAATATTCGCAAACACAGCGAAGCCAACGCAGTGCGTGTGCTGATGCGTGCCGGCAAAGACGGGAATTACATGGTTCTTATCGAGGATGACGGCATCGGTATCCAGGACAGGGTGATTGACGGTGGACCCGGCGAACACCTCGGCCTGAAGATCCTGCAGGAACGTGCCGCCTGCATTGGCGGTGATCTGACAATCGAAAGTGAAACCGGTGAAGGCACCCGTATCATCCTTCTTTTCACACAAGCCCGGGAAGAACCCGCCATTAGCGATACGCTGAAAGTGGAATTTCCCACGCATATGGCGGACTCCTCATCATGAGTCTGCGGGTTTTATTGATTGACGACCATACCCTGTTCCGGGTCGGCCTGGAGGGCCTGCTGGCACACCGGAATATCGACGTCATTGCCTCCATCGGTGAGGGACGCGAAGGTTTGCAGTGCGCAAAGGATCTCAAACCCGATATTGTTCTGCTAGACATGCGCATGCCGGATATCGATGGCATTGGCGTACTGAAAAAACTGCGTGACACCGGCTTCCAGAATCCTATTGTCATGCTCACCACCAGCACGGACGAGCGCGACCTGGTAGAGTCACTGCGTAACGGTGCCCGGGGTTACCTGCTGAAAGATATGGAGCCCGATGAACTGGTGCTGGCGCTGCGCGATATCGTCGCCGGAAAAACGGTCGTAGCGCCGGATCTTGCCCCGATACTGGCCAAAGTGGTTCAGGGTGATGGCTCCCTGCCCGATGAGACCTCTCCATTTGACGATTTGACCCCGCGTGAAAGTGAAATCCTCAGCCTGCTGGCCGAAGGCCAGAGCAACAAGGTGATCGCCCGCAATCTAGGCATTTCCGACGGCACGGTCAAACTTCATGTTAAAGCCATCCTGCGTAAACTCGGGGTGCATTCCCGTGTAGAGGCCGCCGTGATCGCGGTTGAACAGGGGCTACGTGCCAATCGCGACGGTACAGCCTGACAATGAAGTCTATTGACGATTTCATCAACGAAGCGCTGAAGAACGTCGATGAACTATTCCCCTGGGATCTGGAAGAAGAGATTAATAGCAAGGGAGATATTCTGTTACTGGACATTCGCGAGCCCTACGAATTCGACGCCATGCATATCAAGGACGCCATCAATGTACCCAGAGGCGTCCTGGAAACGGCTTGTGATTACGATTACGAAGAAACTGTACCGGAACTGGTGGAAGCCCGCGAGCGCGAGATTATCGTGATCTGCCGCTCCGGCAAACGCAGCGTACTGGCCGTCGATGTGATGCAACAAATGGGTTACAGGCGGATCAGGTCGTTGAAGACCGGTATGCGTGGCTGGAGTGACTATGAGCAGGCTATGGTGGATACTGACGGAAAAGTGGTAGACGAAGATGCCGCGATTGAGTACTTCACGCCGAAGTTACGGCCTGAGCAACTTAGAAAAAAATAGCCGTCCGTTTTGAATCGCGGTCAGGAGACCGCTCCTACAGGAGGCACGCCTTAGTCTGTTGATCAAGCTATAGGGGCGCGGTCTCCTGGCCTCGATTACAGGTAGTGTTTGTGGTCCTTGCGCCTTTTACCGGCTTTCTGGGAAACCACACCATGAATGTCATCCAGGCCTGAGAGTTCCACCACCTCATCATAAGCGTGATTCAAACATTTGAGCAGTAAGCGCTCCCCATCCATCACCAGTTGGCGGAAATAATATTCGTCATTGTGATTGGCGACCACAAAACAGCCGTCCTTCACCAGGCCTTCCGGGTCGATCACGATTATACAACCGTGCTCGAACTCCGGCTCCATCATGTCCCCCAGCACTCTGAGTGCAAAGGGCTCCGCAGCTGAGCAACCGGTGGCTTCCACCTGACACCTCTTTTTTTCAATTGACCAGAAGTGCTCGAATTCTAGCATGTTTTAAAGCCCGGTTCCGGCTACCCGTAACGCCTCGACGATACGAAATCGAGCCATTGTCACAAGCCGCTCAAGTACACCAGCAAAATAATTATTACACTAATATTCATAGAGTTAAGAGCACACCATCGACGCAGGCCAGCGCCGGCCCAAGCGCACTAAAGTAAGCCTCTACGAAGCCGTCACACTGAGCACTACGTGGATTTACTGTTTTCGAGGACACCCCGTGACCCCGCAGGATCTGGTTGCACACAACGTACGTCTGGTTTCACTACCTGAAGTCTGTATTCAGGTTCAGGCGCTCGCCGACTCGCCACACACCTCCGCCGAAGACATCGGTAGAGTGATTGGCAATGATACCGCGCTGACAAGCCGTCTGCTTAAGCTGGTCAACAGTGCCTATTTCAGCCTGCCGCAAAAAATCGACACGGTCACCCGGGCGGTTAACATGATCGGCATGCGGGAATTGCGGAACCTGACCATGGCAGCATCCGCGGCTGAAGTCTTTGCAGATATTCCCGGTAACCTGATCGATATGGCCGCCTTCTGGCAACACAGTGTGTACTGTGGCTTAGTGGCGCGCAACCTGGCCCAGCATTGTAGCGTACTGCACAGCGAACGCCTGTTTACGGCAGGATTGCTGCACGATGTGGGTCGCCTGCTGATGCTGATGAAACTCCCGGATGAGACTGCAAAGGCGGAATCCCTGCGCCTGCAGTCGGATAAAGACATTTGCGAATTCGAGCAGCAACTGGTCGGCTTCGATCACGCTGAAGTGGGTCAGGCACTACTGCAGCACTGGAATATGCCGGGTAACCTCTGCGTGTCTATCCTCTATCACCATAACCCCAGGGAGGCATACGACGCCCACCTGGAAGCCGCGCTGATCCATATTGCTGACCAGGTCACACACTGTGCACAGGAAAGCAATGACTCAGCGGGATCCCAGTTCTACGATCCCTATGGTGCACTACTGGACTCCGACCTGCATGCCGAGGATATCAGCAGGGCCGCCATCAGCTGTTCTCAAACGGAAGCACTGTCGCTGACCAATATTGACAAAGAAGATATTGTCGACGCCATCGGCAAGAGTGCCACCGCATTCAACCAGGTTCTGGATTTGCTCTATCCGATGGCATGGGAAACGCCGAGGTAACATCCTGTCTGTGGCGAATCCGCCAGTATCACCTGAAAACGATAAGTTAGACAGTCTTGTTACCGAAGGCACCTTCCCCTCCCTTCCCTACCACGAAGGATCTGATTGTGCTTCTCGCGC
>Ga0114922_10001775_pt1 | contig 20464 bp, 19 predicted proteins | sample AartaG_FD_100975 | JGI IMG/M metagenome (GOLD analysis project Ga0114922, IMG submission 100975) | Deep subsurface microbial communities from Aarhus Bay to uncover new lineages of life (NeLLi) - Aarhus_00045 metaG | ecosystem: Environmental > Aquatic > Marine > Oceanic > Sediment | place...
CGGGAAATCGTAGTTTATTTGCAGGATTTGAAAAAGAACTCGATGATACTTTTCTAGGCTCGATAAAAGTATCGATAATTGGGATGGGAGGGTGCGGAAAAGATGAGCTCGTACGCCTTATATGTGGAGAAGATATAAACCTAGAGTATCAGCCAACCATAAATGTCGATATCTTGAATATTGATGGATCAGAGCTAGGAGTAAACCGCTCTATTGCGTTGTGGAACTTTGCAGGTCAATCCAATTTTAAAAATTTATGGAAAAGCCTTCTCGATAGCACTGATATAGCCCTATTAGTGATGGATTCTACTTTTCAAAACGTTAATAAAACTAAAGAGATAATTCACGATATTTTAGACAAGCATTATAAGGATGTTTTAGTTATTGGAATAGCTAACAAACAAGATTTGCCTAACCGCCTTACTCCTAAGTTTTGTGAGGATATTTTATCCCTGGCCGAAAGAGATCCTCCAATTAAGGTGCACGGCATGATAGATATTGATCCTACTTATCGAGAAAAAATACACGCGATTTTAAGAGATGCTATAAATAAAATTTCTAATACTTCTGAACCTAATTTGAAATCTTAGTAAAGCAAAAAAATTTAAGAATTTCATTATTATTGCTTATTATTTGATACTTTGTAGTGTGATGAATTTGATTGATTTTGAATTAGAGGACATCCGATTTATAGACAACGGAGCATACAAGACGCTAAAATTACCCAAATTAACTAAAAAAGAGAAATTTCTAATTGATCCAATTGTAGCACCAACCTCTGGTTTAAGAATTCAAATTCTAGATCAATTTGAAAAAGAAGGAGAGAACATACTATTACTGACTAACAGAAAGCTTTTCCTGTTTCTCCGAGTGTTTAAAGCTATTAGTCAACAATATAAGGAGATGAAAAAGGGTAATAACCTTAAAGTTTTAATAGTTACAGATAATAGACCTACTAAAAACATTTTATTACAGTATTGTTCTCAGATTTTTGCATCCGAAGGGTATGAGATTTATCATCAAGACGACATTCTTGGAGAATCTAAAATTTCTGCTCCCTATGGAGCCGCTTCTGTTACTTTGTTAGAAGATATCAATTTGACTATTGTTTTGACAGCTTCTCATAATGAGTTATCGTGGAATGGAATTAAATTTTATATTGACTATCCAATGCCAATGTCTGGAGATCTGTTTAAAGATATATCTAAAAGAGCTATAAAAATTAAGGAGATTAACTTTAACCAAAATTTCAAACCCATTCCAATCAACGCGGAAGAGAAAAATAACGACTATGTAATAAGCCTTATTTCGAAAGTTCTAGAAATTAAAAGCATTAAGAATAAAAAACTAGTAATTTGGCCTTATTTAGGAAAAGCTAGGGGAATAGTAAACCTGTTTAAGCGTTTGGGAGCCGAAGTTGTTTTAATTGACGAGGAAATAAATCCTCCGAACCCAATAAAAGAAGTTCGAGAAGAAAAATTGAAGCAGGTTATGAATTCAGAAGGTTCAGATATAGCCATTCTACTAGATGCAGATAGAGACAGAATCGCTTTGTATGTGAAGCAAAATGGGGAGTTTAATTATTACATTCCTAACGAGATTTATTCTGCTTTACATAATATCTTAGCAAATGATTACCGGAAGAAAATTATAAATGTGCGAACTATTCCGAGTGATTTAAGAGGAGATGATACTAGTTTTATAAATATTTTAACTGGTGTAGGATATAAGCATTTAGGCGTAATTTTATACTATTTATTAGGTATAAACGTTGATCAATCAAAAGTGGACAAAGCTATTCTTTATTTTGAAGATAACAATAAGCACTTGACAAAAATTAATAACGCAGAACCTTTAAACCGAACAATTTATGAATTAATTCAAAAAGACGACTTATTTGAGGAAGAGTTCGTAATAGTATTGTGGGAGGAATCGGGTGGACACACGCTTAATGTTTTAAATACAGTCGGAGCAGACAAATTCGACGGGTTCCACTTTGAATCTGCTCACGCAATTATTGCAGACAAGTATCCTGTGCCTGCTTTAGTTTTAATAACAGAACTTATCGCTCGAGGCCATGAAATCCCAAAATCTATTGATTGGTCAATAAAGGGAATAAACAGAACGATTTCCGCAGTAGATACAGAGAAAATTAAACTCATGAGAAATTTTGCTACAAACGACAACAAAATGCTTTCAATTAATAAAAAACAGTACAAAGTGAGCGCGTTATCGGATAATACTAACAATATAGATATTTTTCAGCTGAAAAGTAATAACTCAACTCTATATTTTAGACCAAGCGGCACAGGTCCAGAAGTACGATTTTATATCTTTGGTGACCGTGAAACTCACTTAGAAGAATTAAAAGTTGTGCAAGAATATATCAAAAACCATTATTCTTAGCTCTTGAATCGTTCAAATCTCTCTTTTTAAGCACCGAAATCGTGTAAATAATGTTAAACAACATTATCGAGCTTTATAAATAGGATTAATCACTTTCTATAATAATTATTCTTTAGAATTTAATTAGATATTGACTAAATAGTGAAGTAAATATGGATAATCTGCTAAAACGAATTGAAGAAGTATTATTAATGGGTCCGGGACCGTCTAGTATTCACCCTGATGTATATAAAGCTTTAGGTCGAGATACTTTAGGACATCTTGATCCTTACTTTATTAAAATCATGGATGAAATACAAGTTTTACAGCAAGAAGTTATGAATACCAAAAATCAGTTGACCCTCCCTATTTCGGGAACTGGATCAGCGGGGATGGAAACTTGTTTTGTTAATCTTATAGAACCTAAAGATAGGGTGTTAATTTTAATAAATGGTGTGTTTGGAAAACGAATGCAAGAAGTCTCCAATCGTTTAGGGGCAAAAGTAGATACATTAGAATTCGAATGGGGTACCCCTATTGACCCTAAAATTGTAAAGGAAAAGCTCGAGAAAAAATCTTACAAGTTAATAGCTGCAGTTCATGCTGAAACTTCTACTGGAGTAAAAAACCCAATTCCAGAAATTTCGACTCTTCTAAAAGAAACAGATTCCCTTTTTTTAGTTGACATAGTAACGAGTCTTGGAGGCATGGAGGTTAAATTAGATGAATGGCGTATTGATGCCTCATATAGTGGCTCGCAGAAATGTTTATCATGTCCTCCGGGATTAGCACCCGTAAGCTTCTCAGAAAAGGCATTCTCTAAGATAATGAATCGAGAGAACAAGGTACCTAATTGGTATTTAGACATGAGCTTAATTGGTCAATATTGGCAACAGGACAGAAAAAGAGTGTATCACCATACAGCTCCTATTAACATGCTTTACGCTTTCTATCAAGCCTTGTTCCTTTTCAAAGAGGAGGGGGCTAGCAGCGTTTTTAAAAGGCATATGGATTCTCATCTAAAACTTAAAGAAGGTTTGAAGGAATTAGGGTTAGATATGTTTGTAAAAGAACCATATCGATTACCGATGTTGAATGCAGTTTCTATTCCGGATGGAGTAAATGATGCTGAAATTAGAAAAACACTGAGAACGGAATATAAGATCGAAATTGGAGGCGGATTGGGGCCATTAACAAGGAAGATTTGGAGAATTGGATTAATGGGTCACACTGCAAGAATAAAAAACGTTGAAAAATTTCTAAAAGCCCTTGAAAAAATTCTTAAATAAGGAAAGCGAGATTGAAGCGCTGAATTCTTTAATAAAGGATTAACCTAATTGTAGATGTTATTATTGATGTTAAGCTTATCACTAATAGAAAGCAAAAAACTACAACTTGAAATGCTTTTAAGGGAATTTTAGGAGTAAGGCGTTGACCAAGTTTAGTCCCAAGAAAAATAGTTGGAAATCCTAAGAGAAAAAGAATGAGTAAATCATAAGGGAAAATGTTTGTTGCAAAGTAGAATGGAGTTCGTGCAACAGAAAGAGCAAATCCGATCGCAGCGAAATTTTCAATAAAATTTTCTTTATAATGCCCCGTTTTTTCAAGCATCGCTACATTAAGAGGCCCTACTGCGCTTATTAAAGCAGTCAATAATCCATAGGTGAATCCACCGGCAATTATTAAAGGTGAAGTTGTGTTTATCATGTTCTCTAACTCAATATCCTCTTTTTTTTTTAGATACTGATATAATCGCAAAGTCGAATAACCAAGAATAAAGATTCCAAGAATCAGTTCTAACCATTCTAATCTAATCTCAATAAATAAGAAAGTTCCAAAGATAGTTGCCGGTATACCTAACGATAAAAATCTTATAAAGTAGCCTTTATCTAATAATTTACGATATTTCAGGAAATTTAACAACGCAGTAAGAATACCCCAAAGATTCAACAAAATTACAGCATTTTTAAATCCAACAATTGGAGCTATTATAGGAATCAATATAAGAGCGTCCCCAAATCCGATTAGACCATAAACCATACTTGAGAAAAAGATTGCGATTAATGATAAGTATATCAGCATAAATTAAAATACTCTCTTATTTGATGTTAAAGAAAAAGAGCATTACTTTTTACCTTTTTCTGTTCTGATTTTCATTGAAGATGTTACATATCATCTATTTTTTTCTGAACAGGACCCTTTTCTTTTATTTTACCAAACAGCATTTCTTTGTTCTTTTCCACGAATTTCCAGCTAAAACCAGAGAGCTCCTTTAAAGGACCATCTATTCCTTTAGGATTTCCCGTTCGAGTATATATAACTTCTGTGTGTTTTATAGCTTTAAACACTTGATAAGGGGTTTCATACTTTTCTATTAAATTCTTTGCTTTTTTTGGACCGATGTCAACAAATCCTTCTACAATAAAGGTTCTTCTCTCTTCAATGCTCATGCTTTTAGGAGCTCTTCTGGAGAGAACCGTAGCTCCATCCTTTATTTGTTCACGATAAGCGATTCGCTCAATCACTATCGCTGTATCGTCCAAATTTCTAGTGGGAATTACTGCGATTCCTAACTTATATGAAATTTTTGAAAGTGCCCCATAAATGGAAGCAATTTTCATTCCTGTATTTTCAAAGACCTTGTCATTTAAACCCTCCAAAATTATAATAGGTGTGGTATAAGTTTCTTTTAAGCGAAAACACTGTTCGAATAAACGGTTATCAACTATAGAAGATACAAAATCAAATCCTTCTTTTCTTTCTATAGCAACATCTTCACTTATAACAATGTCAGCAATATCTAATTGTTGTATTTCGGATTCAATATTCGGGAATTTCGATTCTATTAATTTTATTAGTTTTCTTTCCCTATTATCAATAATAATCTTCAGGGCGTTTGATTGGCTCATTTTTATGTTAATGGGTTTTGTGTTATGTATTACAATCTTGTTTATTTAAATAAAAAATTTATTCTTTAAAATAAAAATTTAATAACGTACTTTTAAACATTATAGGGTTCAGCTGTATTCTGACGAATTATAAAAGTAATGCATTTTTATTTACATAAATTTAAATTATATTTAATAATTAAAAACGAATAAGATAAATAATTCTAAAGGGAATCTTATTTGGTTTTTCATTAATTTTACCATATGGGGGAAGAATTAATTTTGCGCGTACTTCTTATAAAACCTAGTAATTCTAATGTTTATAGGTGGGGGCCTCAGACAGACATTATAACACCCCCATTGGGATTGGAATACATAGCGGCATATATCAAGGATATAGCAGATGTTCGCATAATCGACCATCGTCTAGAATCTGTGAATTTAAAAGATATTGAGAAAGCAATTGAGCAGTTCCAACCCAGTTATGTCGGGATTAGTTGGAATTTTAGCTCTCAGATTGATATAACTCACAGGATCGCTAACATTGCTAAGACCCTAGGCTGCCGAACAGTTGTTGGTGGTTGGCACCCAACTCTTGTTCCTAGTGAAGCACTTGAATTTCCCTCGATCGATATTGTAGTAAGAGGTGAGGGAGAAATCACGTTTGGGGAGCTGATCAAAAACAATAGTCCTAATGGTGTCCTGGGTTTATCATACAAGAAAGATGGAAAACAGATGCACAATCCTGATCGAGAATTAATGAATTTGAAGCATATCCGGTTCCCTGCCCGTCACTTCCGATCAAGAGCCGCAAAAAAAACCTACAATTTCTTTGGTATTCCCGTTGACTGCATTGAAACCAGTCGAGGCTGTCCATATTCATGTAATTTCTGCTGTATCCATCATTTCCATAGAGAAAAATACCGACAACACGCAATTCGTAATATAATTAAAGAGCTACACTCAAATGAGATTAGAAATCGAGCCAGTCTTATCTATATCATCGACGATAATTTTGTGGTGAATCCTAAATTCGTAATGGAGTTATGTGATGCCATCATCAAAAGTCGTATTAACAAGTACTTTATGACACAGGCCCGTGTTGATACGATCGTGAATCACCCTGAAGTTTTCGAGAAGATGGCAGAAGCAGGATTCATTTACCTGTTTCTAGGGTTGGAAAGTTTTTCTGACGAGACATTGGAAAAACTCAACAAGCAGATTGAATTCAAACAGATCAAGTCCGCATTAAAGATCCTTCACGATCTCGGTTTTATCGTCCATGGAAACATCATTCTAGGGGCGAACCTTGAGGATACAAAGCAAGATATCGAATCTACCATTGAGATTGCGAAAGATATGGATGTCGATCTCCTTACCTATTCCTTACTGACCCCGTTTCCCGGAACTAAACTGTGGGAGCAAGTCTTGAGTGAGGATCTGTTCCTCACCAGGGATTGGCACGAATTCAATTGGTCAAAACCCATTATCAAGTATCCACACTTATCATCCGATGAATTAAGTAATTTCTTATCTAAGGCATACAAGGAAACTATGTCCTTTAGTAGACCTTGGCAGGGACTAAGAAGACTCGTTAATATTCGAGGGCTGAAATTTAACTTGTTACGGATAGATCCTATTGATATTTTCAAGATGTATTTCAAAATGTTGAGCAACTTGCGGAAAATACTTTCCAATAAGTAAAATAAGAACTTCATTCAGAATCCGTATAATTCCAAGAATAAATTAATTAAATCTGGTAAATAGAATAGCAGGATCAAAAAAATTACAAACTCGATTGAAATTTTTACCGCTCGTTTTATCAAATATGGAAAGGAAATAAATTTTTCTTCGGTCACAATTTCAAATCACCAATAATTTTGTTTCAAAATTCTTTTAACACTTCATCGACGGTATAATTCTTGTGTACGATTTTAGAGAGACCTTCAACTACTTTCGTAGGATTTTCCGATTGAAAAACATTTCTTCCAATAGCAGCTCCCGCACCTCCAGCTTGGATAGAATCGTAGACCACTTGAAACAACTCAGGAATTGTATCCATTTTTGGACCACCTGCTATAATCACCGGAACGTTTACTCCTTTTACGATGTATTTGAAAGAATCGATATCTCCCGTGTAGTTAGTTTTAACAATATCTGCTCCCAATTCTGCTCCCACTCTAACGGCAATATTAATTGCTTCAGGAGCGTTCTCATCTGTGATTTTCTTTCCTCTAGGATACATCATAGCCAATATTGGGACACCCCATTCTCTTGACGCCTCAATAGCAGTATGAGCATCTTGAAGCATCTCGGGTTCTTCGTCAGCTCCGATATTAATATGAATTGAAACTCCATCCGCTCCCATTTTTAAGGCTCTTTCTACGGAACATACTAAAACTTTTTTATTAGGGTTTGGTGTTAAATTAGTCGCCCCTGAAAGATGGATTATTAAACCAATGTCTTTCCCATATTGTCTATGACCAGCTCCAACCATTCCAGAATGCTCCAATACCGCATTAGCACCACCCAAGGCAACTTTATCGATCATATCAACCAAATTTTCTAAACCCTTGATAGTGCCCATAGTTAAACCGTGATCCATGGGAATAATTATAGTTCTTTTACTTTTCCTATCGAAAAACCGTTCAAGTCTTATTCTCTTTCCTATATTCGACATTCAAAATCAAATTTTTAGTTTTATTCGAATTATTTTTTATAAATGACAATAAAAATATAAATGATACCTACATTTAAAGAAAATTAATTACCAAGGTCTTCTAAGAGTAGTCGGTCTACTCATCTTAGATTTATTTGGATAATCGAGATTAAAGTGAATGCCACGACTTTCCTTTCTAGATATGGCGCTCACTATTATAATTTTAGCAACTGTTGCTAGATTTCTTAATTCTACAAGGTTTTTTTCGATTTTAAAATCCCAATAGTATTGGTTTATCTCATCAAGTAGGAGATTAATCCTTTTCTTAGCTCTTTGAAGACGCAGGTCCGTTCGCACAATTCCCACATAATTCCACATAAATCTTCTGATTTCATCCCAATTTTGAGTAATTACAACGGCCTCAGTTGATGGTACAGCATTCCCGGGCTCCCATTCTTCAAATTCATTAATCTCTAAATTTTTTGTATTATTGAAAATAGCAAGAGCACACTCATGAGCACACACTAAACCTTCAAGGAGAGAGTTACTTGCCAATCTATTTGCTCCGTGCAGTCCGGTATAAGCTGATTCTCCTATTACATAAAGATTCTTTACCTTAGTAGAACCATCTATTTTAGTTAAAACACCTCCACAGCAGTAATGAGCTGCGGGAACGACGGGTATAGGTTCTTTGGTGATATCAATGCCGAATTTTAAACATGCTTCATACACTCCAGGGAAATGATTTTTTATAAAATCTGGACTTTTTTCAGAAGCAATATCTAGAAGAACATGGTCATCACCAGTTCGCTTAAGCTCCGCATCAATCGCTCTTGAAACTATATCCCTTGGTGCTAATTCCTTAGAGGGATGGTAATTTTGCATAAATTCATTACCTCTCATATCTTTAAGAATCGCTCCTTCACCACGCATAGCCTCTGTAATCAAAAATGATTTAGCATATGGATGGAACAAGCATGTCGGGTGAAACTGAAAAAATTCCATATTTGCGATTATAGCCCCCGCTCTATACGCCATAGCAATTCCATCTCCTGATGCTACATCGGGATTGGTTGTATATAGATAAATCTTCCCTGCACCACCCGTTGCTAAAATAGTCGCCTTTGCGGCAATATTGTGAATAATTTCAGATTCCTGGTCTAAAATGTATGCCCCAGAGCACTGAAAATTCTTAGCATATAAGTTAATAGCGCACCAGTTTTCTTTAATTTCAATATTATCAAAATTTTTAACAGCTTCAATAAGCTTTTGTTCGATATTTTGACCCGTTTGGTCATTTACATGGAGGATTCTTCTTATTGAATGCCCACCTTCCTTTCCAAGATCGTATTCGCCGTTTTCTTTTCTAGTAAAATTAACTCCGATATCAATCAATTCTTTAATTCTTTCTGGTGCTTGCATAAGAATTTTTTTTACTATATCTTCATCACATAACCCGTCTCCCGCTTTTATTGTGTCTTGGATGTGTTTTTCGAAGCTGTCATTTTCACTCCAAACACATGCAATTCCTCCTTGTGCATAAAAGGTGCTACCCTCCTTCACGTTTTCTTTCGTTATCAGTAATATTTTGTTGTCTGGGGTTAAGCGCGCTAATTTTATAGCTAATGTTAATCCTGTAATGCCTCCTCCTATAATAAGAAAATCGGTTTTAGTATTCAAAGTATAAGTGTGTTTTTTCAATTTATGTATTAACTATTATAAGATCATAATCAGACAACAATTAAAGTAAATTTGTAATTTTTATTGAAATTATTTTAAATAATTGTTATTTTACATAACAAAATCAATAATCTCTCTTGTAGCCAGTAAATAGTAAATTTTTTCTAAATAATTACATTTAACCACCTAACTTATCATCTGTATAAAATATTTCAAAAATTCGATAATTAACTACAATCTTATTACGTAATTCTAAGGTAAATGACAAAAATAAAAAATGTCCTTTTTTTGTGCTCAGGAAATTCGTGCAGAAGCGTATTTGCTGAATATTATGCAAGATGGCTAAAAAATACATCTTATCAAGATAAATTACGGAAAATCAATTTTGATTCAGCTGGAATTCGCCATTACTTTGAAACACCACGCGAAGGAACAATTAATTACTTAAAATCTAAAGGGATAAGCTTAGATGGGTTTATTGCTAAGGATATAACTGAGGACCTAATAAATAAACAAGATTTAATTCTAGGATTTGAAGCTCGATATCACGTAAGAAAATTGAAAAGAAAGTTTAAACACATTGAGAACTTAGATAAAAAAGTGTATATGCTACTCGAATTTGCAGGTCAAGAAGGCAATTGGGAGATAGAGGATCCGATTCATATGCCCACCGAAGAATATAATAAAATTCTCCAAGTTATTGAAGTTGGAATACACAAATCTATAGAAAAAATTATTAACATAAATAAATCAGAGTAAATTTGAGGTAATGAATAAGATATCTAGAATCCTTCTCGTTTGTTTGGGAAATACCGCGAGAAGTCCTGCGGCAGAATATTTAGCGAAGTACTACTCTAACAAAAAGGGCGCTCGTTTAATTCTTGAGAGCGCTGGTTTTATAAATGCTTTTTCTTACATGCAACCTCAATCTCGAGAATACTTAAACTCTAAAGGAATCGATCACTCTGACTTTCACCCCCAAATCATCAATCGTAAATTACTAGAGAAACAGGATTTGATCATAACGATGGAGGAGTCACACGCCTCAGAAATTAAAGGAAACTATTCCGGAATTGTTGACATCGATAAAAAAACATATACTCTTAAAGAATTTAACGGAGATACAGAAGAACTAGATATTATCGATCCTTACTACACAAGTTCTAACACCTATAAGAAAGTCCTAAAAATCATTGATGAGAATATTGAAAAAATGATAAATAAAATTATACAAATAAATAGCTTCAATTCTTAATTACTCAATAAGAGTTTCTATCACATGATAAGAAAAATATTGTTCATTTGTTACGCTAATACATGTCGAACTCCCGCGGCTTTTGAACTTGCTAAACTCTACGCTAAAAAAATCGGTTTGGAAGGAATAATCTTTGATTCTGCTGGTTGGCATATTGCTTTCGATCACGCACAACCCGAAACTATAGAATATCTTAAATTAAAAGGAATCGAAATGAACGATTTTAAACCTAAACTTATTACGCAAGAGTTAATAGAGGAACAAGATCTCATAATTGGAATGGAAAGATACCAGTTAACTAAAATTAAAACTAAATTTAGGGTTTTAAAAGAGAGCTTAAAAGGCAAATTATACACATTAAAAGAATTCAATGGAGCAGATAAAAAGGATTTGAACATACCTGATCCCTACAAAACGGACAAAGATAAATACTTTGAAATACTCGAGATCGTTGAAAAAAATGTAGAGATGCTTGTTAAGAAACTCAAAAAGAAAAATCAGGTAAGTTAGTAGTAGAATAGATTTGTAATTGATACACTTTAATTATACTATAGAATATTATTCCATTTGTCACTTAGATACATTTAAAATAATTCACACTATTTGAAAAAATAATAAATAGGTCTTAATCACCTCCTAATGAACCAATTAACGATTAATAACGTTGTAATAGAGCTATTCGTGGGCGATTTAGTGAACGCTCAATACGACGCAATTACTATTCCTACAAACAGTCGTCTTTTACCTAGCGGTACACTTAGATGTAAAGTGTTAAAAGAAGCTGGTCATGAAATACAATTGGAATGTAATCAAATCATTAATAAGATCTCAAATATTCCAATTGGAAGTGCAGTAATTACATCGGGAGGGAATCTAAATGCCAATTTCATAATTCATGTAAGAGCTGGCCACGATCAAAAAAGATTAATGGTTGCTACATGGAGTTCGTTAATTTTAGCTGACAAAGAAGAGCTAAATTCAATTGCCTTTCCTCCAATATCAATTGAAGTTATGGGATTTAACGCTAAGTTATGTGCTGGTATAATGATTCCAACGATTCAGAAATACATCTTAGAGAAGAATAAAAATTTAAAAAATGTTTCAATTTGTCTTGAGACTTTACCTGATTATAAAGAATTTGAGAGCATTCTTAGTAATATAACGGTTCCTATAAATTCATAGCTTGGTTCTAATGTTATAATATTGTTTGCTCATTTTATTAAATAATTATTCAAAAAAAGTAACCTTAAATAAAAATAATCTATGTTATATGTAAGATTTTTAGTTCTAGAATAAATCAGTCGGGTTTTAGACACGATTGTCTAATTCTTATAGATCGCAAAAACTAATAAATTAGGAAGGGGATTCCTTTTGGAAACAAATGATATAGATGAAAACTTTTTAATCGATTTAAATAGCAGTATTCAAAATGATGTATCAAATATTGATTCAATGAAGGGGTTTGAAGTAATTTCTGAATCAATTGTCTATAAGATTCTTGATATATTTGGAAGAAACAGTTTATTTTCGATGTTATACCAAACGGGAGCCGGTCCCGGAGAAAAAATTGCTGAAATAATAAAAAAGAAATACGATAAGAACAACTTTGGAATCTTTGAGGCTTTAAAAATCTTAATGAACGAGTTAAAAGATTTTTACTCTATACAAATTAGGGAAGTTCAAGAATATTCGGACCACTTTAAAGTAATTATAGGAAATCATTGCTTTTTGCGAGAGCCTTATAAACATAGAGAAAAACTAAAGCCAGGTAAAGCATTTTGTCGCATTAATAAAGGATATTTCGAAACGGCTTTTAAAAAATTAATAGGAGACAAATTGAAAAAGGTCGAAATAAACTTTCTTCACGACGATACCGAAAATGATGTTTGTGTAGAGGAAATAATCTTTTATCCCAAAATTGAAACACTTTGAATGGAACTATATTAGGTCTTTAGGTTCTATCTTTAACATTTTGGCTAGTTTTTGTTTCTTTCTCTCCATTAATGGACCTGCTGCAGCCGTAGCTGGGCCAATAGATCCCATTCCGAGTTTATTATGGATTTCCAAATACGCATTTTGATAAAGGTTATTCTTGTTACCTTTATCGCGTTTAAATTCTTTTAAAGCATATGTTATTATTTTATCCGCAACAATTTCGAGTTCTTTTAACCTTTGATTGATGTGTTCTCCCGTTATATCTCTACCCGTATTAAGATCAATAACTCGCTGAGTTAGACTGTCATCTACGATCGATTTATCTTTCTCTTTCATGAGTCAAATAAAATTTTACGATAATTAAAGCTTAATTATTCTCAAATAGATCATTTATTTTACTTTTTCAGAAACGAAATGTCAAAGATTAAAAAAAAATTTGAATTAGTTTACATATTGCAATCTGATTTTAATAAACAATAAAATAAAATTTTAAAGAGGAAATATAAAAATGGCTGAAATTAAAAATATTCTAGTCCTTGGAACTGGCTTAATGGGTAATGGCATAGGGCAAGTGGCTTTAATGGCGGGTTATAATGTGACTTTAGTAGACATTAATGACGAGCTCGTTAATAAAGGTTATGCTAAAATTGATGCTGGATTAAAAAAACTAGAAACCAAAGGTGCACTAGGCGAAGGTGTAACTGCAGATCAACTTTTAGATCGATGTAAACGATCTATTGATTTTGCATCTGCAGTAAAAGATGCAGATATAGTTATTGAAGCAGTAGTCGAAAGAATGGATGTCAAAAAACAAGTGTGCAAAACAACTATGGATAATGGTCCTTCTCACGTAATCTTTGCTTCAAATACTTCTACTATGAGCATTACTGAAATTGGTAAAGATTGTGGTGCTCCAGATAGAGTTTCGGGAATGCACTTCTTTAACCCCGTACCACTTATGAAATGTATTGAGGTTATTAAAGGGGAGAGTACATCAGAAGAAACTTTTAACACAACCAAGTTGGTAGCAGAAAGTTTGCCGTGTCTTAGAGGAAAGCGTTATATTGCACCTGTGATGAAAGATCGCCCTGGATTCATTGTAAATCGCTTAAATGCACCAGTTCAGATTTATCTTAACTACGTGTTTGATCAAGCGGCTGAAAAAGGAATACCTTGGGAACAAATCGATGCCGATGCTGCCGGGTTAATGCCAATGGGACCTTGTGAACTCGCTGATTATGTTGGAATTGATACAATGTATCATGGAAGTAAATATTACGAAGAAACTTTATCTCCTGATTTCAAACCTGGAAAAGTACTTACAGAGATGTTCGAAGGAAACAAACTTGGAAGAAAATCACCTCAAGGTTTCTACGATTGGTCAGCAGGAAGACCTACAGTTGACAAATCTACGAAAGCAGGATTGTTTAGCGTTGAAAATTCCATGGCAATAATGTTAAACGAAGGTTGTCGTCTATTAGAAGAGAAGGTAGTTACGGGATTTAAAATAATTGACGATGCGAACATGGCAGGCATGAATACTCCTGGACCTTTTGGTGGTGGCAAAAAGCAATACGAGAAGTGGGCAGGCCTTCTAAACGAATTAGCAGACAAAACTGGTATGGAGTATTTTAGACCTTGCGAGTTAATGAAGTCTGGTGGTTTTGTTACCATGCGAAAGTAAGCTAAAATTCACACAATTCAGAGTTTCTTTTTTTTATTTTTTTTTTAATTTTAATTATTTGGTTGTCTATTTTTATTATCATCAATAATTTAGCAAAATATTGAAACCGAAAAATTTGAAAGTTTTTAATTGCTAAAGGATTACTACTAAATATTCAAAATCAAATTTTTTATAGAATTAAAGAAAATTAAAAAAAGTTATTTAAAGAGGTTAAAATAAATGTCAGATAAGGAATTTGAATATCTTAAAATCGAATGGCCCACAAAAGTTAACGATCAAGGAGAGGTTGTTCGAGAAGGGACAATTGATGGAAACTACGCGGTAATTTCAATAAACAGACCTGATAGATTAAACGCGCTAACGGATCAAGTTTTAGCTGAAATTACTAAAGCGTTAAGACTTATGGAAGTAGACAGTAGCGTTCGAGCGGTTGTTTTGCGTGGTACTAAAGACTTTACCAAGAAACCTGCGTTTTCTGCTGGGGCTGATTTAGCAAGTGCTTTTAACTCAGAGCTTAAACCTAATATTACTTGGCATATGGCATTAGCAATGAGAGTTAAGCATCGCGAATACGATGAAATGGAACAATTTTCAAAGCCTTTAATCGCTGCAGTTGATGGGTTTGCCTTCGGTGGTGGGTGCGAATTAGTTCTTTGCTGCGATCTCGTGATTGTGTCTGATCGATCAAAACTTGGGCTCCCAGAAATTCAACGAGGGATTTTCCCTGCGAATGGAGGAGTCACCCGTATGGCAGAAAGAGTTGGCGTTAATAGAGCATTACAACTGGCTATGACTGGAGATCCTATTGATGGTCAAACCGCTGTTGATTGGGGGTTAGCTAATTGGATTGCACCGGCGGGAGAAGAGTTTGAAAAGCTCGTACATGAGAAAGCTAAATGGTTTGGAGAAGCTGCTACTACAGCATTGTTTGTGATTAAGAAATGCGTTAAGTTTGGAACTAGGAACATCCAATTAGGGACAATTATGGAACAAATGGGATTTGGTATCAACCAAGTATCTTTTGATGCTAAAGAAGGAATAATGGCTTTTAATCGAAAGGTAAAATGTCCAAAGTGCGGTGGTAAAGGTAAATTTGAGGACGGTACAGAATGTAACGTCTGTAAAGGCAGAAGAAAGTTAAAAGATACCCCCCACTTCAAAGGAATATAATTATTTTTTTTATTTTATTATTCTTAAATTTTATTTCTTTATTTTAATTATTAATTAAGTAATGGAAGATATCGAAATAGTCGAAGAAATCAACGATGGAAACCTATTCCTACGGAAAGTTTCCAAGGATGATATTATATTTTTTTTTCACAGTCTCAAAGATAAAGACATGATCAACTATCTCTCGTTAGGACCTCTAAGATCTTTGGAACACTCAAAAAGATTGATAAAAAGTTATCTAAAAACCTGGGATAAATTCCTTCAATTCAATTACATTATAGAATTGAGAGATAATCGTAGCGTTAAAAAAATTGGTTCAGTCAGTCTCTGGGCAATAAATTGGCATCATCTTCGTTCTGGAGTAGGGATTTGGATTATTCCGGAGTATTGGGAGCGCGGATTTGGTTCAAAAACAATTGTTTTAATTAAGAATATAGCTTTTAATCATTTAAACTTGAACAGAATCGAAGCATATATAGCCATACAAAATGAAAGGTCCATTAATATGTTCAAAAGATGTGAATTTATAGAGGAAGGGACATTAAAAGATTATCTAAAAATCAATGGTAAATTTCAAGATGCTCTAATTATAGCTTGTTTAAAAGGCTAAATAATTTCAGGATTTCTTCCAAAATTCTTTAGAAATCCTTTAGATTTTACTATTTCATCAATTTCTACAGAAAAAGACTTAAATTGGGAAAAATTTCCGTTGAAGTTAATTAATTCCTTCTTGAACTTGGCTAAGAATTTATCGAAAACTCTCACCGCTATACTATCTATCATTTTTTTCTTCAGTTTTTTTTTATCCACCTTAATATCGCACTTAAAGATTAGATGGAAATGAGTTTTGGGCTCAGTATAAAAATAGAATACGCTTTTATTCATCCTAAGGGTGTTTAAGCTCTCTTTAAATCCGTATTTAGTAAAACGACAAATTTGATCGAAATAACTCGCAATTAAATGGTAATTACCCTCCATATTTGAACTACCACTAAAATTGTGAAAAAATATAGGTACACCCTTGTCATTAAGAATGATAATCTCTTGGATCAATTCTTTTTCAAAACTTATATTTACTTGATACTATATATATCTTCGCTATGCAATATGATATATATCATTATTAATCGGAAAATAAAGCTTGAAGTTTCTCTTTCAAGAAGAGATAATCGGAAAATTATGCTTAATTCTGATTTAAATTTTTAATCAAGTCTACTATTCTTTTATAAATTTCAAGGGATACGATATAATCTTCGCTTTTCAAGGCTTCCATACCTTGAACATTTAATTTTTTAACTATGTAGCTAGTATCTTCGATTTTGGAATTTGTTTTTATCTTTTCTTCGAGGATATCGATATACTTGGTATAATTTTCTAAAAAATTTGTTTTACCTATAAATCTGGAGATTTTAATAATTTGATTAATATTATTAATAGCTTCTTTAAATTGATTTTTGGATACATTTAGTTTGATAATTCTTTCCAATTCATCTATATCTCTTTCCAGTTTTAGATATTTGCTCTCAGCATCCACAACGTATTTCAATTTTGCATCTAATTTTCGGCTATAATCTGGAAAATTTGATTTATGCAGAAGCTCTATTTTGGTATTCAATATGTTTTTAGCCTTATCAAATTCATAATTTTCGGTAAGATCTGAAACTTCTTTGAGATCACTTTCTACACCTTCATCGAGATCATATTTTTTTTTTAATTCTAAGAACCTTGCTTCAGTAGTGTTCCATTTTTTAAGTATCTTGACATCCCTCAACTCTTCTAATAGCTTTTTTGCTTTATCCAATGTTTCTCCTGCTAAAAGAAGATTGTTTGTGTTTACATAACTACTAAATTGAATTTCTAACGGTTCAAGCTGTCTAATTATATTTAATTGTCTGGTGTGAAATTCGTTCCATAATATTTCGTCTTCTAAAAATAAATCTTTCACACGTTTAAAGGAATTTAAGTGCATGTTTTTTCTATAATCCTGCTCAAATGTCTGCAAAAGATTATGGGCGTCGGCAATCTTATCTTGAGCTAGTAATTTTTCATATTCTTTTTTTAAGCCTTCAAAATCTTCTCTAACTTCTACAAATTTATGGTCAGATTTAGCTTGTTTGTAGAGTGTAGCGATACGTTCTCCTTCCTCCCTAACAACAGAATAGAGTTTAGCTTCTTCGGCAATATCCATGATTTCTTCAGCAATTCTTATTGCTTCATCGTATTTTCCCCTCAAATAGTAGTTTTCGGCTATAACTTTCAGTGTATCTATTTTAGAGAGGACCTCAATTTTATTCTTGCTATCAGCACCCTCTTCAGAATTTAAGTTCACTTTTATTCACCTTTTCGATATTTATCTTCAAAGTCTATTTTCTGAACAATTTTTTCAAATATCTCTAAACTTTTAGATATTTCGCCATATTCCATACTTTTGAGTGCAACACTACTTAATTGAGATACTTCATTAACCAAATCATCCCGAGTTCTGATATATATGTCGTTCACTTGTTTCAATTTGAACTTGATTTTATCATCGAGGTAATGTTGACTTATATCTTTTTTACTGTCAAGAAAAGCCTTCATTTTATTTAGATTGTGTTTGGTGAAAGTCTTTTCAAACGAACTTATGAAAAGCTCTATTTCCTTAATTATAGGTTCTTGTTCAATTTTTAATCGGTAAATCATATTTTCGTCTTTTAATAATAGTTGTTGAGCTAACGGAATTATGGAAAGATTGTATTTGGTTTCAAATTTGTTTTTAATATCTTCAACCAATTTATGAGCTTCTTGATATTTTTCATCTTGCATTAACTGATCAAATTCCATAGTAGCTCTCTTACAAACACTTTCAATTTCTTGAAGGATATTGCTTGCATGCGATCTCGATTTAGCTTCTATAATAAAATTAATTTGATCTTGCTCAAGAGAATAGTCTTTTATAGCTTTAGCAAGCGATGTAATTTTCTGAGCAATCTTAATAGCATCTTCGTAATTGCTTAAGATGAAAAATTTGTCTGCTTGGCTTTTTAAACGATTTATTTCGGACAGAACTGGGAGAAGTTTTATTTCTAATTCTTTGATATTGGCTTTCAAAGTATTTTCTCCAATTCCAATAATTTCTAAGAATTCTGTGGGTTCAAAACCAGATTCAATAGTGGTATTTCTTAGGATTTGCAACTCAGGATACTCCCGTGATATTGCTCTTCGAATCTGGGGAATATGACTTTTTAAGCTCTGCGAGACTTTTTTTCCTATCCATATATACATGTGTTTCTGATTAGGAACATAAATAGTCAAAACATTGAATAGCGTAAAGTTATTAATTAAACTCTCTTGGGCTACTTCCTCAAAATTTCCAGAATATTCTAGCTTAAAAATTTTAATATCCGAACTCATCTCTGCATTCATTTAAGATTCAATACTATTTCAATTTTTTTTAAAGAAAATTAAATAAAGTGAATAACATAAAAAAAGTGTAAAAATTAAGTTTTTTGTAGAGTTATGTTTTAGGTTTTTCAATCGGTTTCTTTATATCCATTTCCGGTTTGACAACTGGAGATGCTTCAGGTTTTCCTTTTAACGCTTTGGATGTTCTATTCAATTCTTCTTCATATGCAGTATTGAAAGATTTTTCTCTTTTTTCTATACTAACTTTAGGATCTTTAGCTTTCTCGAGTGTTTTTTGGTATTTTCGGACTTTTCTAACGGGTTTTGGATATTTAAAGTATTTTTGATATGCGTAAATGTATCCCATTATTATCAAAGCTGCAGAAATTGATGCAATTGTTAAAACAAGGATCAATAGTGCCTCTCCTGCTGGCCTAATAGCGCTAATTGTTACTTCGTAGTTTTCAAATTCATAATTATCTCCATAGAAAGCAGTTATCCTAATTTTAAAAGTGCCTTCTGCTATATTTTCGAATACGACTTCATAGACGCCATTGTTATCTCCATCTGTAAGAATTCCACTCCCAAGATCGCCACTATAAGACACAACTGCCCCTCTAATGAGCCCTCCAAAATCTAAATCGTGCAAAACGATTTTGAGTCTTATATTATCTCCTGGTTGAGCAGTTAATGTCGATATACCATCTTCAGTGGTAACATTTGTTAAAATACGTCTAATTTCAATTCGAAGGTCTTCTGATTGGAACATATGGTTTTCTTTTTCTGCAGAGATCGCAATTAATCTTACTCCAATATCCAAAATACTTGTGTTGAAAATGTATGTGTATTGTTTGTATGTAGTATCTTCATCTAAACTGTTAGAGATAGCACCAAACATTTCAACCGTAGCGTTATCAATGTGATTTCCATTTAGATCAGTATACATGATAGTTATATTCAAGATCTTATTAATAGCAATATCTATAGAAGGATCACCAGTTTTATCTTCTCCATTTAAGTAAACTTCTAATAAAGTCTTTCTCTCAGTTATTTCAGTAATAAAGCGGATACTTTGAGGATTATAGTTTGATAGATTAGCTAAAATCGATAAGTAATCTACTCCTAACCCTAATTCGGAAGCATTCAACAGATAACTATATTGCCCTCGAATAGGGGCTTCTATTAATGGTTCTAATAATCCACCACCCGTTAGTTTTAATGATGCTCCGCCCAAGTGATTAGATAAGGCATCTCTATATGTTACAGTTATATTTATCATCTGCCAGAATTCAAACGACACCAGTTCATCTTCATTTTTCTTCGTACCATTAATGTATAATTCTAGAAATGAGGCTTTCTCAGTTATAAAAATTCTTATCGGAATCGATTGTGGTTGATATCTATCAGCTTCTACGGTAATAATC
>Ga0114922_10001776_pt1 | contig 20462 bp, 19 predicted proteins | sample AartaG_FD_100975 | JGI IMG/M metagenome (GOLD analysis project Ga0114922, IMG submission 100975) | Deep subsurface microbial communities from Aarhus Bay to uncover new lineages of life (NeLLi) - Aarhus_00045 metaG | ecosystem: Environmental > Aquatic > Marine > Oceanic > Sediment | place...
GATGAAGTTTCACCCTGCGAGGCAACACTTGATTGAGAAATCACAACAGTTGAAGAAGAAGTAGGTGATGAACTTATATCTACAGATGAACTTGTTTGAGAAGTTACATCAGATGAAGAACTAGATTGTCCTGATGTAGATGTGCTTTCTATACTTGAAACAAATTTAGTAGAACTAGAAGTTTCAAGCGAACTTGCGACAGAACTATAACTGCTACTAACCTCGCTAGCAGATTTAGCAGACCTGCCAAATATCACATAACTTCTGCCGGCTTTACTCCGTCCTGAGGGGTCAGCTTGATATGCTCCAACGACTAAATCTGCTATACCATCATCATTGATATCTCCTGCTGCACTAACTGAATAGCCGCTATAATCATCCGCCACCTCGCCATCTAATTTAAAACCATTACTGCCGTCAAGATTTAAGAGGTCTACAAAATTTGACCAAATACCATCATGTCCAAATATTACATAACTTCTACCAGCATTACTTCGTCCTGAGGGGTCAGCATGATATGCCCCAACGATTAGATCTGCTACGCCATCTCCATTAATATCTCCTGCAGCACTGACTGAATTACCACTTTCATCATCAGCTGACTCACCATCCAATTTAAAGCCGTTGCTGCCATCAAGACTAGAGAGCTCTATCGAACTTGGCCAAGTACCATTGTGACCAAATACTACATAACTTCGACCAGCTTGACTTCGTCCTGGAGGGTCGGCATAACGAGCTCCAACGATTAAGTCTACTATACCATCACCATTAATATCTCCTGCAGCATTGACTGAATAGCCGCTCCAATCACTCGCCGCCTCACCATTTAATTTAAAGCCATTGTTGCCGTCAAGGCCGGAGAGCTCTATTGGACTTGGCCAAGTGCCATTGTGTCCAAATATCACATAACTTTGACCAGCTTGACTTCGTCCTAAGGGGTCGGCATAATAAGCTCCGACGATTAAATCTGCTATACCATCTCCATTGATATCTCCTGCAGCACCGACTGAATAGCCGCTATAATCACCTGCCGCTTCACCGTCCAATTCAAAGCCATTTGTACCATCGAGGCCGGAGAGCTCTATTGAACTTGGCCAAGTGCCATTGTGGCCAAATACCACATAACTTCTGCCAGCTAGACTTCGTCCTGGGGGATTGGCCAAATTTGCCCCAACGATTAAATCTGCTACGCCATCTCCATTGATATCTCCTGCAGCACTGATTGAATTACCACTTTCATCACCCGCCACCTCACCATCCAATTTAAAGCCGTTGCTGCCGTCAAGACTGGAGAGCTCTGTAGAACTTGACCAACTGCCACTGTGGCCAAACACTACATAACTTCTGCCGGCTTTACTCCGTCCTGAGGGGTCAGCTTGATATGCTCCAACGATTAAATCTGCTATACCATCACCATTAACATCTCCTGCAGCACTGACTGATCTACCACTTCGATCCCCAGCTACCTCACCATCCAATTTAAAACCATTGGTGCCATCAAGGCTGGATAATTCAATTACTTCTGGAAACAATGATGGTTGACGCTTTTGGAAATTATGCAATGGCACTTCTTTAAATTCAGCTAATTTACTAGACTCGTGAATATTTTCAGTCAAGAGGCTTAAATGAATTTCATCATGCTGTGTTGGCTGTATAGTTTGTTTATACGTGCTTATATCATCATTCTTCGACGTATTCCCAAATAAACCTGCAATCAAACTAAACGATCCTGTAGCTTTTAAAGCTAAAAATGCACCAGTCGTTGTTGCAAAAACTAAACTCGCTTTTGCCCACTTTTTCCAGCTATAATTTGATAACTTTGGTTGTTCAGTAAGTTCTGGATTGAATATCGGTAAGATATTCGTAGTAGATAGTCTAGTCATACCATTTTCTCCTTATTCCAATTAAGTTGATAGAAAGTAATTTTTGTAAATTATATCACTGCATCTTTTTTGTCAATATTTTACATGCCTGTGTCAAACCAAAATAGAAATGTCCCCTTGAAGCCAAAATAAGACCGCCGGTAAAAGCAGGATAAAAGTTGCTTTTTTGAAAAATTAATTTTAAAGTCAAGACTAGTTAACAAGACCTTTAGAATAAAATGCGTTTACCTATTTATTTAGATTACATGGCTACCACTCCAGTTGATTCTAGAGTGAAAGCTAAAATGGACAAATATCTTACTATCGACGGTGATTTTGGTAATCCTTCATCGCGGTCGCATATATATGGCATAAGAGCAAAACAAGCCGTCGAACACGCACGAAGTCAAGCTGCAAAACTGATTAATGCTGATGAGAACGAAATTATTTGGACATCCTGTGCAACAGAAGCTAATAATTTTGCCATTAAGGGAGTAGCAAATCTATATTTTCGTAAAGGCAAGCATATTATAACTTGCACTAGCGAACATAAAGCAGTTCTAGAACCTTGCGCTTATTTAGAAAGCAAAGGTTTCGAAGTCACCTATTTGGTCCCCGAAAAAAATGGTTTACTTGATTTAGATAACTTAAAGAAAGCCCTTCGCAAGGACACTATTTTAGTTTCCATTATGTACGTCAATAATGAAATCGGCGTTATTCAAGATATTAATGCGATAGGTAATCTAGTGAGGCCAAAAGGTATCGTATTTCACGTCGATGCGGTACAGGCAGCAAGCAAATTGCCGCTTGATGTAAAATCATTGCCTGTTGATTTGATGTCTTTTTCAGCCCACAAAGTTTACGGCCCCAAAGGTATCGGCATTTTATATATACGACGCAAACCACGTATTCATTTAGAACCATTAATCCACGGTGGTGGTCAAGAATTTGGAATGCGTTCTGGCACGTTGCCAGTTCATCAGATTGTAGGCATGGGAGAAGCCTTTGCTATTGCAAAAAAGGAGATGGCAAAAGAACAGAAGCGAATTAGAATGCTGCGTGATAAATTATGGAACGGGATAAAGAATTTAGAAAATATTTCTATGAATGGAGATATTAAGCAAAGAGTCGTGAACAATCTAAATGTATGTTTTAAAGATATAGACGGAGAAAAGTTGGTTACCGCTCTAAAAAATTTAGCGATTTCTACCAGTTCGGCATGTGTTTCAGCAAAGGCTGAACCATCATACGTATTGCAGGCAATTGGCTTAAGTAATAAATTAGCATTAAGTAGTGTACGGTTTTCATTAGGCCGTTTCACAACTGAGAATGAAATTGATTATGCAATTAGATATATTCAACGAATAATTCCAAATTTACAAAAATGATTAAATCAAAAAATATGACCCATGACGATGTAAAAATCTTGGAAGAGAAAGCTATATACGAAGGGTTTTCTAAAATAATACATTATAAACTTCAACATTGCTTATTTGAGGGTGGTTGGAGTAAGCCTTTTGAACGAGAATTATCTGTACGTTATAATGCTGTTGCTGTACTGCCATACGATCCCAAATTAGATAAAGTAGTACTGATAGAACAGTTTAGAATCGGTGCATTAAAAGACAAAACTAGCCCATGGCTATTAGAATTAGTAGCTGGAGTTATAGATAAACAGCAATCTGAAGAGAAAATAGCATATCTAGAAGCTAAAGAAGAAGCAGGTTTAGATATTATTGATTTAATTCCAATTTACAGTTATTGGAGTAGCCCAGGAGGATCTTCAGAGTTCGTATCATTATATTGTGCTATTGTAGATGCTAGTAAAGCAGACGGAATTCATGGCATGGACGATGAACATGAAAATATACTAGTTCATGTAATGGATAGTAAACAAGCTTTTGCTGCTGTTGAATCTGGACATATTAATAACGCATCTACTATCATCGCACTACAATGGCTGCAGCTAAATTCTGCTTCACTAAAATCATAAAAAACTAAAGAAAACATGGCAAATAAAACCGAAGTTTATGACGCAAAGTCTATTGAAGTCTTGAGCGGCTTAGACCCGGTACGCAGACGTCCAGGTATGTATACTGATGTTTCGCGTCCCAATCATCTCGCCCAAGAGGCTGTCGATAATAGTGTTGACGAGGCTATTGCAGGTTTTGCAAAACACATTGATGTAGTTTTATACGCAGACAATTCCTTGGAAGTTACTGATGATGGGCGGGGCATGCCGACTGATATTCATCCCGAACATGGTGTAACCGGTATAGAACTTATCCTGACACGTCTTCATGCTGGTGCTAAATTTTCTGCTAAAAACTATCGCTTTTCTGGAGGCCTTCACGGAGTTGGTATTTCTGTTGTTAATGCCTTATCAGAAAGATTGGAAGTGATCATTAAGCAACAAGGTAAGGTTTTTAAAATGGATTTTGCAGACGGTAAAAAAATCAATGATATTAAAGTAATCGATGTAATAAAAACGCGAGAAACTGGAACTTGCCTGCGCTTTTGGCCCAATTCTAAATACTTTGATTCAATAAAATTTTCCATCCCACAGTTAAAGCATGTTTTAAGAGCTAAGGCAGTACTATGTTCCGGGTTAGAAGTTACCTTTACTAATGAAGAAACCGGCGAAACTGATAAATGGTATTATGAAGATGGATTAAAAGCATATCTGCTATCTAACTTAGCTGATACTCTTTGTTTGCCTGAACAACCTTTTACTGGTAGTTTTGCTGCTCATAATGAAATGGTCGATTGGGCTGCAACCTGGTTACCGGAAGGCGGGGGCTGCGTTACTGAAAGTTATGTTAATCTTATTCCCACTATACAAGGCGGTAGCCACGTTAATGGTTTACGCACTGGGTTACTGGAAGCGATGCGAGAATTTTGTGAGATTCGAAAATTATTGCCTCGCGGCATCAAATTAACTCCAGATGATGTTTGGGAAAACTGTAATTATATCCTATCGGCAAAAATACAAGATCCTCAGTTTACCGGACAAACCAAAGAACGTTTAGCTTCGCGACAATGCGCTACTTTTATCTCCGGAGTTGTAAAAGATGCATTCAGCTTATGGCTTAATCAACATGTGAGTCTTGGCGAAGAATTAGCATCTTTAATAATAAATAATGCACAAAAACGTATGCGGGTTAACAGAACTGTAACTCGTAAAAAAATTACCGCTGGTCCTGCTTTACCTGGCAAATTAGCCGATTGTATAACTCAAGATCCGATGCAAGGAGAGTTGTTTTTAGTTGAAGGAGATTCTGCTGGAGGCTCGGCAAAACAGGCGAGAGATCGCGAAACCCAAGCGATTATGCCGCTTAGAGGTAAAATCCTTAACACTTGGGAAGTAAATTCAGATCAAGTGTTATCTTCTCAAGAAGTACATGACATTGCGATAGCTTTGGGAATTGATCCTGGCTCTGACAATCTAGATAAACTACGTTACGGCAAAGTATGTATTTTGGCTGATGCAGATTCTGATGGTCTACATATATCTACTCTGTTGTGTGCTCTATTTTTACGTCACTTTAGAGCACTGGTAGAAGCAGGCCATGTTTACGTTGCTATGCCTCCTTTGTATCGTATTGATGTTGGCAAGGATGTTTATTACGCTTTAGACGATCAAGAAAAGCAAGGAATTCTAGATCATATTTCTGCTGAGAAAAAACGTGGCATTATTAACATACAACGTTTTAAAGGATTAGGCGAAATGAATCCTATGCAACTTAGAGAAACAACAATGGCCCCAGATACTCGCCGCTTGATACAGTTAACCGTGGATGAGAGAAATAAAACTCAAGAATTGATGGATATGATTTTAGCTAAAAAGCGAGCTTCCGATAGAAAGGCTTGGTTAGAAGTTAAAGGTAATCTTGCGGAGTTATAAAAACACCGAAAAAGGAAATAGAAAAAGTTTTGATAAAAAATAGTCATGGTATAATTCGAAAATACTTTCCACAAATTAACTAACAAGGAGCACATGATATGTTTGAGTCTACTGTAAATATTCCACCAATATTCGATCCAGAACTTTCGGATAAATCTAAGTTACCGAGTTATAACTGGAAAACATTGACAAAAGCTGGATTAGTTTTTGCAACAACGACTGGTGCGTTTTTAGCATTAAAAACTACTGGATCGTTTAGTTTGATTTCTTCATGGTTGAGGAGTACGAAAACGAACCTTGACAATCAAGAAACTAGACTTGCAGTACGTGAAGTAACTGGAGAGATAGAGGCTTATTCTGAACATCTGGATTTTAAAAAGTCGCCTTTAACTACAGTTAAGGATTCTCAATACATTACTTTTATGCCGCAAAGAGCTAAGCGAAATCCTACGGAAACGTTAGAGAAAATCGGCCCAGAATTCCGAGTAAATACATATACGACAAGTAATCAAGAGTATCCTTCTGTAGCAGGATTGAGCAGCGGCAAATTCGTGGTGACGTGGATGAGCGATGGCCAGGATGGAAGTTATAAAGGCATTTATGGTCAACTGTTTAATGTGAATGGCAGTAAATATTCATCTGAATTTCAAGTTAATACGTATACGACGTATGATCAAGCTCGTCCTGCTACAACCGGATTAAATGATGGAAAATTCGTTGTGACGTGGCAGAGTGGCTTAGATGGGATTGATTGGGCTGTTTATAGTCAGTTATTTAATGCGAATGGTACCAAATATGCTTCAGAGTTCCAGGTGAATACATATGTGATAAATTGGCAAGCTCATCCTTCTGTAGCCAAATTAAGTGATGGCAAATTCGTGGTGATATGGCATAGCTATGGCCAGGATGGAAGTGATGATGGTGTTTACGGTCAGATGTATAATGCAAATGGCACTAGATATGCTTCAGAATTTCGAGTGAATACGTATACGACAAGTAGTCAAGTGTATCCTTCTGTAGCAGGCTTAAGTGATGGCAAATTCGTGGTGACGTGGCGAAGCGATAGCCAGGATGGAGATAGTTTGGGTGTTTACGGTCAGATGTATAATGCAAATGGTGGCAAATACTCTTTAGAATTTCAAGTAAATACGTACACGACAGGTAATCAAAAGATTCCTTCTGTAGCAGGCTTAAGTGATGGTAAATTCGTGGTGACGTGGCAAAGTGATAGCCAGGATGGTGATGGTTACGGTATTTACGGCCAGATATTTAATGTAGATGGCAGCAGTAGATATTCTTCAGAATTCCAAGTGAATACGTATACGGTGGGTAATCAAGAGTATCCTTCCGTAGCAGGATTAAGTGATGGCAAATTCGTAGTGACGTGGCAAAGCGACGGCCAAGACGGATATTATTATGGCATTTATGGACAGATATTTAATGCTAATGGAAGCAAATATCTTTTGGAATTCCGAGTTAATACATATACAGTAGACTATCAGAAACACCCTTCTGTAGCAGACTTAAGTGATGGTAAATTCGTGGTGACGTGGGAGAGCGGTGATGGTCAAGATGGAAGTGGTTATGGTATTTATGGTCAGATGTTTAAGGTGTATGATTCTTTTGAGAGCACTGAACCATTTTCGCGAAGCGAATCGGATACACCGGGAGTAAATATAGTAATTATTATCGGTGCTGTTTTGGGTGCACTAGCAGGTATAGCTTGCCTTATAGGTACTATTGGCGGAGTATATTTTTGGAGACGAAGGAAAGGAAGAGATGAAATAAATGATAATGCATATCAATTATCTGAATTGAAAGTAGCTAAGAGGAAATCGCTAAGGAATGGTACTGAAGAAATTGAAAAATTTTTAGGAACGATCGATTCTAAAAAGCTAAGTAAATTTGAAGAGATCGGTCGAGGAGCGATGGGAGTGGTCTATAAAGCTAAATATCACGGAAGTGATGTAGCGGTTAAACAGGCGCTCATCAACTTAGCAGATTATGAAGCATTGAAGCAACTTGCCCAGGAAGCTACATTAATGGAGGAATTACGCCATCCTAATATTGTACAGTTTCTTGGTTATTATCAAGACGCAACACATTATAGCATTGTAATGGAATATGTATCAGGTGGTGAATTAACAAAAGTTTTATATGACACACGAAAAGCGTTTCCATGGTACCCAACCAGATGGGATATTGCCCATGATATCGCAAGTGCGGTGTCTTATTTACATACTAATGACACTATACAAATTATTCATCGAGACTTAAAGAGCCCGAATGTGCTGGTATATTATGAAGGTACTCGTATGAGAGCCAAGGTTGCGGATGTAGGAATAGCTAAGGTGGTAAGTGAAGATGAAATGGTGACAATGACTAAAGGCATGGGCACACCACTGTGGATGGCTCCAGAAGTAGTAAAAGCACAAGGAGAAAGAAAGAAGATCACATATGATGAGAAAGTAGATGTTTACAGTTATGGAATTATTTTAAGCGAATTGGTTAATCGTAAAGAACCTTTTTCAGAAATAAAGAATCGATTTGACGTAGTGCCATCGGTTCTACGAGGCATACGTCCTCTGGTAAATAGAGATAAAGCTCCCGTTAGCTTTGTTGCTCTAATGGAGCGATGCTGGGCACAACGTGCAGCTGACCGACCGAAGATGGAAGAGGTAGTAAACACATTAGATCAAATGGAACCAGAAGTGAAATCATTCAGGTGTTAATTAGCGCTGAGGAAAAACTAAATTTATATAGCAAGAACGTAGCTATAAGAGTTATTAAAGAAATTTAGGAAAGCAGCAAAACTTAAGGAATAAGACGTAAGTTTAGAGCATTATGGATCCTGCGGTCAAGCCGCGGGAAGATAACTTTGCAATTTTCAATACAACCTACATATTCTGAAATTGAACCAAATATAACTTGTTTGCATTTTTATATCCAGTTGGCTATAATAAATATGTGAATATCGTCTTCTACAAACAACCAAAGGGCAGAAGTCCAGTTCATAACTTCATAAAAAAACTTCAGCCCAATGATCGGTTGAGGATTTGGGCTTGTTTAAAAAATGTAGAAGAATTAGGGTTTGATTGTCCTAGAGTACAGTTTAGACAAATAAGAGGAAAATTATGGGAAATCAAAATTAAAGCTGTGCATGCAGGGTATCGTTTTTTTTATGTAACAATTAAACATTCACTCACGATATTGTTACACGCTTATAAAAAACAATCCCAAAAGGCACCGAAAAAGGAAATAGAAATAGCAGAAAAAAGAATGTTAGAGGTAATAGAAAATGAAGAATTATATAACACTTGACGAAGCTATAAATGAAGAGCTAAAAAAGCATCCAGAGTTAAAAGAAGCTTATCAGGAAGAATTGCTAATAAATGCAATTTCTAGAATGGTTATCGAGATGCGTCGTAAAGCACATTTAACTCAAATGGAATTAGCACAACGTGCTGAAACTAGTCAATCAGTGATCGCACGTCTAGAAGGCGGTAAAGATTCCAGAATGCCATCATTGGGTCTGCTTACACGAATTGCATCAGCCGCACATGCAAAATTAAAAATTAATTTTGAAATGGAGGAAGCTAATAGAGCTTCACATCGAGCTTGATTTATTTAATATTACTTTTGAATTTTGTCTTATAGAAAAATACAAAGAAATTATCCGCGTCGCGGTTACAGAATGTGGCTCTCTAGTTTTACCAGATTCAATTTGTCTTATTGTGCTTGGTGACAAACCAGTTTCTTCAGCGATCTGCTTTATGCTATAATTACTCTTTAGAATTTCTTCTACTAGTGACTGAATATGCATTGCTTTATCCCTGACAAATACTGATAGATTTTAGCTTATCAGGGATAATAGTCAAGCTTTTTAACTAAGCTGGGATAAAAAAATTAATTATTAGGCATGCGATGCCAAATCACTGGAGCTGCGGCTTCGATTTCAATATTAAACATGATTGGCTCTTCAGTGCTTGGTTGAGGATTTATACAAGCCAAATTATAACATCCCGCAATGTTACTCTTAAATAAACGGCGTAAAATATGTCGTCCGTCCTTTAAGCGTACAATACAATCACGTTTAAGAGCACTATCAATATTTTGACCGTAACGAAAACGTCCGCCGGCATAATCCCCTATCCAATAAGTGGGTTCCATATCATCATTAGTTACCATCAAAATAACTGCATTAGAATACGATTCTTTGAAAAAACTTGCCTCTCGTAACATACATGCATTATCGTCTTTAACATAAGGTAATGGCTTATCAAGATCTCTGACCATTAATCTTTCAGTAGGTTGAGGATATTGTAATTTACTAGAAAAATAATGCCCGATATTTATTGATATATTTGGTGGTAATCCTTCTCCTGTCATAATCCACTCCTTGCTTAATACTACACCTTCTTTACGGTAAAGATTTATACAACGCTGTAAGCCTTTTTCGGTTAATGGGGCTTTACCATTCTCCCAAACTTTAAGCGTTGCTTCTGGTAAACGATATTTTTCTTTAATATAAGGACGACTCAAGCGTATGAGTTCACGAACATGTTTTAGTCTCTCTGCGGGTGTGGCCATTTCCAGATTTATAGTATTGGTTCGCAACTTCTCAATTTTCTCAGCCATAACATCAATATAACATCATTCAACCCACTCATAAAGCTCTGCTGCGAGCATGTGGCATTGTACACACATGTGGCAACGAATATCTGCATCTTGCACCTTACGCACTAGACCCTTACGAGTTAAGATATTCAACATATTCCTAATGGTGTCAGCATCGGTGTCAAAATGAGTGACCAAATCATACATATTAACAATATGATGTTCGCGCACATATGCTTTTAATTCTGATAAAATCATATTAAATCTCCCTTCTGTTGGGTTTCTTGCTTATCCAGCGCATAGTTAATACTACTGATAAGAAAATCATAATAACCGTTATTATTGAAACAGTCGCATATTTTGGATGTTCATTAAAAGTTGCTGCTTGATAAAATAGCGTCGCTGTACAATAAGCTATACCAGTATTCCAAAACATGGAAAAAGTTGCCCATCGCCACCCTAATTCATGAAATATAGTAGCTAATGCTGGAATGCACGGAAAATATAAAAGTACAAATAATAAATAAGCAAAAGCACCTATTTGACCATCGAAACGCTGATACATTTGTCCATATAAACCCTTGTATTTATCCGAAACTGGGTAAGAATCAACCGCATACAAAGTATTTAGAGTGGCCACAACGACCTCTTTAGCTACTACACCCGTCATCAAACCTACCGTGGCAGGCCAATTATCCTGTTGAATACCGATAGGATTAAGTATTGGAGTTATTTCACGCCCGGCAGTTGCCAATAAAGAATGTTTACTATCAATATTAATAGTATTTAAAGCACCAATGATTACACAAGCCGGAATAATTACTTTACCGGCTTTGAAAAGAAACATCTTGAGACGACACCAAGTTTGCATCAATACATTGGGTATAGTGGGCAGATGATAAGGGGGCAATTCCGTAACTAATGTTGACTGACGACCCCTTAATATCGTCTTGCGTAAAATTAAGCCAGTTACAATTGCTATTAAAATACCAGCTAGATATAACGCGAACACTATATTTTGTCTACCCTTAGGGAAAAACGCTGCGGTAAAAACCGCATAAATCGCCAAACGAGCGGTACAGGACATAAATGGTGTCATCATGATAGTTAATATACGGTCGCGCTTATTTTCTAATGTGCGCGCTGCCATAATGGCTGGAACGTTACAACCAAAGCCGATTAACATCGGGACGAAAGATTTACCCGGTAGTCCAATGGCGGTCATCACTCGATCAACAACGAAACCAGCTCGTGCCATGTAGCCGGTACCCTCCAACAAAGCAAGAAATATAAACATAGTGGTTAATACTGGAATAAAAGTAATCACTGTATTTATGCCTTTGCCTAGACCAGAAGTCAAAATTGCTATTAACCAATTAGGAGTATTCCAATTTGATAACAAGTGAGCAAAACCATGAACGAAAATAGCATTACTCCCAACTTGAAAATAATCTTGCAAAATTCCGCCGACATTAACTGCAAACAAAAACATTAAGTACATAACTATAAGGAAGATTGGTATACCAAGTATTCGATTTAATACAATTCTATCTACCGCTGCTGTTATGGTAGTTTTAATATGAACACTTTCTGTTACAACTTGTTTTACTAACTCATGAATCATACCATAACGAGTATCAGCAATTAGAATATCTACATCTTCGTTGAGTTTTGAGCTGATTGCCTGTTTATATTGCTGCACAAGTTTCAATACTTGAGCAGAAACTTTTTGCTTAGCTAACACATCGTCTTCTAATAATCTTACAGCAAGAAAATAGCCGTGCTTGTTTTTTATTTCGCTAACCAAACTGCTTATAGCTTGATTGATTTCCGCAGGATAAGTAAATGGCAATTGTTTTTTCTGCGGTTTATTAAATGTATTTATAATATTTCTTTTTAACTCGCTTACTCCTTGCATTTTGCTAGCAACGAGTCCAATAACGGGACAATTAAAAGCGTTAGATAATTTATCTATATCTATAGTAATACCACGTTTTTTAGCAATATCTAACATATTTACTGCTAAAATTACTGGTACATCTAATTCTAATAACTGTGTTGTTAAATAAAGGTTGCGTTCTAAATTATTTGCATCAAGTACATTGATGATTAAATTAGCATCGTTAGAAAGCATATATTCAGCGGCGATACGTTCATCAAGTGCGCTCTCTTCTGAGGTTACTGACAAACTGTAAATACCAGGTAAATCGACAATTTCTACATGATGATTTTCCGATTCAAAATAACCACTTTTTTGTTCAACGGTGACTCCAGGCCAGTTGCCCACCCTTTGATGAGCACCGGTTAAAGCATTAAATAAAGTAGTTTTACCTGAATTAGGATTACCAATTAGACCGACAGTAAATTGCTTCACTTAAGTCACTCTTTCTAATTTAAGTATCTTGGCTTCGTTTTTACGTAGAATCAAAGAAAAACCTCTTACTGAAATTTCAATGGGATCACCCAGTGGAGCTATACGAATTAAAGTAAACTCTGTCCCTAGCGTTAATCCCATGGCTAATAACTTGTTACGATAGGAAGGTTGATCTTTATGGAAACCTATTATTTTAACCTTATCCCCAGCAATTAAATCAGCTAAAAGCACCTGTTCTTGTTTCATATTATGGAATTATAATAGTAACAATGCTTAATGCAACGTTGGCGCTAAATGGATTAGGCCGAATTTTTGGCCTGAAATAAATAAGAATATAAATAATCCTATAATAAACATTGAATAACCTGTAAATGATAATATTAGAGATTTTCCCTTATTTATTCTTAACAAAATAACACTGGGTAAAATAGCAAATAGCACTGTTTCACCTATACCGCCGACAATATCTATAGCGCTTAAAAAAATCTGTGGGTAAACAATAGTTACCAGTAATGGTAGAATAAAAGCTAAGCAACCGATTAATAGTTTATTCTCGGTTTTAAAGTGAGTAAATGTCATATCTTTTATAAAGCCGAATAAACCTGTGCCATTAGCCACATAGGATGCAGTTACCGCTAAGAAAGCAAAAACAAGTCCCGCATCAGTAAAAACATTAGAATGTAGTAAGTGAGTCATCGGTATAGTAGCTGGTAAACCATGTTCGAAGGTACTAAGAATACTATTAACACCAGCCATTGGTAACAAACTACCCAATACGACCGATATCCAAATCAGATTCATTACAAGACCTATACCTACTCCTATTAATATAACTTTACGAACAGCCTTTGCATTATGATTAACATAATTACATATAGTTGGAATAATATTATGAAAATGAAATGCTGATACTGCCACCGGAAGTCCTAATGGAATATATTTCCAATTAGTATAAGTTAACAAATGCGGACTAAAATCCGCCATTCCCGACTTAACTAAAAATAGAAAACAGATAAATATCGCAGTTAGTAAAATGGTATTACCCTTACGTAAAAATTTACGTCCAAACATAATCAAACTGGTTACAAATAAAAAATATACAAAAGTTATTAATATATGTGAGATATGAAAAGGTATTAAATTAACAACTATTGACGAAATAGCGCTCAAATAAGCAACTAGTACTCCATACAATAAAATCAAATTACTAATTATGGCGATCCAACGTCCAACAATTCCAAGTTCCTGATTAAAAAATGATGGAATATCAAAGTTTTTTCTCTCCTTTGATAAACGTGCAGCTATTATAAAAGCGCTGATTAGCATAACTGCACAAATCACTAAAATATCCAAAACAGAAGGGAGAAAACCACTTAAACCTGCTTTAATTGGCAGAGCAAGAATACCAACTCCTAGCAAATTTCCAGCAATTAAAAAAGATGCTGATAAAATTGAAAACCAAGAAATTTTTTCGAAAGAATTTTGAGTCACTATTTAACTTTTTCTTTTTTTTGCTCGAACTTTACTAACAATGTCAAACCTGGCATGTGGACAAGTCATTGTAATGGGAGACAAGATGGTCTCAATATCTTTATCACTAAGTAAATCAGATTCTTTAATAACTTCATAAACAGTTTTATTCGAACTTTGTGCCCGTTTAGCAATTTTAGTTGCTACTTCATAACCTATATAAGGAGTAAAAGCAGTTAGTAAACCTGGTGAATTCATAACTTCTTGGGCACAATGTTCTCTGTTAGCAGTAATACCATCTACACATTTTTCTTTTAGTACTTTACATGCTTTCTTTAATAAAGTCATCGCTTCAAATAGGCTATATACTATAACGGGTTCAAATGCATTAAGTTGTAGCTGGCCTGCTGATGCAGCTGCTGTGATAGTTGTGTCGTAGCCCATAATAAGAAAACAAACTTGGTTGACTACTTCAGGAATAACCGGATTTATTTTAGCGGGCATAATCGAAGATCCAGGTTGTACAGCTGGTAAATTTATTTGATACAATCCTGCTTTTGGTCCAGATGATAATAAACGCAAATCATTGCAAATCTTGGTCAATTTCACTGCAAAACGTTTCAATAGTGAAGAAAAAGTCACGAATACTCCGGCATCACTGGTAGCCTCTACCAAATCAGGTGCTTCTACAAGTGGTAGTTCGGTTATTTCTGACAGATGTCTAGATATCGTTTTTGCGTATCCCGGCAAGGTGTTAATTCCAGTACCAATAGCTGTTGCTCCCATATTAATTTCATAACATAAATTAATAATTCTCTTTAAGTGATCACGGTCTTCATTAACAGTTACTGCAAAAGCCTTGAATTCCTGGCCTAAAGTCATTGGCACTGCATCTTGCAACTGAGTTTTACCCATTTTAATAATGTCTTTAAACTCTTCAGCTTTTACACAAAAAGCGTTACGTAAAGATACTATACTTTTAATGAACTCGGGAGTTGACCAGATTAGTGCAATCCTTATTGCAGTGGGGTAAACATCATTAGTAGACTGAGATAAGTTAACGTGATTATTAGGATGCAGGTATTTATGCTCGCCTTTTTTATATCCCATTATTTCTAACGCTCTGTTACAGATAACTTCATTGACGTTCATATTGGTAGAAGTTCCAGCTCCACCTTGAATGATATCGATGGGAAATTGATCATAATATTTACCATCATATACTTCCTGAGCTGCCTTTATGATGGCATTAGCCTTTACTTCATCTAATATACCTAACTCAAAATTTGTTAATGCTGCCGCATGCTTAATAGCAGCTAAAGCTCTAACTAACTTATGGCGGCTGCCTAATGGAATATTAGATATTTTAAAATTTTCTAGAGCTCGTATGGTCTGAACTCCATAGTATTTATCGTTAGGAATTTTCTTCTCGCCTAAACTATCGCGTTCAATACGGTAATTCATTACTTATTCTCCACAATATTTTTCTAATTTATTGACACATGCTACAAAGTGATTATCCTAAATGATATTATAAATTAATCACGAAGAATAAAAAATGACTAATTTTAGAATAATAAGAAACGCTGACGGCATTATTGATCATCTTGAAACCACTCTAACTGGCAAACAATTGCTAGAAAACTCGGATATTAACAAAGATACTAGTTTTACTACCACAGAAAGAATTATATTCGATCTTATAGGGAAATTACCACCAAAAATAGAAGCCATTGAAGAACAAGTACAACGTTGTTATAAACAATATCGAGAATTATCCAACAACATCGCCAAATATATTTACCTCAATGATTTGCACAATCGTAATCAAACTTTATTTTACAGATTGGTTAGCGATTATCTTGCCGAAATGATGCCTATTATTTACACACCAACTGTAGGTGAAGCTATCGAAAAATTTAGTCAAATTTATCAGAGTCCGCGCGGATTATTTATTTCTTATCCAGACAAACAACATATTGCAAAGATTCTCGATAGTTATTCTAGTTCCGATATCGATTTGATCGTCGTCAGCGATGCAGAAGGTATACTAGGCATCGGCGATCAAGGAGTTGGTGGCATTTATATCTGTATTGGCAAACTTGCTGTTTATACTCTGTGCGCTGACATTAATCCATACCGAGTGCTACCAATTCAATTAGATGTCGGTACTAACAACCAAAAAATGCTGAATGATCCGATGTATTTAGGCTGGAAACATGAACGGATTCGGGGTAAAGATTACGATGAGTTTATCGATACATTTGTTAACGCAGTACGTAAAAAATTTCCCAACATTTTTTTACATTGGGAAGATTTTGGCCGTGATACTGCACGCCGAAATTTAGAGCGTTATCAAAATAGTATGTGCACTTTTAACGATGATATGCAAGGCACTTCAGTGATAACCCTAGCTGCTATTTCATCTGCCATGCTCGTTCTTGGCCAAAAATTAACAGAGCAACGCATTATATTCCATGGTGCAGGAACATCTGCTACCGGAATCGCCGATCGAATTTACGCTGCAATGGTAAAACAGGGATTATCTATAAAAGAATCTAGATCGCGTATCTGGATGCTTGGTAGCAGAGGATTAATAACAGAAGATTTACCTAATATAACTCGGTATCAAAAAACTTATGCAAGAACACGACAAGAGGTAGCCAATTGGAAATTAGTAAACAACAATAAAATCGATTTATTAGATGTGGTAGAAAATGTTCATCCAACTATTCTAGTTGGTTGTTCGACAGTACCAAGAGCATTTAATCAAAAAATCGTAACCACAATGGCTAAATACGTTGAATGCCCTATTATTATGCCATTATCTAATCCGACTTCAAAATCGGAAGCAATGCCAAGTGACTTATTTAAATGGACTAATAATAAAGTGCTGGTAGCTACGGGTAGCCCATTTCCCGATGTCGATGTTGACGGCAAAAAAATACCGATTGCACAGTGCAACAATGCCTTTGCATTTCCAGGCATAGGTCTTGGTGTTATTGCAACAAAAGCGAAAAGATTAACCGATAATATGTTATCGACAGCATGCCAAACGATCACTGCTTTATCACCGGTAAATCAAGACAAATCGGCGCCTCTATTGCCATCGATAAAAGATGTAAAAAAGGTTAGTTATGCTGTAGCCGTCGCCGTAGCCAAACAAGCAATAGCTGATGGTGTTGCTGATGATGTTGATTTCGAGACAGCTATTAGATTTGCCAAATGGCAACCGAAATATTATCCACTACTAAAAAATTAAGTACCGAAGATACGGTCACCGGCATCGCCTATGCCGGGTAAGATATAGCCTTTTTTATCAAGTTCTCGATCTAAACTCGCGGCAAAAACAGGCACCTTAGGATGTGTTGTAGTAAACTTCTTTACACCTTGTGGTGCTGCAACGATACAGACAAAAATAATCTTATGTATTCCTTCTTGCTTAAGTCGGTTAATTGCGGCTACTGCGGAACCGCCAGTGGCTAACATTGGATCGCAAACAAAAAATCGTTTATTTTTACTACCTTTAGGTATTTTAAAATAATAGTAATGTGGCTCTAAAGTTTTTTCGTCACGGAATATACCTATATGAGCAACTCTGGCAGAAGGCATTAACGTTAGAAAGCCATCAACCATTCCGATACCGGCTCGAAGAATAGGTAAGATAACTTGCTGTTCATCCTTTAAAACGGAAACTTTACAAGATTCTTTTGGGGTTTTTATAGTTCTTGTTACCACCAGTAAATTTCTTGTTGCCTCATACGCCAATAATAAAGCAATCTCGGTAATCAATTTTCTAAATTCTTTGGATACAGTTTTCACATCACGTAATAAAGCTAATTTATGCTGAATTAATGGATGTTCAGCTATATAAAGATTTTTAAATCTCGCATGCTGTCTAAGAGCCATACGTTACTACCTTGAAAGTAACAGGTTTATAATTTTCTAAGTTCCATGGTCTAGTATAAGCCAGTTGAACAAAAATAATTTGGGGTACAACTAAACCTGCGGGTTTTACTCTAAAAACCCATTTTTCATAACCACCGGCACCTATTAATTTTGTGTTTAATGGATAATATTTTTGACTTACCGGTACAATTAAATTGCTATCATATTTTACTAAAAACCAACTATAGCCAGTGGTGGGATTTGATTCCAATATGACAGAAAAAGTAGCAGATGATTTGTTTACCATAATAGGTTTATCAGAACTGTTAAAAGTAATTTGGTTTTTAGCACCAAATGCTGTTATCGAACACAGGATAAATAAAATAGCAAGTAAGCTAATCTTTAATTTAGTCATAATTATTACTCCAACAATTTTTTCATAATACAGATCGTAAATATATAGGTAAAGCTTTATCGGCTTGTATAGTCTTGCCTGCCTGCCAGTCTATACAAGCTAATTTAGCAACTTGTTTTGCTCGCGGATAAAGTTGCGGTTCGATTCCAATTAACTTTTTACCCAAACGCTTTTCTAGGACATTCGTATAAGTTTTCCAACCGTCACCAACTCCTGTCCAGTTGTTATCTTTTGGTAACTGAATACTGTTAGGCTGAACCAATGAGTCTTTAATGACTGATTGCATTAAACCATTTTTTTCGAGCTGATATATTCCCCAATAAATTTCTCCTATACGAGCATCAAATGCAGTAAGAATTTTTTTAGTTTTCAATTCTTCATATGCAGTTTGTGCCAAAGCTTTTAACGATGAAATCGGTATAACAGGTAAATCTGCGCCAAACCCTAACCCTTGTGCTAAACTTGCCGCAATACGCACTCCAGTAAAACCACCAGGACCGCATCCAAAAGCAATAGCATTTAGTTGAGATAGTTTTAACTGCGCTCTAGCTAATAGTGATTGCAACATTGGTAAAATTAATTTGCTATGTTCACGAGGCGCTAATTGATAACGTTCAATCACTGTATCATTAATCATTAATGCTGCAGAACAAGCATCAGTTGAAGTTTCTAACGCTAAGATCTTTACCATGACTGGCTATTTAACTTTCTGATTTAATTTTTATTGTTACATTATGTAAACGCGCGTAACCATTACTACTTATATTTTTGTAAACAAAGCCTTGTTTCCATAATGGGGAAAAATATAATCTAATAGTGCCGTCTTTTTTATCTATTTCATAACGACTAGAATCTAAAAATAAAATATCATTCTTATAACAACAATCTAATTTAACAGAGTTAAGGCTTTTATAATTATGTAAAGCAATTCTTTGACACACTCCTTTTCGAATTCTAAAAGTACCCGGTGCATATTGATATCGTTCTATAAAAGGTGGCATCATAACTAATCCATCTTTAATACTAACTTGTAACCAAGAATTACCAATTGACGTTGAACTTTCTTTCCTCTTTGCTTGAAGAAGATTTCTGTGTGCTGTTAGAATTTTCTGCTGCTTTTGTTGACTATACTTGTTCCATTGTTGCCTTGAAATACCTAACTCTTCTGGGCTAACAGCACACCCTACTAATGACAATATACATAATAGTAAAAATGTTCTAAACATTTTATGTGTGGTGGTTAAAACTTTTGTCTTCAGACATTACAATTACAGGTTGAGCCAAAGCGCAAACGTTTTTCTTAGATGCCTTTGCTGAGTTATGAGAATACCAATGGCAACTTATTAAAGTTAATATTAAAAACGATGTTATAAAAATTGCTATTAATTTACGCATTATATTCTCCCGCTATATGGTTATCACATAGTGATTCTAATGTTTATATAGTAACATGTCCCTATGAGAAAAAATATAAATAATCTTCGCTGGTTATGGTTATCATTATTGGTGATAATCTTTGATCAAATAACCAAATTTTTTGCTTTACATTACTTAACATTTGATCAGCCGATTTTTATTACTCCATTTTTTAATTTAACCTTAGCTAAAAACCCTGGTGCTGCTTTTAGTTTTTTAGCTCAAATGGGCGGGTGGCAAGGTTGGCTGTTTGGGTTTATTGCCATTCTAGTCAGCATCGTTATCATTTACTGGTTATACAAATTGTCGAGTGGCAAAATATGGTTGCCAGTAGCATTAGCCTTAATTTTAGGCGGAGCGCTGGGTAACTTATGTGACCGCCTAGCACATGGCTATGTAGTAGATTTCCTTGATTTTTATATAGGCAATTGGCATTGGCCAGCATTTAATCTTGCAGATTCAGCGATTTCTATAGGTGCTGTAATGTTAATCATTGATATTATTTGGAACAAACAA